>Ga0302316_10000536_pt1 | contig 33114 bp, 30 predicted proteins | sample III_Palsa_N3_2_FD_200456 | JGI IMG/M metagenome (GOLD analysis project Ga0302316, IMG submission 200456) | Peat permafrost microbial communities from Stordalen Mire near Abisko, Sweden - III_Palsa_N3_2 | ecosystem: Environmental > Terrestrial > Soil > Palsa > Peat permafrost | place: Sweden...
CGCGCGTGATCGATATCGCCATCTCGATCGCTCCTTCCAACATATCAAGCGAATCGAATCACAAAACGACCACCCGTGGGAATCCCCTACGCAATCCGAGAGTCAGAATTTCAGGCGATTGGTATTAGACCGACCAGCGCATAGAGCACCAGCGCCACGCCCAGCGCCGCCGTGGCGCGGCCGGCCGAGCCGCCGGTCAGCAACCCCGCACCGGCCCAGGTGCCGAGACAGATCGCGGCCAGCATCGGCCAGAGCCGCCGCGCCAGCGCGCCGAAACGCGGACCCGCGAACAATTGCCAGAGGTTGGTCACCAGCGAGGGCACGACCAGCAGCGCCGCCGCCTCTGCCGGCAGCAGGACCAGGCCCAGCAGCCCGACCGCAACGGTCGGCAGGCCGAGCCCGATCACCCCCTTGACGAAGCCGGCGAGCAGAAAGGTCAACGTCACGAGGAGAAAGAAAAACATGCCCGGCAGATTGCGCGACGGGGGCCCCGCAGACAATGCCCAAGCATCGTCGGGCCGGGGCGCTTACCGCGGCGCACGGAACCCATTGATCCAGCTTGAAGTTGCGCCCGGGCGCCCCTACTCTCTCCCGAGAAAGCACCTTCGCGACAAGGAAGAGCCATGAAGACTCCCGCGCGCAAAATCTTGTTGGCCGCCCTCCTGCTGGTGGCGGCCTGCACGACGCAGTTGGCGCCGGCCTACGATCAGGCCATCGTCAGCGGCTTGGCGTCGGCCAACCAGGATGTCCAGACCCTGTTCGCCTCGCTCGGCACCGGTGTCGGCAAGGAGACCTACGGCACGCGGGTCGAGTCCTATACCCACATCATCGGCGAGCTTAACGCGCTCGAAATCCAGGCAAAATCGCGACCGGTACCCGGATCGGACAGCCTCGCGGAAGCGAACAAGGTGCTGAGCGCCAACGGGATCGGGCAGCTGACCAACGATCCCCAATTCACCAGCTTCCCGAGCGCCCGGGCGATCCACGACATCTCGGTCACGATCTCGACCATGCGGGACGCCGATCAAGGGTCGGGAATTCACGGCGACGAACTCAAGGCCTTTCAGAATCAGGCGTCGATCTTCCTGACGCAGGCCATCACCTACGAGAATTTCCTCAAACGTGGTGAGAAATAGACCATGCCGGCCCTCGACCCCCAAGCGCTCGTCATCGCCCTGCAGGCCGCCGCGACCAACGTGGTGAAGACCGATGTCTCGGTCCTGCAAGGCTTCTCGCAGCAACAGCTGAACGCCATCGCCCAGCAAAGCGCGTTCGTCGCGGGCGGTATCGCAGACGGATCGATCGCGGACGATACCCGGGACTATTTCCTGAATTCGCTGGTCGAAATGGCCAAGAGCTTCGCCAACATCCTGGCCGGCCTGGCCGCGGTGGTGATCGAACAGGTCTGGAACGCCCTCGTCGGCGTGATCTGGGACACGATCAACCAGGTGACGGGCCTGGCGCTGGTGGTTCCCTAAGAACGGTCAGAGGCTGTCGCGGAAGAACGCCGCGATCTTCGCCTCGACACCGGGATGCACCGTCGCGCGATCGACGTCCGGCGGGTCCCGGCACAGCTCGGGCTCCGCCGCGAGCAGGACCGGCGCACAGACATCCGTAAAGACGAAATGGCCGCCGGCAACCGTCTCATAGCGCGGTGGATGCGGCAGTGCTGCCGCGAGCGCCTGGGCATTGCCCTCGGCAGGCAACGCGCTTCGATCGGGCCGAAACAGCAGAACCGCCAGGGTAACCCCGGTGAGCCCCGCGCGCTGGAACGGCACCGCGAACGGATCGAGCAGGACGATCGCCTTCAACGGTAGCGGCGACGGAGCGATCGGACGCCCGGTCCGCCGCGGTCCACCGGGCGCGTGGTCGCAGGACATGGCATCGTCCGGATGGTCGGCGCAATAGGCCGCGAAATGGTCCCAGTCGGGGACAGCGCCGGCCAGTTCGAGCGTCACGGCGCCACCGAGCGAAAATCCGAGCATGCCCAAGCGGTTCGGATCGACATGCGGCCCGAATCGGGGGTCGTCCAGCACCGCATCGAGCGCCAAACGGATCTCGAGCGGTCGGAGCGCAAGGGCCGCCGTGCCGTGGAACGGCGCCACGACGACGAAGCCCTGCCGCGCCAGCGCGGCCGAAAGCCCGGACAGAATGAGCGGATTGCCGCCCCGTTGGCCGCCACCATGAGACAGCAGCACGATGGGGAACCGCCCAGCCGCCAGCTTCGCGCCGGGACCGGCCGGCAGCAAAAACGAGCCGACCTGCGAGGGCGATTCCGTCGTCTCGGTCGGATACCAGACCAGGGTGTCGAACGGCACGTCGGCGGCGACCGCGAGACGTTCGACCCCGGCATAGAACGGCGCGTCTTCGCCCCGCCCCGTGGCGGGCAGGATCAGCAGGACCGCGAGGGCGATGGCGCAGAGGCGCATTCGATGGCTCTAGAACCGCGGCGCGCCGGTTGCCATGCCGGTTTGGGGCATCGACTGGGTCGCAACCGGCATGGCATCGACCGGCTTCGCCGACTGTGCGGCAGCCTGTGGGGCCGGCTGGCGCCAGCAGGTCAGTGTCCAGGTATCGGTCGCCTCGCCGTTCTGGACGATACGGCCGCCGAACTCGAACGTCGTCTTGGCGCAAGTGGTCCTCGATGCGGTTTCGGTCGGCTGCGGCTCGGCCGCGATGGCCGCGACGCCGGCCAGGGCCAGGCCGAGCATCAGGATGATCTTGAACAGCGTGCGGGGCATGTCGCTGCGTTTGTCGGATGATTGGACCATGTCGGAACTCCCATCTCCAAAGCGCGGGACGCAGGCAAAGTTCGGCCGTTGCCGGCCACGGCCTGCAGGCCGCGCGGGGATACTCATCACCGAAGAGAGATCGTTTGCTTTTCTGGTGGGGCCGGCGGTCCTCCGCTTCAGGCGGAGGCCGGCGCACCCTGGGTCGGTCCGAGAGGGACCGGTCTCGAACGGGTCGAGACGGTTTGGCGGAAAGCCTGGTTCAGGCGTTCAGGTCGCGGAACTTGCGGCGCAGGTCGAATTCGTCGGAGGTCACGCGGCTTTCGATGTCGGACAGCCGGCGGTCGAGGCCGCGAAAGCGCTTGCGCAGATCGCTGACGCTGAGGTTCGGCGAAACGCTGACCGTGCGCCAGAAATGTTCCTCTTTTTCCGACGCGAACAGCTGCGTCGGCATCGGTTTCAGCAACAGCGCCATCAGCACATAGACGACCAGGATCGGCAGGAAGAAGCCGAACACCATGCCCAGGATGACTGCCAGCCGGACGAACTTGACCCGGATGTCGAAGTAGTTCGCCAACCCCGCGCAGACGCCCGCGACCTTGCCGCGTTCGGTGTCGCGATAGAGCCTGATCGGGTTGCGCGACCAGTGGAACTGACCGGCGCTCATGGCTTCTTCCTCCAGTCGGGCGCGGTCGTGTCGAGCAACCGCTCCAGATTCTCGATGCGGGACTGCATCTTGTCGGCGATATCGGCCATTTCGGCCAGTGTCTTCTCACTCTCGGTCGTGAGCAGCTTGGCCTGGCGCCAACGCGAGCCGTAGTGCAGGAACAACCAGATCGGCGTCACGACCACCAGAAACAGGATGCCCATGATCCCAATTTGTTCATGAAATGCCACGGCACCAGGTCCTTATCTTTAGTGGCCAAGAAGTCCGATCGTACCCGACTTTAGTTCGAGCCGTCGGGCTTCTTCGCCAGTTTCGCCTTGAGCGCGCTCAGTTCGGTCTCGACCTGGGTCGTCGCTTCCAACTCGGCCAATTCCTCGGCGACCGACTTCTTGATGCCGATGTCATAGACCTCGACCTTGCCCTCAAGCTCGTCCAGCGCACGCTCGACCTGTTCGAAGCGCGAGAAGGCGTCGGTCACGCGCTCATCATACAGCGACGAGCGGATCTTGAGCCGGGCCGTCGCCGTATTATGGCGCATCGCCATGCTGGCCTCGCGGCCCTTGGCGTCGGCCAGCTTCTGCTGCAGCTTGACGACATCCTCGCTCTGCTTGGCCAGGCCGTCCTCGATCTGCGCCAGCTGCTTGACCAGCAGGGCCAGGTCGGTCGTGAGCCGCGCCTTGACCTGCAGCGCGCCCTTGGCCAGATCCTCGCGCTCCTTGTTCAGCGCCAGTTCGGCCTTGCCCTGCCATTCCTCGATCTCCGAGGTCATGGTGGCGATGCGCCGCTCCAGCTCGCGCTTTTCCGCGATGGTCTTCACGGCCGACGAGCGGACCTCGACAAGCGTGTCTTCCATCTCCTGAATGATCAGGCGGATGATCTTCTCGGGGTCCTGCGCGCGGTCCAGGATCGAATTGATGTTCGAATTGACGATGTCGCTGATGCGCGAGAACACACCCATGCTAACGCTCCTTTTCACGGTGGTGGCGACCCAACCCGGCGCCACCCTCGTCAGCTACACTTCACATCCTGTGCCAACAGATCGGTCCAACGCAACCTCTTGGAATTGCTGGTTTTCGCGATCGGCTTGCGCAGGCGTCCTGCGGCCTGTAGCGTGATCGGCGATTAATTGGCGATTTTCGCCACTGCCGGAGCCGTCCCCCGATGCCGATGGACATTCCCGAGCTGCCGAGCCCGCTCGGCCGCAGCCCAAGCTTCATGGCGACCATGTCGGCCATCTCGCTGCTGGCGCCGCTCAACAAGCCCGTCCTGGTCATTGGCGAGCGCGGCACCGGCAAGGAGCTGGTGGCGTCCCGCCTGCACTACCTGTCGCCGCGCTGGAACCAGCCCTTCGTCAAGCTGAACTGCGCGGCGCTGACCGAAAGCCTGCTCGAGGCCGAGCTGTTCGGCCATGAGACCGGTGCGTTTACCGGCGCGCAGAAGCGCCGGCTCGGCCGGTTCGAGCTGGCCAACCGCGGCACGCTGTTCCTGGACGAGATCGCGAACGCGCCGATGAACGTGCAGGAGACCATCCTGCGCGTGGTCGAATACGGCACGTTCGAGCGGGTCGGCGGCAGCGAGACGGTGCGGGTCGATGTCCGGCTGGTCGCGGCGACGAACGTCGATCTGCCGGCCATGGCCGCCGCTGGCCGGTTCCGCGCCGATCTGCTCGACCGGCTGGCGTTCGACGTCGTGACCCTGCCGCCGCTGCGCCATCGCCAGGAGGATCTGGAACTGCTGGCCGAGCATATGGCGCTGGAGATGACCAAGGAGCTGAAGCGCGACGTGTTTCCCGGCTTCACCCAGCGCGCGATCGATCAGCTGACGGCCCACCACTGGCCCGGCAACGTGCGCGAGTTGAAGAACGTCATCGAGCGGGCGATCTATCGGGCGACCGACCTGGACGAGCCGATCGACGAGATCATCTTCGACCCGTTCGCCTCGCCCTGGCGTCCGGTGGACAGTCTCGCGCCGGCGACTGCGCCCGTTCCCGCGTCCCCCGCCGCCTCGGCACCGCCGTCGACACCGATGCCGACCGGCGCCTATGATTTCTGCGAGCATATCCGGATCTACGAACGCGAACTGCTGCGCCGCGCGCTGGAAGCCAACGCGCATCACCAGAAGAACACGGCGAAATATCTGGAGATGACCTATCACCAGCTGCGCGCCCAGCTGCGCAAACATGGGCTGATCGGCGGCTAGTCTTTCCGTCATCCCGAGATCGCCGACGATGGATTACAATCGTAACCCCAATCCCGAGCGCTGAAACCTTGCGGCAACGCGCGCATCGTAGCGTTCGGTATGACCCAATCAGCCAAACGACTGCTCGCCCACATCCAGGAACTGGCCCCCGGCATCGCGGCCCGCGCGGCGGAGATCGAAACCGGACGCCGCCTGCCACCTGATCTGGTGGAAACGCTGAGATCGATCGGCGTCTTTCGCATGTTCGCGCCGGAGAGCCACGGCGGGATGGAACTCGATCTGCCGACGGCGCTGGAGATCATCTCGGCGCTCGCCAGGATCGATGGCTCGGTCGGCTGGTGCGCGATGATCGGCAGCGGATCCGCCATGTTCATGTCCATGGCGCTGCGGGAAACCTACGAACAGGCCTACCGGAACGGCCCGGACGTGATCGCGGCCGGCTCGGCCCAGCCAGCGGGGACGGCCGAGGCGGTCGGAGACGACTGGCAGGTCAACGGCCGATGGCCGTTCGCCAGCGGCTGCCAGCATGCCGACTGGATCATCGGATTCTGCGTCATGACCCGGGATGGCATCCCCTTGCCCGGATCGGCCGCCCCGGGCGGGCCCCCGATGATCCGGGGCGTCATGCTGCCGGCACGCGACTGGCAGATCGAGGATACCTGGCACGTCGCAGGGCTCAAGGGGACGGGGAGCCATCACGTCGCGATCAAGGACATGGTGGTCCCGCAGGCGAATTTCTTCGATCCTCTGCAGGGGGTGCCATGCCTGCCCGGGCCGCTCTACCAAGCCGTGCCGCAACTCCTTCCGCTGCTGCACGGCGCCGCCATCGTGGGCATGGCGGAGGGCGCCCTGAACGAACTCGTAGCGCTGGCCAATACCGGCCGGCAGCAGCTGCGAGCGCCAGCCCCGATGCGGGAGTCGGAAATGTTCCAGGGCGAACTCGGCCGTATCGCCGCCGACCTGAAAGCGGCGAAGGCGGCTCTCCAAGTCCAAACCGCAAGCCACTGGCGCCACGCGCTGGCCGGAACGCTGAAGACCGAAGCGCTCCTGGTGCAGAGCCTGCAGACGGCGGCATGGATCGCCACCACCTGTGTCCGCGTCGCGGATGCGTGCTTCGCGCTCGGCGGCAGCAGCGCGCTCTACGAGACGTCACCCCTGCAACGGCGACTGCGCGACGTTCACACTGCGGCCCAGCATGCGGCGGCGCAGCAACGAAACTATGTCGGTGCGGGCAAGCTGCTTTTAGACGAATCGTGCGCCGCCGCGTAGAGCGCCGTCCGGGTCAAGCCGGGGATGGCGATGGGAAAGCCCCGTTCAAGCCTCGATGTGATGGCACGCGGCGACATGACCCGCGCCGAAGTCGCGCAGCGGCGGCATCTCCGCGGCGCAGATGTCGGTCGCGCGCGGGCAGCGGGTGCGGAACGGGCAGCCGGACGGCGGGTTGAGCGGCGATGGCAGGTCGCCCTGCAGCCGCATGCGCGGCTTGGCCCGCTCCAGCTTCGGATCGGGCAGCGGCACGGCCGAGATCAGGGCCTGGCTGTAGGGATGCAGCGGCCGGCGATAGAAATCGTCGCGCTCGGCGATCTCCATGACCTTGCCCAGATACAGCACCATGACCCGGTGGCTGATGTGGCGCACGACGCTCAGGTTATGGGAGATGAACAGATAGCTGAGGCCGAGCTGCTGCTGCAGCTTCATCAGCAGATTGATGATCTGGGCCTGGACCGAGACGTCGAGCGCCGAGACCGGCTCGTCGCAGACCAATAACTTGGGCTTCAGGATCAGCGCGCGGGCGATGCCGATGCGCTGGCACTGGCCGCCGGAGAATTCATGCGGATAGCGGTCCATCCAGGCCTTGTTGAGCCCGACCAGTTCCATCAGGTCGCCGACCTGGCGCCGGCGCTCTTCGGCGTTTTCCCGGTTCGGGAAATTCAGCAGCGGCCGCTCGATGATCTGGCGCACGGTCATGCGTGGATCGAGCGAGGCGAGAGGATCCTGGAAGATGATCTGCATGTTGCGGCGTTCCAGCCGCAGTTCCTCGCCGTCCAGCTCCGAGAAGTCCTTGCCGAGCCAGACGGTGCGGCCGCCGGTCGGCTCGACCAGGCGCAGCACCGCGCGGCACAGCGTGGACTTGCCGCAGCCGGACTCGCCGACGATGCCGAGCGTCTCGCCCGGCGCCAGTTCGAAGCTGACGCCGTCGAGCGCCTTGACCCAGCGTCGCTCGCCGCCGAACAGGCTGCGGCGCTTCATCGGGAAATGGACCTTCAGGTCCTCGATCTTGAGCAGAGGCTGCACGGTCATAGGGACACCACATGGCACGCGAGCGTGCGCGTGCCGTTGTCTTGGATGATCGGGCGGACGGTCTTGCACCGGTCTTCGCGATATTCGCAGCGCGGCTCGAACGGGCAGCCGAGCGCCGCCGTGGCAACCGCCGGCGGCTGGCCGGGGATCGTGTGCAGCTCGCCGTGTGTCTGTTCGTCGAGCCGGGGCGTCGAGGCCAGCAGCCCGCGCGTATAGGGATGCTTCGGATCCTCGAACAGGATCTCGGCCGGCCCACTTTCCATGATGCGGCCGCCGTAGAGTACGATGACCCGGTCGCACAGCGAAGCGACGACGCCCAGATCATGGGTCACCAGCACGACACTGGTGCCGAGGTCGGCCGCCAGATCCTTCATCAGATCCAGGATCTGCGCCTGGACCGTGACGTCGAGCGCCGTGGTCGGCTCGTCGGCGAACAGGATCGCGGGCTGGCACAACAGCGCCATCGAAATCATGACGCGCTGGCGCATGCCGCCGGAGAATTCATGCGGGTAGAGCCGGATGCGCTTGGCCGCGTCGGGGATCGACACGGCGTCGAGCATCTCGATCGACCGCTGCATCGCTTCCGACTTGCCCATGTTGCGATGCTTGACCAGCACTTCGGTCAGCTGGGTCGAGACGCGCAGGAACGGGTTGAGCGACGTCATCGGGTCCTGGAAGATCATCGACATGGAGGCGCCGCGGAGCTTGTCCAGCGCGTCGTCTTTCATGCCGAGGATTTCCTGACCGCGCAGCTTGACGCTGCCCGACGCCGCACCGTTCTTGGCCAGCAGCCCCATCAGGCTCATCAGGATCTGGCTCTTGCCCGAGCCCGACTCGCCGACGATGCCGACGATCTCGCCGGCATTCAGCGTAAAGCTGACCTCGTTGACGGCGGCGACCTTGCCGCTGTCGGTGCGGAATTCGACCTTGAGATCCTTGACGTCGAGAATCGTGCCGGCCGGACGGACCCCCGCCGCGGGCCGCAAGGCGGTATTCGTCTTTGCCATCTCAGCGGTCCTTCGGATCGAAAGCGTCGCGCAGCCCGTCGGCGATGAAGTTCAGGCTGAACAGGGTCGCGGCCAGGAACAGGCCCGGCACGACCAGCTGCCACCAGGCGGTATCCATCGCCTGGGCGCCGCCGTCGATCAGCGTACCCCAGCTGGATTGCGGCTCCTGCACGCCCAGACCGAGGTAGGACAGGAACGACTCGCCCAGGATCACTTCCGGCACCAGCAGGCTGGCATAGACGATGACCGGCCCGATCGTGTTCGGGATGATGTGCTGGCGCACGATCGCGAACGGCCGCATGCCGCCGGCGCGCGCCGCCTCGATGAATTCCTTGTGCTTCAGGCTCAAGGTCTGGCCGCGCACGATGACGGCGATGGTCAGCCAGAGCAGCGCGCCGATCGCGATCAGGATCGATTCGATGCCGCGGCCCAGCACCATGGTCAGCATGATGACGAAGAACAGGAACGGCAGGCTGTAGAGCACATCGACGATGCGCATCATCACCGTATCGACCGCGCCGCCGAAGAAGCCGGCGACCGAGCCGTAGCTGATGCCGATGGTGATCGCGACGATGGTCGCCAGCACGCCGATCAGCAGCGAGGTGCGGCCACCTTCGAGCACGCGCGCCAGCAGGTCGCGTCCCAGATCGTCGGTGCCGAAGATATGGCCGCCCGCGAAGGCCGGCGGGATCGAGATGCTATCGAAATCCGACGCGTTCGGATCGAACGGCAGCACGAAGGGGCCGAAGGCGCAGGCCAGCACGATGATCGCCAGCACGACCAGGCCGACCATGGCCATCCTGTTCCGGCGCATGCGGCCGAAGCCGTCCTTGAGCTTGGAGCGGCCGGCGACGGTGGCGCCATGATCGGTCTCGTGGATCAGTTCGAATGCGGCTTCACTCATAACGCACCTTGGGGTCGACCAGCGAATAGAGCAGATCGACGATCAGATTGGCGATGATGATGAGCACGCCGTAGAAGATCACGGTTCCCATCACGAGCGTATAGTCGCGGTTGGACGCCGCCTCGACGAAATAGCGGCCGATGCCCGGGATCGCGAAGGCGCGCTCGATCACGACCGAGCCGGTGACGATGCCGGCGGTCGCGGGCCCGAGATAGGCCAGCGTCGGCAACAACCCGCCCAAGAGCGCATGGCGGGTCACGGTCAGCCGGACGCCCAGGCCCTTGGCACGCGCGGTCCGCACATGGTTGGAGCGCAGCGATTCGATCATGCTGCCGCGGGTCAGGCGCGAGATCGCCGCGATGTTCGGCACCGACAGCGCCAGGATCGGCAATATCTTATGTTGCCAGCCGCCATCCCAGCCGGCGACCGGCAGCCAGCCCAAGGCCAGGCCGAACACCAGCTGATAGATCGGCGCGGTCACGAAGGTCGGGATGGCGATGCCGGTCATGCCGATGGTCATGACCGTATAGTCCCAGGCGCTGTTCTGTTTCAGCGCCGCGAAGGTGCCGAGCGAGATGCCGATGGTCGATGAGATCAGCATCGCCCAGAGGCCGATTTCGAGCGAGATCGGGAAGCCGCGGAAGATCAATTCCGACACGGTATAGTCGCGATATTTGAACGACGGGCCGAAATCCAGATGCAGCACGCCCCACAGATAGCGGCCGAACTGCTCCGGCAGCGGCTCGTCCAGATGATAGGCCTTATTGAGATTGGCCATCACCTCCGGCGTCGCCTTGCGGTTCGCGTCGAACGGGCCGCCGGGCGCGATCCGGATCATGAAGAATGAGATGGCGATGATCGCGAACAATGTCGGGATCGAGACCAGAAGCCGCCGCAAAAGATATCTCAACATGGGGTCGCTTGGCCCTCTCCCGCGGTGCCGTGCACGCCCTGATCGCCATAAGCTTCAGCACCGCCCGACAACCGGTCGCGCCGGGGCGGAAAGCCTCACTGGATCTCACGGAAACGCGCACGCCGTCCGGCTCTCGCAAGCATCGGACATCAGTTCTTGTTCTATCTATCGTGCAAAACCCAGCGGCCGCAACGATTCATAAGGCTCATTACCAGTACATGACGATCTGCGGCAAGACGCTTGGGCCTCGCATGTCATCAAAAAGAAATTACATGAAAAAGTGAGCGCCGGTGCCGGCATTGTTCGGAACGGATCGCCCCCGATACCGGACGCAAACCGCATCGCCGGGCGACAAAAAAGGCGGCCTGGGAAACCGCCCCATGCCGCCTTTTTCGCCACGCGCCATCGCGCCCTCGGGACGCGATGGGCAACGGGTTTCGCTTAGAACTTGATCGACGTCTTCATATAGATCAGCCGGCCCGTGAAATCATAACCGGCCGAGCCCAGCGAGTTCGCATTGAGCGCGCCGCCGACATAGGGCGGATCCTTGTCGAACAGATTGTCGACGCCGATCGAGAGGCTGATGTTCTTGTACTGATAGGAGCCGTTGATGTCGTGATAGAACACGCCGCCGACCTCGTTGCCCTCATAGTCTTCCGCACCCTTGGTCGAACCGGTGCAGTTCGCGAGCGTGCTGTATTCGCAGGCCGACGTGCCGTCGTAATTATGGCTGCCGCCGTAATAGCGGGTCGTCCAGCCGACCGACCATTGTTCACGCGCGAAAGTGAGATTGACCAGGGCCTTCCAGCGCGGCTCGGCCGAATCGGTCGAGGTGTCGAAGGTCCCGGCATTCTGGACCGTGGTCCCGTTGGCGTTGGTCGTGTCGCTCAACAGATAACTGGCCTGGCCGTTGAACGTCAGGCTGCCCCACGCCGGCAGGCCGATCTTCTCGGTCGTCGTGTGGTACGTCATGTCGATATCGATGCCGTTGGTGCTCTCGTCGCCGATGTTGGCGTTGAGCGTATCGATGATCCCGACATTGCCCGTCCCGGTCGCCCGCGCACCGGCCAGCGCGCAGGCCTTGGCCTGGGTGACCAGGTATTTCACATTGCCGTAGCAGGCGAGCAGCAGCTGCTCCGGATCGTAGGCACTGATCTCGTTGCGCACCAGGACGTCGTAATAGTCCAGCGTGACGGACAGACCCGGCGCCCATTTGGGCTCATAGACCCCGCCCATCGTCCATTCCTGCGAGGTTTCCGGCTTGAGGTCGGGATTGCCGCCGGTCTCGGCGGTCAGCTGGTTGACCTGGGTGATGGTCGAGCTGGTGCCGCCGGCCTTGGCGATGGCCGCCACGCAGGCGGCATTGCCGGCGAACTGGCCGCCCGTCGCACAGGGATCGAGATCCTCGCCCGAGGGATTGGTCTGCGACTTGCCGGCGTAGAGTTCCTTGACCTGCGGCGCGCGGAAGCCGGTCGACTGGCTGCCGCGCAGGCGGAATTCGTCCGTCATGGCATAGTCGAGGCCGGCCTTATAGGTCAGCGCCCGGCCGAAGGTGGTGTTGTAGTCGTAACGGGTCGAGAGATCCGCCGTCAGCATTTTGACGAACGGCAGGCTGGACAGCAGCGGCACATTGACTTCGGCATAGGCGGACGCCGTCGAATAGCCGCCCTGGGTCGCCTGCGAATAGACCGCGCCGTCGCCCGAGGCCGTGATCGAATCCGGACGATCGAACATGTCGTCCGTCCGATATTCGGTGCCGAACGCCATGGTCAGCGGGCCGGCCGGCAGTTGGTAGACCGGACCCGAGATATTGCCATAGGCGATCTGCTGTTCGATCGAGCTGGTATCGGTGTTGGTATAATAGAGATAATGCAGCTGCGCGGCGGTCAGGGTGTTCGTGCCGAAGAAATTGCCGATCGAGCAGCCGGTTTCCGTGCCGCAGGGGTTTATGCCCAGTTCCTGCGACAGGTGATAGAAATTCACCTCGTTCGACACCCGATAGGTGGCATCGGACTTGCCGTAGATGTACCCGGCCTGCCAGTCGTACTTGCCGAGCAGGCTGCCCTCGAGGCCGGCCCGCAGGCGCATCGTGCTGACGTCGTCGCTATAGGTCCGATCGCCGCTCAGCAGGCGGCTGTAGATATTGACGTTGGTATTGACCGCCGAGGCGCCATAGAGCGTGGCCGCATCGGCCTGGTTGGTCGGATTGTACGGATTGGCGACCGTGGCACCGGCGCTGTTGATGTAGTTCGCCGCGACATAGAGCCCGTTGGGGAACTGCGGGGTAAAGACGTTCGAGCCCCAGGGTTCCGGCGCCAGCTGCTCCGACGATTGCCGATCCGTATAGAAGCCCTCGAGCACGGCCGTGACGTTCGGGGTCAGATCGTAGTGGGCGGTGAAATTGAACTGGGTCCGATCCAGCCCCGCCGTCAGGTCTTCTTGCGGCAGATAGTCGTAATAAACGCCCGCCCCGGCGATCGCGAGATCGCCGGGTGCCAGCCCGCCGCCGCTATAGACGCCGGGACTGACCTGGGTCGCACCCAACGTGTAGGCGTTGCTCGCCAGGACGCCCGACGAGAGTCCGTTGCCGAAATAATATTGGCTGCCGCCGATGGTCGCGACCGCACCGGTCACGCGGCTGGAGATCGAATCATACTGGTTATAGCTGGTCTCGGGATGTTCCGATGTCGCCCAGGCCCGGGAAGCGTTCAGAATCGGATCGGTATGATCCTCGCTGACATTGACCAGGATATTGCCCCGGTCGAAATCGGCGCCGACGGTCGAATAGACATTGTGCTTCAGGCCATCGCCATAGCTCGTCATGCCGACGCCGCCGCCGAACTCGGCGCCGCTATAATGCTGCTTGGTGATGATGTTGATCACGCCGCCGATCGCATCCGCGCCATAGATCGACGAAGCGCCGTCGCGCAGCACTTCGATGTGATCGATCATGGAGACGGGGATGTTGTTCAGGTCGACGGCAACCGAGGTCGCCTGATTGTCGGTTTGAACGAAGCGCTGACCGTTCACCAGGATCAGCGTGCGCTGCGGTCCGAGGTTGCGAAGACTGACCTGGGACGCACCATTGCCGCCGTTGTTGCTGTTGACGGTCGAGGCCCCGGCGAAATCCGCAGCCGGCAGCTTGCGCAGGATCTCTTCGACCGTGGTCGACGCCGATCTTGCGATATCTTCGCTCGTAACGACGGTGATCGGGTTGGCGCTCTCGGCGTCGGTATTCCGGATGCGTGAGCCGGTCACCTCGATGGTTTCGGCCTGCGGCGCGCTCTGTGCCCATGCCGGCGCCGCGAGCCATAGCGGCGTCATGGCCAGCACGGCGACCGAGCCGGATAGTCGATGCTTCATTGTCACGAAGATGGACCCCCTGTTTGCAGTGTTCATGGAAAGATTCCCCCAAGGAATCGGCGACGGACCGCGGTCTCCCCGACCCCGCTCGTCGCTCAGCGATGTGGATGTCGAATCGACATCCCATTTCCAAGAACTCTCAAAAACAAAAACTCACTTCAATGAGTCTTTTCGGAGTCAAAATCTGCAAAAATTGTTGACTCTACTATTTTTGCGAAATGTCTTGTTTGTTTTTTTACAACGACTTCTGATCGTTTCATTTTATTATATTTGAAACAACAGAGAAATAATCGATTCGAAAAGAATCCGCCCGTCGGAAATCGGGACGTTCGAGCGATGCCGAAAGCCGGCATGACCCAGGATCCTGGCGCATTTCCAGAGGCCTCGCAGGACGAAACAGAATGAAATATCGGCTGGGATCGCCACGGCTTATCGCCGCTGGCCAGGCCGACACAAAAAACGACGCGAAGCCCAGGGGCCGCGCGCCGTTCGTCGTCTGGTCCTGAAAGCGCCACTCCTCGTCGCGAGGAATGGCGCCCCAGGTTTCAGATCGGGTTTAGAACTTGACCGACATCTTCGTGTAGATGAAGCGGCCGGTGTAGTCGTAACCCGCATCGCCGAGCGCCGGGGTCGTGGACTGAATGAACGGCGGATCCTTGTCGAACAGATTGTCGACGCCGACCGTCACGTTGATGTTCTTGTACTTATAAGAAAAGCTGACGTCGCTGTAGAACACGCCGGCGGCCTCGTTGCCCGGGTAGTCGCCCGGCGGTGTGCCGGTACCTGGTGCGGTGGCCGTGCTGACATTGTGAACGCCACCGAAGTAGCGCTCGTTGAAGTCGGCCGACCAGCTGTCCTGGGCGTAGGTCAGACCCGCCAGAGCCTTCCAACGCGGCTCGGCGGAACCGCCGCCGAGATCGGCGTTGAACGTGCCGGCGTTCTTGATCGACACGCCCTGAGCCGAGGTGGTGTCTTCAAGCAGGTAGTTGACCGAACCATTGAGCGTGATGTGCCCCGGGACCGGGAGGTAGACCTTCGCCGCATCGAAGTCGTAGGCGGCGGTGAAATCGATACCCGAGGTGAGTTCGTCACCGATGTTGGTGTTGAGCACGTTGATCAGCGGCAGGCTGCCGTCGGCCGCACGATGGCCGAAGTTGACGAACTTACACGCCTGAGCCTGCGACACGACGTAAGCAACGCCATTGTAGCAGGCGTTCAGCAGGGCGACCGGATCGTAGGTGCTGATCTCGTTGCGGACCAGAACCGTGTAGTAGTCGGTCGTGACCGTCAGGCCCGGAACCCAATGCGGCGTGACGACGGTGCCGAAGGTCCATTCCTGCGAGGTTTCCGGCTTCAGATCCGGATTGCCGCCCTGAATGACCGGCAACTGGGTGATGCCCGGCGGGACGACGGTCCCAGCGAGACCCGAGGCCCTGAAGTCGGCCTGGCACTGCGCCGAGGTGGGATTCGATGCGCAGGGATCGCCGCCTTGAGGGCTCGCACCCTGGGCGCCGGCGAACAGTTCCTTGACCTGCGGCGCGCGGAAACCGGTCGAATGGTTGCCGCGCAGACGGAAATCGTCGTCGATCGCGTAATCGAGGCCGACCTTGTAGGTCAGCGCCCGGCCGAAGATGGTGTTGTAATCGTAGCGCGACGACACGTCACCGGTCAGGGCCTTGACGAACGGCAGGTTCGACAGCATCGGAATGTTCAACTCGCCATAAACGGACGAGGTGGCGTAGGAACCGGCGGTCGGCAATTGGAACACGGCCGCATCGCCCTGGGACACGACCGGATTCGGCGTGTTGTCGATGCTGTCCGTGCGGTATTCGAAGCCGAAAGCGGCGTTCAGCGGGCCGGCCGGCAGCTGGTAGACCGGGCCCGCGATGTTGCCGTAGGCGTCCTGCAGTTCGAGGGTGCTCTGCGACGTATTGTCGAAGATCATGTACTTGGCTTGCGCCGGCGTCAGGGTGTTGGTGCCGAAGAAATTGGCGACCGAGCAACCCTGAGCGGTCGCGGTGCCGCAGGGATTGATGCCGAGTTCCTGCGAGATATGGAAGAAGTTGGCCTCGTTGGCGATGCTATAGGCCGCCGCGGACTTGCCGTACAGGTAACCGACCTGCCAGTCGTAGTTGCTCCACAGCGTGCCCTCGAGCCCGACGCGGAGGCGCGAGGTGTTGATGTCGTCGGTATAGATGCGATCGCCGTTTTCGAAGCGACGGGTGCTGAGCGCCACCGGGGTGTTGACGTTGGCCGCACCGAACAGTGCCGCGGGGTTATATCCGGCGATATTGTTCGCCACACCGTAAGCTGCGGTCGTCGGGTTCGCCGGATTGAACCCGCCGGTGCTCAACATGACCGGAATCAGGAACGCATTCGGGAACTGCGGCGTCGGCGTGCCGGCACCGACCGGCTCCGGGTTCAGCAATTCGCTCGACTGGCGATCGGTATAAAATGCCTCGAACAGAGCCGTGATATTCGGCGCCAGATCGTAATGCGACGTGAAGTTGACCTGAGTGCGGTCGAGGCCGGCAAGCAGACCTTCGGTCGGCAGATAATCGTAGAGAACTTCGGAGAAACCCGGGATGACGAAATCGCCGGGCGGCAGCTTGCCGCCGGCGAAAACACCGCCGGCGATGGGATTGCCGAGCGCGGCGGCGGCGGCACTGTTCGCCACGACCGGAGCCGTCGAACCAGCCGCGGAGCCAGCACCATACCAGAAATAGCGCGTGGCACCGCCGGTGGCGGGATCGCCGCCCGGATTGACCACGCCTTGCGCGCCGTTCACACGGCCGGATGCGCTGTCGAAGGAATCGATACCGGCTAGATTATGTTCGTCGACCGCCCAGCTGCGGTCGCCGGCGATGATCTGGTCCTGATGGTCATGACTGACGTTGATCAGGATGTTGCCGCGATCGACATCGGCGCCCACGGTCGAATAGACGTTGTAGCGCAGGCCGTCGCCGTAGCTGGTCTCGCCGACGCCGCCGCCGAACTCGACGCCGTTGAAATGCTGCTTGGTGATGATGTTGATCACGCCGCCGATCGCATCGGCACCGTAGGCCGAGGACGCACCGTCCCGCAGGATTTCGATGCGGTCGATCATCGAGGTCGGGATGTTGTTGAGATCGACCGCCGTGGCCGAGCCCTGCGCGTCCGTGTTCACGAAACGCTGGCCGTTGACCAGGATCAGCGTGCGCTGCGGACCCAGGTTGCGCAGGCCCAGGTTGGACGCGCCGTTACCGCCATTATCGTCGTTCTGGCTGATGCCGCCGGTGAAATCGATGTCCGGCAGCTTGCGCAGGAACTGCTCGACCGTGACCGCTTCGGTCTTGTTGATCTCTTCGCTGGTGACGACCGTGATCGGGTTGGCACTGGCCGCATCGGTATTCTTGATGCGCGAGCCGGTGACTTCGATGGTTTCAGTTTGCGGCGCGCTTTGTGCGAGCGCTGGAACCGCGGCGAAAACCGGCAACAGCGCCAGCATGGCGACCGTACCGGAAAGTCGGTTCTTTAGTGTCAAGGACCCAGACCCCCTCATTGAAATACCCATTTAGAGTAACCCCCTCCCTTGCGGGAAATACGACCCTGCCGGCCGGTTAGGCCGTGGCGGGATCGCTAAGCGAACAGGAATTCTTGTAACTCCCTTGTTACAAAGATTTCCGGAAAGTTTCGTTCGTGACAATAGGCGGGGACGGGTCGAAGGGGAGGTAGTTGCAGTGTGTTGCCGCAGTGCCACAAAATCGCGGGGCGGGTATGGCGACAACGCATGGGCTGTCGCGAACGATCGTCATAAAAACTGCAGGTTGCGGCCGCACAACGCGACATCCGTGCCCAAATCTCGGTGATTTAGGCCGCCATCGACGGATAACTGGCGGACGTCAAATCGCCAAAATCGTCGGAATCGGAAATAACCCGTAATTTCCGGATCTAGCTCTCGCAATAATGTGCAAGGTTGCGCCGAGAAAGAAGGCGAATCGCAAATTCATCGCAATTCCGCACGAAATCTGGGCGACTTTTGTCATGAAGATGGCATAATGCGTCCCGCGAACCCACCCCATGACCGTAACGCATGGCGTTTGTTCTTCAGTGAGAGCAGCGTCGGGGCATCGCGGTTTAGGCGGACGGGTTCCAAACCCCCGCATTTATCCCGAATACCGGCATCACGCGCGTCCGGTAAGGGATGACGTTCAATGTTTGGGCAGGTCGATCGATGCTGCCGGGATTTGGATATCGGTTCTTGAGACAGCGACGCCAGCACAATGACCCCTCGACCGATCCTGGCATATCCGCCATCGGCCGCGTGGCCCCATTTGTCTCAACCGATGCCGGGACCGTCCGTGGAAAGGGTCGCGCCATCGCCGCCGATCGGCCCGAAAATGGCGTACGGATGTCCGCCATCGGCACGAAATCGGCTGCAATCGCGCAAGGAACGCCGACGATAGACCGGCGGCCAACCCACCAGAAAGCCGGCGAAGTGGTTATGACATAGCGGTTTTTGGCGGTTTACCAGGGCTTCGGCCAGGGAAGCGGACTTATCGCTTAAACGATTGCGTGTTCGCCTGTCGTGCGGTAACGACGGCGAAATTCGTTGCGCTCGAAACTCTCTCGGGAGAGGGCGGGCGGAGGAGGAGAATGGGATGAATTTCACGCAGCAGCAGAAGAGTCCCGGTCGGCATGCGTTAGGCTTTGTCGTTGTGGTGCTCCTGCATGTTGGCTTGATTTACGCGCTGGTGACGGGCCTTGGCACGAACATCGTCGAGGTGATCAAGGCGCCGATCGAGACGAAGATCATCGAGGAGGTGAAGCCGCCGCCGCCGGACGTACCGCCGCCGCCGCCGCCGCCGAAGCTGGCGGCGCCGCCGCCGCCGTACATCCCGCCGCCGGAGATCCAGATCGCGCAGCCGCCGCCGCCGACGCCGGATGCGACGGTGGCGACGGTGGCGCCGCCGGCGCCGCAAGCGCCGCCGGTGGCGCGGGTGACGGCACCGTCGGTGCCGGACAGCGAGGTGAGCGCGCGGCCGATTTCGGGCGGACAGCCGACGTTTCCGCCGCGGATGCTGGACCAGGGCCGCGAGGGTCATGTCGATGTGACCTGCGATGTGGGCGCGGATGGATCGACGTCGAACTGCGTCGTCACGGGCGTCACGGGCGGGCAATCGTTCGCGGACTCGGCTTTGGCCTGGGTCAAGACCGCGCGTTACAAACCGGCGATCCGCAACGGCGTCGCGATCGCGGAGCCGCATCACACGTTCAATATCGTTTTCAAGCTCAGCAACTGAGATTCAGACGCAGCGGCTCGAACCAACAGCAAAGGCAACTCGGTCCTGACGGTAGAACGCAGAGCCGACATTCCGGAGACACCATGATCAAGACCAACAGCCTGACGGCACTCGCGACGGCCCTCGTTCTGGCCCTCGCCCCCCTCGCCTCGACGGTGGCGCTGGCGCAGACCGCGCCGGCGACCACCGCGCCCGCGGCCCCGGCCGCGACCGCTCCGGTGGCGCCGGCCCCGGCCGATGCCAGCGCGGCGCCGGCCACGCCGGCTCCCGCGGCCGATGCGACCGCCACGCCGGCGGCACCCTCGATCGCGCCGGCGCCCTCGACCGAGGCGGTCGACAATCCCTACGGCCTCGATGCCTTGTGGAAGGGCGGCGATTTCGTGGCGCGCGGCACGCTGATCATCCTGGTGATCATGTCGGTCGGCACCTGGTACATCATGATCGTCAAGATCTGGGAGCAGTCGCGGCTGTTCTCGGCCGGCAAGAAGGCGAACAAGAGCTTCTGGACCGCGGGTTCGATCCAGGAGTCGGTCGGCACGCTCAAAGCCACCAGCCCGTTCCGCTACATCGCCGAGAGCGGCGTCAGCGCCAGCGAGCATCATGAGGGCACGCTGGTCGAGCAGATCGATCTCAATACCTGGGTGACGATGTCGATGCAGCGCGCGGTCGAGGCGATCCAGAGCCGGCTGCAGGGCGGGCTCGCCTTCCTGGCGACGGTCGGCTCGACGGCGCCGTTCGTGGGCTTGTTCGGCACGGTCTGGGGCATCTATCACGCGCTGACCGCGATCGGCATCGCCGGCCAGGCTTCGATCGACAAGGTCGCGGGCCCCGTGGGTGAGGCGCTGATCATGACGGCGATCGGTCTGGCGACCGCGGTTCCGGCCGTGCTCGGCTACAATTGGCTGGTGCGGCGCAACAAGTCGGGCATGGAACTGGTCCGCAACTTCTCGTCCGACGTCCACTCGGTGCTGCTCAGTGGCAGCAACCCGGGCAAGGGCGCGACCGCCCGGGTCGCCTGACCATGGCGATGAACGTCGGCTCCCCGGACGGGGGCGGCGAGGACGAGGTGGTGTCGGCGATCAACACCACCCCGCTCGTCGACGTCATGCTGGTGCTGCTGATCATCTTCCTGATCACGATCCCGGTGGTGACGCACACGGTGCCGGTCAAGCTGCCGAAGGAGACGAACATCCCGACGCAGACCAAGCCGGAGAACATCAACCTGTCTGTCAACAAGGACGGCGATCTGTTCTGGAACGACCAGCCGGTGGCGGACTATCCGGCGCTGGTCGAGCGGCTGAAGCTGTCGGCGGTCAAGGTGCCGCAGCCCGAGGTGCATATCCGCGGCGACGCGGATGCGCGCTACGAGTTCATCGGCAAGGTCGTCATGAGCTGCGAGCGCGCCGGCATCTTCAAGATCGGCTTCATCACCGAACCGCCGCCGCACGGCGGTTGAGATCGAGCGGTTCGCAAGACCCTCACCCACCCGCTTTGCAGGTCCCCCCTCTCCCGCAAGCGGTAGAGGGCAAGGAAGCTCCCTCTCCCATTTATGGGAGAGGGTTGGGGTGAGGGTGGAACGTCTCGGCATTGGACTAGAGAGTTAGAAGGACAAGACCCATGAGCATGAATGTCGGATCCGGCAACGAAGGCGCTGATCCCGAGGTGATGGTGGACATGAACACCACGCCGCTGATCGACGTGATGCTCGTGCTGCTGATCATGCTGATCATCACCATCCCGATCCAGACCCACGCGGTGAAGCTCGACCTGCCGGCCGGCAATCCGCCGCCGCCGCCGGTCCCGCCGGTCGTCGACACGGTCGATGTCGATTTCGACGGCACCATCCTGTGGAACGACGAGGTCGTCGACCGCGGCGGCCTCGACGCCCGCATCGTCACCGCCGCCGCCGAACCGATCCAGCCGGAACTCCACCTCAGGCCGAACAAGCTCGTGACATACAAATACGTCGCCGCCGTCATGGCCGACGCCCAGCGCCTCGGCCTCACCAAACTCTCCCTCGTCGGCAACGAACAGTTCGTCGACGGGAACTGATTTTTAGCTCCGCAAATCAAATAATAATTTCGTCATGCCCGGGCTTGACCCGGGCATCCACGTGCCTCCGCTTGGCGCTGGTTCTGAGACGTATATGCGTCGCCGCAACCCCGTCATCCCCGGGTCAGGCCCGGGGATGACGGGGTTGAGGGTCACGCCTCGATCCCGACCGGGATGCGGTGACCGGCCCGCGGCAGCAGGACTTTCAGCAGCGGACCGGTCATCACCGTCGTCACCACCGCCATGATCACCATCATGGTGAAGACATTCTGGGGGATGAAACCCAGATCGAAGCCGATGTTGAGCACGATCAGCTCCATCAGCGCCCGCGTGTTCATCAGCGACCCCAGGATGGTCGATTCATGGTGGCTGAAGCCCCCCAGGCGGCCGCCGATATAGACCGGGATGATCTTGCCCAGGATGGCGGCGGCCAGCACGAGGGCGAGCCACTCCAGGTCGGTGGCGCCGGCCAGGCCCAGGATATTGGTGCGCAGGCCGGTGAAGGTGAAGAAGATCGGCAGGAAGAACACCAGCACGAACTGCCCGACCTGACGGCGCCAGGCCTCGACGAACGGCAGATGGCGATGGAACAGCAATCCTGCCGCAAAGCCGCCGAAGATCGCGAAGATGCCGAGCTGGAACGTCCAGATCGCCAGCGCGAAGATCAGGCAGAGCACGATCGCCATCAGATTGGGCGGTACCTCCGCCTCCCGAATGGGCAATTGCTTCAGCAGATAATCGGCCAGCGGCCGCAGCGCGACCCAGAGCACCACCATCAGCACGATCAGGCCACCCAGTTGCAGGCCCATCTGCAGGGTCGAGAAGCGCGCGGTGGCATAGGCCGACACGCCGGCCAGCAGGATCCAGCCGACCACGTCGTTGATCGCCGCGGCCGAGATCGCGACCACACCGATCTCGGTCTGGTTCAACCCGTATTCGCGCAGGATCCGGCCCAGGATCGGCACGGCGGTGATGGCGACGGCCACGCCCAGGAACAGGCTGTAGGTCAGCGGATCGATGCCGGGCGCCAGGGTCGGCGCCGACGCCTCGCCGATGGCGAAGCCCAGCGCGAACGGCACGCAGATCGAGGCGATCGCGACGGTGACCGTGGCGCGGCGGTTGCGTGCGGCCTTCAGATGGCCGAACTCGAAATCCGTGCCGATCTGGAACATCAGCAGGATCAGGCCGATCTGGCTCAGGACCGCGATCGGCGGCGAGGCGCTGGTGCCGAAGACTTCGGCCGACAATCCCGGAAAGAAATGGCCGAGCAGCGACGGCCCCAGCATCAGGCCGGCGACGATCTCGCCGATCACGCCCGGCTGGCCCAGGCGGCGGAAGCAACTGTTCAGCAGCCGCGCGGCACCGATCATGATGATCAGCTGCAGCAGCACGGAAAACAGCAGATGTTCCGCCTGATGCACCGAAGCGGTCATTAAACGCTCTCCTTACGCCCGGAATAGCTCCGGAACAGATCGAACCAGCACTCGCAGACAACGCTGGCGAAGCCGGCTTGTGCCATGGCCGCCTCGATTGCGGCCGGTGCCACGCAAGTCTCCATGGTTTCCCAGTGATAGGCCATCAGTTGGCGGAGCTTGGGCTGCCGCGTAATCCAACGGCTCAACACCGGCACGGCACGGCCGAGGTAGCGCGCGAGCGTGGTCCGATAGATCGGCTTGGTCGGGCTCGAGACCTCGAGCAGCAGAACGATGCCGCCCGGCTTCAGCACCCGATGAAACTCGCGGAAGCAGGCTTCCAGATCGTCGATATGCCGGATGGCATAGCCCATGGTGACGACATCGACCATGCCGTCGCCCAGCGGCAGACGGTCGGCCAGACCCTGGATCAAAGGGATATCGAGCTTGCGCCGGCATTCGGCCAGCATCGCCTCGCTGAGATCGATGCCGACGACCGCCCCGGTCGGGCCGACGATGCGCAGGGCCGCCGCCGCGATGAGGCCGGTGCCGATCGCGACATCCAGCAGCCGATGGCCAGGGGCGAGCCCGGCGCGCCGCAGGCAGCGCCGACGGTACCAGTTGCCGGAGCCAAGCGAGAAGACCTGGTTGACGGTGTCGTAATGGGGTGCCGTGTCGTTAAACAGCGCCCGCACGAAATGCGGTGCGGTTCGTCCGGTTATCTGACTGTCACCATCATCCATGCGCTGTCAGGATCTCCGAGCGGGATTTCGCGTTAACTCCCATAGCAGATGCTTCTGGTTGGGGGCAAACCCCTATGCTAAATCCGGAGTATCCACATGGTACAGGCGGGCGTCAGCGCGATGGAAGAGATTTGCGACGTTCTGGTCATCGGCGGCGGCCCTGCCGGATCGACCATCGCGGCCCTGCTGGCGGAGCGGGGCAAGAGCGTCGTGCTGGTCGACAAGGACCAACATCCGCGCTTTCACATCGGCGAATCGCTGCTGCCGTTCAACATGCCCCTGTTCGACCAGCTGGGCGTGCGCGAGGCGGTCGAGCGCGTCGGCATGCCGAAGTTCGGCATCGAATTCGTCTCGCCCAACCATCCGAAGCCGAGCCTGCTGGAATTCGGCGAGGGCTGGCAGCAGGGCATGGATTATTCCTTCCAGGTCCGCCGCTCGGATTTCGATCATATCTTGCTGAAGAACGCGGCGGCCAAGGGCGCCCGGGTGGTCGAGGGCTGCCGGGTCGAGACATTCGATTTCGTCGCGGGCGGCGGCGCCACGGCGAGCGGCACGATGGCAGACGGCAGCACGCGGAACTGGCGTGCCCGCTTCGTGGTCGATGCGACCGGGCGGGATACGTTCCTGGCCAATCGCCTAAAGCTGAAGCAGCGCAACCGCCGGCATGAGAGTGCCGCGATCTACGGCCATTTCACCGATGCCGAGCGGCTGCCCGGCAAGGCCGAGGGCAATATCAGCATCTTCTGGTTCGCCAAGGGCTGGATCTGGTTCATCCCGCTGTCGGACGGCACGACCAGCGTCGGCGCCGTCTGCCCGCCGGCGGTGATCAAGGAACGCCAGGGCGACGTCACCGAGTTTTTCCGGCATCTGATCGGCCTGTGCCCGGCGCTCGCCGAGCGCCTCAAGCACGCGACGCTGACCGGGCCGGCGACGGCGACCGGCAATTATTCCTACGGCACCGACCGGATGAGCGGCGATGGCTATATCCTGATCGGCGACGCCTCGACCTTCATCGATCCGGTGTTCTCGACCGGGGTCTATCTGGCCATGCGCAGCGCCTTCATCGGCGCCGATGCGGTCGTGGCCTGCCTCGATCGGCCGGCCGAGGCCAAGGCGGCCTTGAAGGCGTTCGAGCGCGAGGTGGCGAGCGGACGCGACCGCTTCACCTGGTTCATCTACCGCATCACCAGCCCGGCGATCCGCAACCTGTTCATGGCGCCGGGCAGCCCGTTCCGGATCAAGGCGGCGGTCTTGTCGCTGCTGGCCGGCGACGTCGCGCCGGACTCGCCGATCCGCTCCCGGATCCTGATGTTCAAGGGAATTTATTACGCCAAGACACTGGCGAGCCGGGTGGGGCGGCTGTTCGGCCGCTCGCCCGTCATGGCACCCAGGACCTGACCGGTGGCGCTGCCGGCCCCGCTCACGGCGCCACGGACCCATCTGGTGCTGATTCCCAGCTATAATTCCGGCCCGAAACTGGTCGAGACCGTGCGCGAGGCGCGGCGATTCTGGGCGCCGGTCTGGGTCGTGATCGACGGCAGCACCGACGGCAGCGACGTGGCACTGGCCCCGCTGGCCGCGGCCGATGCCGAGATTCGCGTCCTGACGCTGCCGCGGAACCAGGGCAAGGGTGCCGCCATCCTGCATGGGATCCGCCATGCCGAGGCCGAGGGCTTCACCCATGCGCTGACCATGGATGCCGACGGCCAGCATCCGGCGGCGCTGATCCCGCAGTTCATCGCGACCTCGTGCGCCCAGCCCAACGGGCTGATCCTCGGACGGCCGGTGTTCGACGCCAGCGCGCCGCGCATCCGGGTGCTGGGCCGCAAGCTGTCGAACTGGTGGACCGATGTCGAGACCCTGTGGGCCGGCAGCTTCGACAGTCTGTTCGGCTTCCGGGTCTATCCGATCGGCGGGCTGCGCCGGGTGATGGAATCCAGCCGCTGGATGCGCCGGTTCGATTTCGACGCGGAGGCGGCGGTGCGGTTGTGCTGGAGCGGCTGCACGCCGATCAACCTGCCGGCGCCGGTGCGCTATTTCACGCCGGACCAGGGCGGCGTGTCCCATTTCCGCTATGGCCGCGACAATGTCCTGCTCAGCTGGATGCATGCCAGGCTGCTGGCGGCGTTTCTCATCCGCCTGCCGCTCGTCCTGCTACGCCGGTTCAGATCATCCCGCCATTGATCGAAATGATCTGGCCGCTGATATAGGCGGCCCGGTCGGAGGCCAGGAAGGCCACCAGATCGGCGACCTCGTCGGCGGTGCCGGCGCGCTTCATCGGCACCAGCCGGCCGATCGTCTCCTTGTCGAAGCTGCCTTCGGTCATCCGGGACGCGATGATGCCGGGGGCAACCGCATTGACCGTGATGCCGCGGCTGGCTAGTTCCAGCGACAGGGATTTGGTGGCGCCGTGCAGGCCGCTCTTGGCGGCGGCATAGTTGGTCTGGCCGCGGTTGCCGACCAGGGCCGAGACCGAGGACAGGTTGACGATCCGGCCCCAGCGCGTCGCCATCATCGCCATCAGCAACGGCTGGGTCACGTTGAAGAAGCCGTTCAGCGTGACGTCGATCACGCTCGACCATTGGTCGCGCCGCATGCCCGGCATCACCACGTCCTCGTGGATGCCGGCATTGTTGACCAGGATCTGGATCGGTCCGGCGAGGGCTTCCAGCGCCGCCGCCGTGGTATCGGCGTCGGTCACGTCGAATTGCACCGCGTCTGCCCTGCCGCCAGCCGCCCGGATTTCGGCCGCGACCGCCTCGGCCTGGTCGCGGTTGCGGTTGGCATGGACATGGACATGCGCGCCCTCGGCGGCGAGCTTGCGGCAGATGGCGGACCCGATATCGCCGCTGCCGCCGGTGACCAGCGCGTGCTTCATGCTTCCCCCGCATCCAGAATGACCGCGGCGCGGCCGCTCAGCAGCAGCGTGCCGGCATGGCTGAGGCTGAACTGATAGGACACGCTCGACGCCTCGCCGGCCAACCGCCGGGCCTCGACGATCAGATCGCCCGCCAGATCGTCCAGCCGATCGACCCGCAGCACCAGCGCGCGCAGGCTGGCGAGATATCCCGCCGCCGGGCGTCCGTCGACCGCGCCGGTCAGGCCGCCATGCAGCGCCATCGCCTGGGCGGCATATTCGACGCCGCAGGCGGCGCCCAGCCGGCCCGCGACCGCCAGCGGATTGCCCGGATCGCGATGGCTGACGGCGCGGCAGCGGATCGAACCCTCGTTCCAGTCGATCACCTGATCCAGCAGGCACATGCTGTCGGCATGAGGGATCAGCGCCGCGATGCGCGCGCGATCGATCATGGTGCCGCGACCCCGATGGTCAGCAGGTTGCCGGCCATCATCCGGATGGTCACCTCCCGCTGGGCGCCTTCGGCGATCGCGATCAGCAGCGGCAGGGCGCGGGCGGACGGATTGTTGGCGCGCAGCGCTTCCAGCGCCGGGGCCGGCAGGGTGGCTTCGACCGCATCGCTGGGGCCGAACGACAGGGTCAGTGCCGCGAGGCTGCGGGCGCTCGGCTCCGGCGCCAGGACCAGCGCCGTGCCGAAGATCGAGCCGATCGGCCGGACCGCGTTCAGCGTGGCCGGATAGGGCATGTCGTACGAGACCAGCAGAACCGGGCGCCCGTCCGTGACCGCCAGCGATGCCGCTTCCATCAGGCCGGCGCCGAAGCTGTAGTCGAACACGCACAGGCTGGTCGAGCTTTCGCGCGACTGGGTCGCGATGCTCCAATAGCCCGATGGTGCGTTATGGACCGAATTATGGAAGCGGGTCGGCGACACGTCGCGCTGCGCCGACGCCAGGATTGCCAGAATCGAGGTGATGGTGACGCCGTCGCCGCCCGATGAGGTGAAGACCGACGGCAGATCCTCGGCTTCGCGTCCGGCCTGGGCCACCGCCTCGCTGCCGATGGCCAGCGCCAGCTTGACCGTGTCGGTCATGCGCCGCCGCTCGGCCGGCGGCAACAGTACGCTGGGCATCAGTGTGACCGGTGCCGCCTCATGGCGCGTGCGACCGGCCAGGATCGGCGCGCCGGTCGCCCAGTCGGGCAGGCCTGGACCGAGCAGGCCGATGCCCTCGACATGGAGCTTCATGACGCGCGTCCCAGGATCAGGCTGCAATTGCTGCCGCCGAAGCCGAAGGAATTGCTCATGATCCGCCGCAGCGGCCGGTCCTCGCCGCGCACGAGATAGCGGCTCCTCAGGGTCGGATCGAGCGTCTCGGTCGTCGGGCTGGGCGGAATGAAGCCGTGCTCCAGGCTCAGCGCCGCAATGATCGCCTCGACGATACCGGCCGCACCCAGGGTATGGCCGGTCAGGCCCTTGGTCGAGTTGCAGGCGGTACGGTCGCCGAACAGGCCCCAGATCGCCTGGTCTTCGGCCGCGTCGCCGACCTGGGTCGCGGTGCCGTGCAGGTTGATATAGTCGATATCGCCCGGCGCCAGCCCGGCCGAGGCCAGCGCCTTGTCCATGGCGAGGCGTGCGCCCAGGCCTTCGGGATGCGGGCTAGACATATGATAGGCATCGCTGCTCTCGCCGATGCCCAGCAGTTGAATGTCGCCCGCCGCCGGATCGGCCCGCTCGACCAGCGCGAAGCCCGCAGCCTCGCCGATCGAGATGCCGCTGCGCGTGGCATCGAACGGCCGGCACGGCCCCTCGGCGGTCAGTTGCAGCGAATGGAAGCCATAGAGCGTGGTCAGGCACAGGCTGTCGGCGCCACCGACGATCGCGGCGTCGCACAAGCCCAGCGCCATCATGCGCGCCGCATTGCCGAACGCCTTCGCGGTCGAGGCGCAGGCGGCCGACACGACCAGCGCCGGCCCGCTGAGGCCGAGCGCATGCTGGACGAAATCGGCGACCGAATAGCTGTTGTGGGTTTCGCGATAATGGAAACCGCGCGGCAGGGCGCCGGTCGCCGGATCGCACTCGCGGAACAGCTGCTCGGTCTCCAGAATGCCGGACGTGCTGGTACCGGCGAACACGCCGATGCGGTGCGCGCCATAGCGCCGGCGGGCATCGGCCACGGCCTGGCCGAAGCCGTCCTGCTCCAGCGCGAGCAGCGCCAGGCGATTGTTGCGGCAATCATAGTCCGCGAGCGCGCCGGTGATCGGCCTGTCGAGTCCCTCGACCATGCCGATCCGGGTCGCGATCTCCGCGGTTTCGAACGCGCAGGGCCGCAACCCGCTGCGTCCGGCGCGCAGCGCGGCGACGGTCTGGTCCCGACCGGCGCCCAAGGCGGTGGCGAGGCTGAAATGGCTGAGCAGGAGAGGCGTCACAGAGTGATATCCAACGGCGTCAAAGGTTTACGATTTCAGGGCCGCCAGATTCCGGCCGACTTCCGCGGACTCCCGATCGATATAGTCGAAATAGGCCGAATAGAACGTTCGGAAAGAGGTCTGTTCGTCGGGCGTCCGGTCGGCGAGATAGGTTTCGACCGGGCGGCGGTTTGCCTTGATCTTGTCGTAGAGGCCGGCGAAGTAAGCCAGATTGTCCCGCAATTTGGAGTAGCGCGGTTCGGTCAGGATGGCACGGAACCACCCCCGGTAGGAACCGGTGAGCGGCTCGTCGTAGAAGATGATCTCCGAATCCGGATCATAGACCGCGTTCTGGCGCGGGATGGTGCCCAGATCCATCAGCGCCCCCGGCTGTGTCGGCAGGCGGCCGTGCTCGAGCAACAGCCGGCGCGCGGCGGCATCATCGTAGAGCGCTGCCAGATCGTCGATCGGCACGTCGTTGGTTCGTCGCATCAGATTGACGAACTCGTTCTTCGGCACCGGGAAATCGAACAGCGAGATCAGGATGAACCGGTCGGTCGGCCAGGCGTCCCAGATGTCGGCGGCGGCCAGCGCGTTATGGTTCAGATGCGCGCAATTATGCTCGAACAGGTTCCAGTCGAACGGCTCACCCTTGCGATAGGGCGCGTTCTGCTCGTTCAGGTAGGCGACGATGGTCTGCATCTGCGCCGGGTCGAGCGGCACGCGGGCGCAATAGCGGTTGCGGCCGAGCGTGATGGCGTAATCGGTCGCGACCGAGAGTTCATATTGATAGGTCGCCGGCGTGAAGCCCGGTGCCATATCGTCGTAGAAGCGCTGATGGAACGCCACGCCGGTGAAGATGCCCTTGGCCTGCGCCTCCGCCTGGATCCGGCGATAGGCGTCCTGTGTCACGGGCTCGCCCGGCTGCAGGCCGCCGTTGAAGAAGAACTCGCGGCCCTCGGTCGCGACCCATTCGGCGCTTTTGTAGTGCTCGTTGACGCTGAGGCCGACGCCGTCGGACGGGTGCTTGTTCTCGCTGCACATGACCAGGACGGGATAATCCACGTCCTGCTTGCGGCAGACGCCGTTCAGATACAGCACGGCATGGCCGCCGATGCCGCTGCTGAGTTCGGCGCCGAAACCGGGCTTCTTGCCCAGCTGCGTGACGGCGCAGATCTCGGCGTAGGTCGGATAGATCTTGCGATAGACCTGCTCCTCGCTGGCCGTGGTCGGCGGCGGATCGATATGCGGGCCGGTGACGCAGCCGCCGGTCGCCAGCAGCAGCCCCGCGACGAGCGCCGGCTCGATCAGGCCGCGCAGCCAGCGGAAGAGGGCAGTCATGCGGCGCTCCATCGGGTTTGCAACGCGCGCCACAGGTGGCACCAGGTCGGCCAGTCATGGCCGCCGGGTGCCGTCACGACGCGCGCGGCGGGTAGCAGATCGGCCAACAGCCGGTGGGCGGCGGCGAAGCGGTCGTCGAGGCCATAGGCCAGATGCATGTCGGGCAAACCCTCGCCGGTTCCGAGCCAAGTCAGCAATCTACGCTCGCTCGTCGTCAGATCGATCGGGTGCCAGTGCCGCAGGCCGCCGGCGCGCTCGACCTCGGCGATCAGTCCGCGGCTGCCGATGAACGGTGCCAGCAGCAGGATTCCGGCGATCCGGTCCGGATGGGCCCGGGCATAAAGCAACGCGCCCATGCCACCCAGCGAAATGCCGACCAGCCAGATCCGCACCGAGCCGCGCGCATGGGCTGGCAGGATCACCTCGTCATGCAGCCGCTGGACCGAGATTTCGTCCAGATAGCATTCCATGCCGGTCTCGACCGCGATCCGGTCGACCGAATCCGTCGTATCGAGGAAACCGTTGGTCCGGAATTCCTCGGCGCTCATCTCGGCGCCGGGCAGCATGACCAGCAGGGTCGGCGCGCCCGTCACATCGCCGATGATGCGCATGGTCATCGCGTGGCCGACCGGGTCAGGATCGCGGCCGCGACCAGGCTCAGCGCGGTGCCGATCGCGACCGTGCCGCCGATGCCGGTCAACACCGGAATGCGCGACAGCGACAGCGCGCCGAAGCCCACGACCGTGCAGATATTGGCCAGCAGCAGCGAGGTCACGGTCCGCTCGCCCTCCGGCCCGCGCAACCCGCCGCGCTGGAAGAACAGGCAATAGTTCGACCCGACCGCGACGACGAGCAGCAGCCCGAACAGGTTGAAGATCGACAATTGCCGGCCGCCGACCGTCTGGATCGCCAGTGTCACGATCACCGCCAGCGCCAGCGGTGCCAGCACGGTTAGGGGCGGGCCGATCGCGCGGAAGCTCGCGAGCAGCAGCAGCGCGATGGCGCCGCTGCCGAGCAGTGCCAGGGTCAGTGCCTCCTGACGATAGCGATGCAGCAGTCGGTCGGACTCGGTCTTGAGGTCGAGCAGGCGCACGCCCGGAATGCCGGCCAGCGCCGCGCCGATCCGGCCGGCATCGCTCACGTCCCTGAGCGGCAGCAGCGCCACCCAATTGCCCGAACGCTCGATCAGCAGGGCATCCAGCTTCAGCGACAGGGCGGTCCCGTCGAGCGATTTCCGGGTCAGCGCGTCGGATGCCTTGGCCGCGGCCACATCGTCCAGGAACGGCTGGAACACCTCGGGTCGGAACGGCAGCCCGTCCAGCGCGCCGGCCAGATTGGCCGCCAGCGTCACCCGGTCGGGCAGCGCCGCCTGGCGTCGGGCCTGCATCTGGTCGCTGGGCAGATAGCGGTCGGGTGAATCATAGCCTGACAGCGCCCCCGCCGGGATCAGCGGGCGCAGCGCCGCCGAGGCCTGTTCGGCGGCGCGCAGCACGCTCTCGCGATCGGCCGCCTCGGCCACGACGATGGCGCGGACGTCGGGCGCGCCGACATCGTGGCGCAGCGCGCGGTCGATCTGCTGGTCGGCAGCCGAGACCGGGCTCATGCTCGACAGCTCGTCCTGCCACAGTGAGCCGCGGTGCAGCCCGATCAGCACGAGGGCGGCCAGCACCAGCACGGCCAGCGCCGGTCGCAGCCGCGGGGCGGCCCGGACCAGCCGCAGCAGGGCGGGTGCGAAGCCCGCCTGGCGCAACCCACCGAAATTGCGCGGCACCAGCCCCGGCAGCACGAACCGGGTGATGGTGAGTGCCACGGCCAGTCCGACGATGGTGAACACGCCCAGCTGGACGAAGCCCACGAAGCTGGAGAACAGCATGGCCGCGAAGCCGCAGATCGACACCAGCACGCCCAGGCGCAGGGTCGGCCAGATCCGCTTCAAGGTGCCTTCGGGGCCGCTCGCCGCATCGCTTTGGGCAAACAGATAGATGGCATAATCGACCGCCTCGCCGATCAGCGTGACGCCGAAGCCGATGGTGACGCCATGGACGAAGCCGAACCACAGGCCGACCGCCGCGATCCCGGCCAGCGCGCCGGTCACGACCGGGACCAGGGTCAGCACCAGCATGCGCGGCGAGCGATAGACCGCGAGCAGCAGCAGGACGATGGTTAGCGACGCGAGGCTCGAATAGAGCGTGACGTCATGCTTCATTTCGCCCCGCGTCTTGACGCCGAACACACCCGGACCGGTCGCGACCAGGCGCACGGCGGAACCGCCGTCGATGCTCGCTTGCGCCGTCGCAAACGCCTGATGGATCGCGTTCAGCGCCCGTTCCTGGGCATCGATGTCGAAGCCGGGCGCCTTGGTTTGGGCCAGCAGCACCGCCTTGGCGCCGTCCTCGGCGGTCCAGACCCCGTCGCGGATCTGGCGCTGGGCCTCGCCCGCCATCCGGCGCACGAATGCCAGCGTCTCTCCGGTCGGATCCGGGCCGATGCTGGCTTTCAGCAGCGGTGCCATGCCGGACGACAGCAGTTGCAGATCCTGGTCGAGCGCCTGGTGCAGGCCCGCGACCGTGAAACGATCCGGCGTCACGCCGTCGCTCAGCAGGTAGCGGTTTTTCCAGATGTAATCCTGGTCGGCCTGGCTGACGCCGGTGCCATTGTCGATCAGGCTGAAGTCCGGCGCCGCGCGCAAGCCATCCGCGACCGAACGGCTGACGGCGGCGAGGGTGGCGGTCGGCGCGCCTTCGAAGCTGACCAGGATCAGGCGCGAGGCGACGCCGTCGCGCAGCTGATCGACCAGCACCTGCTGGGTCGGTTCCGGCGAGCGCGGCAGAAAGGCCGACATGTCGGTGGTGAAGGGCACGCTGAGGATGATGCCGATTGAGATCAGCAGTCCCAGCAGCCAGACGATCAGCGCCGCGCGCCGGCCCCGGCTCATGGCTGG
>Ga0302316_10000538_pt1 | contig 32923 bp, 23 predicted proteins | sample III_Palsa_N3_2_FD_200456 | JGI IMG/M metagenome (GOLD analysis project Ga0302316, IMG submission 200456) | Peat permafrost microbial communities from Stordalen Mire near Abisko, Sweden - III_Palsa_N3_2 | ecosystem: Environmental > Terrestrial > Soil > Palsa > Peat permafrost | place: Sweden...
CGCCGCGCGTGAACAATGGCGAGCCACATTGCGGGCAGAAGCCGCGAGTCGCGAGAGCGCCACTGCCCGAGCGTACCGAATACGCTTCAGACGTGCCCGTGATCTCCATGTCCGCGTTATTCCCATTTCGCCAGCAAGTGGCTCTGGCCGCAGGCAGTACTCGTGGTCGTCAATCCAAGCTCTTTCTGTCGTGATCGATTGCGTCTCTGCGCCCTGTTCCCTTCCTTACGGTGGTCTCGGCATCTTCTCGTAGTCATTTTCATTGCATAAAAAAGGCGGCTCGCACGTAGCGAGCCGCCCGTTCCACCCCCCAAGATCATCGGGGTAGTCGTGTTGATATCGCAACAGCCACCACGGCTACGCCCGATCGACCCCGCGGAGTGGTGATCTTACGCGGCGCGGTTTTCCACCAGCTTCGGCTGGCTCGCTTCGCGGGTTGCGCCGATAGCGATCTTGCGGGGCTTCATCGCCTCGGGCACTTCTCGCTTTAGCTCGATCGTCAGCAGGCCGTTGATCAGCTGAGCCTGGGTCACGTGCACGTGGTCGGCAAGCTCAAAGCGGCGAGTGAACGCCCGATTGGCAATGCCACGATGCAGATACTCGACGTTCTCGTCGTTTGCCTTGCGTTCGCCGCTGACGATCAGCAGGTTCGGTTGCATCGAGATGTCCAGCTCGCCTTCGGCGAAGCCGGCCACGGCCATGGTGATCTGATAAGCGTCGTCGTTGAGCTTGACCGTGTCGAACGGCGGCCAGTTATCGGCAGCCTGCGCGCGCGAGGCGTTTTCAAGCAGGGCAAACACGCGGTCGAAACCCACGCTGGAACGGTACAGGGGAGCAAAATCGAGATTGGTACGCATGACATATCCTCCTAGGAGCAATATGGAATCTGCCACCTCACGATGAAGTTGCAGTGCCGTCTGGATAGCCGGCGCGCAAAAATATATTTTTCCTTCGGCGCGTTTTCAAGACCCCGGTTTCAGCTTTTATTTAATTTTCTATGCACACGGGTGCGCCGGTCGTAAGCGTGTGGGACTAAAAAATTTCACAGACATTATCGGACGCAACGGCGAGGTTTTTGCTGGTGCTCTTCCGCCTTAGAAGCAGCGAAAATGGCCCTAGCTATCGGCGTATAACGGATCGCATCGGGTCTGCTCGCACGGCCACTATTTTGCCGCTACTCCCGGAAAATTAGACGCCCCAAAGCGGACGCTCGCGACCGGCAGCAACGGGTCGACTTCTTCCCTTCGCAGCTTGTCGGCCCTTCAGCGAAACTGCAAGTACATCTATCCGCCGTCCGTGCTCCGTCACTTGCGCGTCCCGTTCGCCCTGGTAACGCGATAGTCGGCGAACCAGCCTCATCTTGGTAGCGCTTTCAGGCCATTTCGGGTGGCGGGTTTGAGAGCATTCCAGATGGCGGGCTTGCATCGTTAGGGGTGGCCGGTTTCGAATGGAATATGCATGCACGAACAGGATATGGGCTGTCTGGCAGCGTTGTCGGTCGAACTGGGGTACCCGAAATCTGAGCACTCGTCTTGATATCAGTAACGGCCTGGATTTGCCGGTGCGCGAATTTTTAGGCGATAGCTTTGCGCTGATTGAGGCGTGACGTCGCCTTCGTTTTCTTGATTTTGCTTGATTCGCACGAGGCACTGACCGCATCGTAGTTGGCGCCAGATTGGCTGCAAAAATGATCGGTTAGGTGGCCGATGAGATCATTCATTGCTTCGATCGCAGGAGAGTAGTACACGAACCGGTCACTCTGCCGACTCACGACCAAGCCAGCGTGAGACAGCTCTTTGAGGTGAAATGACAGAGTGGCATTGGGCACACCAAGCTTCTCCGCGATAGCGCTCGCCGCTACTAGCAACTTAAGGGATCAGTGCTAGCGCCTTTTAGGTGTCCCCACACGAACTGTTTACACGGGGATCTTCAACCCCCTGCCTCACCCGCACTTCGAATACCCACAATTCAAACACGTCTGACACCCGTCCATCAGCACCAGCGCCTGCGTGTTGCACTTGGCGCAGAGCGTGGCACCTGGCGGGAAGCCGGCGGCGTTGAGCTTGGGTTTGTTGTCGCTGGTGCTGGCTGACGTTGCGGCAGTTGCTACTGGCGCTGCGTTTACGTCAGAGTTTTTTTTTGCACTGGCGGCCTCGTAGGCGGCGCGCTTGTCGGCAATGAGCTGGCGGGTGGACTCGTCCATCTCGGGGTCGTGGATCATGCCGATGTTTTTCATGTGCTGCTCCACCACCGAGCCGATCTCGGCAACGATGCTGGGCATGTAGACGCCGCCGGATTTGAAGTAGCCGCCGCGCGGGTCGAACACGGCTTTCAGCTCTTCGACGATAAAGGTGACGTCGCCGCCCTTGCGGAACACGGCGGACATGATGCGGGTGAGCGCCACGATCCACTGGAAGTGGTCCATGTTTTTCGAGTTGATGAAGATCTCGAATGGACGGCGCTGCTCGTGCGCAGTGCCCGCATTGAGCACGATATCGTTGATGGTGACGTACAGCGCATGCTCGAACAGCGGCGACTTGACCTTGAAGGTGGAGCCGACCAGCGTCTCGGGACGCTCCACGCTTTCGTGCATCTGGATCACTTCGGCCATCGGCGGCTCTTTGGCCGTGGCGGGCACAGCGACCGCAGCGACCTTGTCTTCGGGTTTGACCACGTTGTAGCCGGTGATCTTTTTGTCGATTTTGGTCGCCATGATGTTCTTCTGTGTTGGGGCGTTATAGAGATAGATATGGTGCTTGCGGGCAGCGAATGAAAGGTGCCTGGCGGTGCGACTGGCTCACGCGGCGCAGTTGGCGCGGAGGGTAACGCGGTGAAAAACACCCGGCCCGGCGCGTGGCCGGACCGGATGCGGTACGGCTTACTTCTTTTTTGCAGTAGCTTTCTTGGCGGCAGATTTCTTTGCCGTCTTTACGGCCACTTTCTTGTTTACACCTTTTACGGTGCTGGCAGTGGACCTTTTCACCGTCTTGGCGACGGCTTTCTTGCTTGCACCTTTCTTGCTTGCACCTTTCTTGCTTGCACCTTTGGTGCTTGCACCTTTCTTGGTGCTGGCGGATTTCTTGACGACCGCCTTCTTGGGCGCGGCTTTCTTTGTAGCCGACTTTTTGCTGCTGACCTTCTTTACGACCTTAGCGACAACTTTCTTGACGGCCTTTTTGGCGGAGGCGGCTTTCTTGGCCACCTTGCCGGCCACTTTCTTGACGGCCTTGGTCACGGTCTTTTTGGTGCTGGATTTTTTCACGGCGACTTTCTTGTTTACACCTTTTACGGTGCTTGCACCTTTTTTGGTGGCAGCGGCTTTTTGGGCGGGCTTGGCTTTCTTGGCCGGCGCCTTTTTAACGGCCACTTTCTTGGCGACTTTCTTCACTGCTTTCTTTACGGCTTTTTTGGCAGCGACTTTCTTGGCAGCCGCTTTCTTCGGTGCAGCCTTTTTAGCGGCGGCCTTCTTGGGCGCTGCTTTCTTGGCAGCGGCCTTTTCCGGCGCAGCCTTTTTCACGGCGGCCGGCTTGGCGACGGCTTTCTTGGCCGGGGCTTTTTTGGCAGCCGGCTTCTCGGCAACAACAACGGCTGGTGCGGCGACCGGTGCTGGAGCCGGTGATGGTGGCGTCTCGACGACAACCGGTGCTTCCGTGACGGGTGGTACGACTGTGGTGTTTTCTACTTCGGTGTCGATGGACATGGTGGGTTCCCCTCCGATGAGCGATTTTGATTTCGCCGCACGCAGAACGCGTGCGACGTGTCAGAACTTGCCGTAATAACCTTCCTTCAAGGCATCGAAGAGGTTGGCGGCGGAATGCATCTCTCCGTCGTACTCCACTTGCTCGTTGCCTTTCAGTTCGACAACGCTACCGTCTTCCAGTTCGAAGCGGTAGAGGGTGTTTTCAAGATCGGCTTCTTTCACCAGCACGCCCTGGAAAGCGGCGGGGTTGAAGCGGAAGGTAGTGCATCCTTTCAGGCCTTGTTTGTAGGCGTAGAAATAGATGTCCTTGAAATCTTCGTACGGATAATCGGTGGGCACGTTGGCGGTTTTGGAGATCGACGAGTCGATCCACTTTTGCGACGCGGCCTGGATGTCGACGTGCTCTTTCGGGCTGATGTCGTCGGCGGAGACGAAGTACTCTGGCAGCTTGTTGGCCACCACGTCGGTGAACGGCAGCGCCTCGGCGTTGATCAGCGCGCGATAGGCGAGCAGCTCGTAGCTGTAGACCTCGACCTTCTCTTTCGACTTTTTGCCTTCGCGGATTACGTTGCGCGAGTAGTGGTGCGCAAAGCTCGGCTCGATGCCGTTGCTGGCGTTGTTGGCCAGCGACAGCGAGATGGTGCCGGTGGGCGCGATGGAGCTGTGATGGGTGAAGCGCGCGCCGGTCTCGGCCAGCTCGGCAACCAGGTTGGGCGCCACCTCGGCGATGCGCTGCATGTAGCGGCTGTACTTGGCGTGCAGCACGCGGCCGGGGATGCTGTCGCCGACCTTGTAACCGTCGGCAATCATTTCGGGGCGCTTGCGCAGCATGTCGCCGGTGACGGTGAAGTCCTTGGCGAGAATCGGTGCAGGGCCTTTTTCCTTGGCCAGCTCGAGCGCGACTTCCCAACCGGCGACGGCCATCTCACGCGAGACGTCTTCGGTGAAGGCGACCGCTTCGGCGGTGCCGTAGCGATGCTTGAGCATGGTGATGGTGGAACCCAGGCCGAGGAAACCCATGCCGTGACGGCGCTTGGATTCGATCTCGTTGCGCTGCTGCGGCAGCGGCAGGCCGTTGATCTCGACCACGTTGTCGAGCATGCGGGTGAACACCTTCACCACCTCGCGATACTCGTCCCAATCGAAGCGCGCCTTGGGGCCGAACGGGTCACGCACGAAGGTGGTGAGATTGATCGAGCCGAGCAGGCAGGAGCCGTAGGGAGGAAGTGGCTGTTCTCCGCAAGGATTGGTCGCGCGGATATGCTCGCACCACCAGTTGTTGTTCATCTCGTTGACCTTGTCGATCAGGATGAAGCCCGGCTCGGCGAAGTCATAGGTGGACACCATGATCATGTCCCACAGGTGCCGCGCGCGCATGGTGCTGTAGATCTTGCAGGCGACCAGGCCGTCTTCGCGATCGATGTAGTTTTCGTGCGTGGGCCACTCACGCCAGACGACCTTGCTGGCATCGGCGAGATCGATCTCGTGCTTTTCCTTCACGTGCACGGGATAGACCAGCGGCCAGTCCTGATCGTTTTCCACCGCGTCCATGAAACCGTCGGTGATCAGCAGCGACAGGTTGAACTGACGCAGGCGACCGTCCTCGCGCTTGGCGCGGATAAACTCTTTCGCGTCGGGATGGCTGATGTCGAACGTGCCCATCTGCGCGCCGCGGCGACCACCGGCGGACGACACGGTAAAGCACATCTTGTCGTAGATATCCATGAACGACAGCGGGCCGCTGGTGTAGGCACCAGCGCCCGAGACGTACGCGCCGCGCGGACGCAACGTGGAAAATTCATAGCCAATGCCGCAGCCGGCTTTCAGCGTGAGGCCGGCTTCGTGGACTTTCTCCAGGATGTCGTCCATCGAATCGCGGATGGTGCCGGAGACCGTGCAGTTGATCGTGCTGGTCGCGGGCTTGTGCGCCAGCGCGCCAGCGTTCGAGGTGATGCGGCCAGCGGGGATCGCACCGCGGCGCAGCGCCCACAGAAATCTTTCGTACCAATGGCCACGCAGCTCGTCGCTGGCTTCGACATCGGACAGTGCGCGCGCGACGCGCTGATAGGTTTCGTCGATGCTGCCATCGACTGGTTCGCCCGACTTGGCCTTGAGACGATACTTTTTGTCCCAGATGTCGTATGAGGCAGGTTGCAGCGGAATTTCCACGGCGGCATCGCGACTCATGGGGTTGGTGGTTGGCGCACGCAATGTGCTCATCGGCTTCCTTACTCCCGTTACGGCCTTGCGGCCCGGTTACTTATTATTCGAATTGTTTTTGGTTGGTGCGACTGCGTTAGTGCCGTGCTTCTGCGTGACCGAATCTGCGGCGATATCTTGCTGTTTTGTGACGATAGTCAGGCCATGAGGATTGCCCTCCAACCCATGTGTCGCCTACTTATCAACGACAACGGCTCCCCTGAGATCGTTAGACGTTCGACACCAGAGCTAGTTTGAATTTCAGCAACCAGACACAAGATGTTGTGGTCGCCATCGATTAGTGACGTTACCCCTGACGTCCGCCGATGTAAAGTAGTTATGCATGCAATTTCACAAATCCGCCGTCGCAAGGAACCGCCGCAGGCAGCGCAGGTCGAAACTGCGCTACCTGGTCATGTCGTGTACTGAATTCATTATCGTTAAGGAGGAACCATGCCGTTACGCCCTTTCCGCTTTCTGCCCTGGCTGACCGCCGTGTTGGCGGCGCTTGCCATAGGCGGCGTACCGACGATCAGCCGTGCCGCCATGCCCCCGGCGATCGACGGCCAGCCGATGCCGTCGCTGGCGCCGATGCTGCAACGAGTGACGCCGGCGGTGGTGAATATCTCGTCCAAGAAGCACGTGCAGGTGCAGAACCCTTACTTCAACGATCCCGTGGTGCGCCAGCTTTTTGGTCTGCCGGGCGGTTCGCGCGAACGCGTGGAACAAAGCCTGGGCTCAGGCGTGATCGTGGATGCGGCCAAGGGTTACGTGCTGACGAATAATCATGTGGTTGGCGGTGCCGACGACATCAGTGTGACCTTGCAGGATGGGCGCACGTTCAAAGGCAAGCGCATCGGCACCGATCCGGATACCGACGTGGCGGTGGTACAGATTCCCGCCGATCACCTGCAGGCGCTGCCGCTGGCCGATTCGAACCAGCTGCGCGTGGGCGATTACGTGGTGGCCGTGGGCAACCCGTTCGGACTGGGGCAGACGGTGACCTCAGGCATCGTTTCGGCACTCGGGCGTTCAGGCCTGGGCAGCGCGAGTTCGGGCAGCACAGGATTCCAGAATTTCATCCAGACCGATGCATCGATCAACCCGGGCAACTCCGGCGGCGCACTGGTGAACCTGCGCGGTGAACTGGTCGGCATCAACACGATGATTTTTTCGCCCTCGGGCGGCAATGTCGGTATCGGCTTCGCGGTACCCACCGCAATTACCAGCGAGGTGATGGAACAGCTGCTGGCGCATGGCAAAGTCGAGCGCGGCAACCTGGGGCTGCAGACGCAGGCCATCACGCCGCGCATTGCCAAGCTGCTGGCACTCAATGACACCAACGGCGTGGTGGTCACTGGCGTCAGCGCGGGTTCAGCTGCTGAACAGGCCGGCCTGCAGCCGGGCGATGTGCTAACCACGCTGAACGGCAAGCCGCTGCACAGCGTGGAAGAACTGCGCAACACCGAAGGTCTGCTGCCGCTGGGCAGCAATGTGCAACTCGGCGTGGTGCGCGATGGCAAGAGCAGCATCGTCAACGTCACGCTGAGCGCGGAAAAACTCAGCAGCGTCGACGGCGGCAAGCTGGATGCGCGACTGGCCGGCGTCATCTTTAGCGACCTGAGCGACGACCAGCGCGGCCAGGGCATGTTCGGTGCCGTCGTGAGCTCGGTGAAACCGAACAGTCGCGCCGCGCTGGCCGGCCTGACGACCGACGACATCGTGGTCGGCATCGGCAACCAGCGCATCCCGAGCGTCAGCGTATTGCGTGGGCTGGCCAACGTGCACCTGCGCCAGCTGGTGCTGATCGTGGCGCATGCCGACGGCAACAACCGCTATGTAGTCATCAATTAAGAGGTCTCACAAGGTCAGCGAAGCCTGTGCGGTCGCACCAAAGAAAGCAGCCATGGATGGCCACTCCATCGACATCGGCGGCCATGTCTTCACACACATGGACCCGTGCACGGTCGCGTTGTCTGAACATAAATACATGAAAGCGCTTGATGTTTTACGTTCAGGCCGATGAAATACCCTGTCAGCCTTCATATATGCGCATCGGCAACGCGCCATACTTACGCCACTCACTTTCTATCGGGGTTCTCCATCACATGTCTCTTCGTCTTGCCCGCTTGCTGTCGGTCACCCTGATTGGGGCCTGCCTCGCCACCTCCGCATTTGCCGCCAAGACCACGCATACGAAGTCGCATGCGAAAACCACCGTCGCGAAAGGTCCGAGCCTGATCTGGCGTGGTGACGTGGCCACGGCGCAGGGCGTTGTCGACGAAGTGGCGCTGGCCTGGGAGAAAGCCGGCCACGGTTCGATCGAACTGCAGCCATTCAACACCGCATCCGGCATTGATGCCGTGGCGACTGGCACAGCGGATCTCGCCGGCAGTGCACGTCCGAGCGACGGTAGCTCGCAGAACACCGATCTGACCTTTACCCCGGTCGCATGGGACGCGCTGGTGATGGTGACCAATCCGGCCAACCCGGTCAGCAACCTCACGCTGAAGCAGCTGCACGACATCTACTTCGGCAAGATCACCAACTGGAGTGAAGTGGGCGGCGGCAGCGCACCGATCGACCTGTACGCGGTGGCGAGCCCGGGTGACGGCGTGGAATACAGCCTGCGCACGCTGCTTTTCGGTCACGGCAACCAGCCGGTGGCCGCGCCGCGCCTGTACGTCAACACACACAAGCTTGAGGAGGGCGTGAGCCTCAACCCCAACGGTCTCGGCGTTGCCACCATGGCGGACGCGGCATCGAACCCCAAGCTCAAGATGATTCCGATCAACGGCATCACGCCGACGGTGTCCACGGTCGGCAACGGCAGCTATGTGCTGTTCACCCCGCTGTACCTGGTGACGAACCCGCGTAACCCGAAGGCCGCCGACGTCAGCGCGTTCATCGACTTCCTGCAGACCGATGCCGCCAAGGCTGCGATGCGCCGGCATGGCGTGGTGCCCTTCAGTGACGGTGCCGCGCTGGCGTCGATCGACGTCAGCCGTCGCAACAGTATCCTGGCAGAGACCGGTGGCCACGCCAGCCACATCGCACCGGTGACCGTGCCGAGCTCGGCGCCTGTCGCCAGCGAAGCGTCGCGCGTCGCTGTGGCTTCTGCCGTCTCCGGCACACTTGCAGCAGGCGCTCACGGTGCCAACACTGCAGCGGTCAGCGACAAGACCCAGATCACCGGCGTCAAGGGCAGCGTCGCCGCGGTGGCTGTCACCAGCTTTGCGCACGTGAAGGGTTCGGTGCTGGCATCGAAAAAATCCAAGGCCGACAAGCATGCCGCCAAAACCGCCGACGAAGACGCACCGGCCAAAGCGACCAAGAAAGTCAGCGCTGCCGAAACCAAGAGCACGGCCAGCGCAAGCGGCAAGAGCTACACCGTAACCAAGGGCGACACGCTGTTCTCGATCGCCAGGAAGCACTCGGTCGACGTGGCCCAACTGCGCGACTGGAATCACCTGAAGGACAACAACGTCAAACTGGGTCAGTCGCTGCGCGTCAGCAATCGCTGATCGCTTCAATTCAGCGACGTGCGAATACTTGCCCTAACGCTGGATCTCGACGACACGCTGTGGCCGGTACTGCCGGCTTTGGAACGCGCCGATCACGCCGTTGACGCGTGGCTGCAGCTGCACCATCCCGATGTTGCTCGCGCATGGCCGGTCACGGCGATGCGCGAGCTGCGCATGAAGGTCGCCATCGAGCGGCCCGACCTGGCCCACGATTTCAGCACGCAGCGGCAGCTCACCCTGCAACACGCCTTTGCCAGCTGCGGTATCGCCACCGCACCGGTGGATGCACTGTGGGAAATCTACTTCGCTGCACGCAACAGCGTGGAGCTATACCCGGACAGCCTGCCGGCACTCATGCGCCTCACCGCGCGCTGGCCGCTGGCGAGCCTGACCAACGGCAATGCCGACCTCGAACGCGTTGGTATCCACAGGCACTTCCAACATCACATCAGCGCTCGTAACACCGGTACCGCCAAGCCCGACCCGCGCATTTTTCTGGCTGCTGCGGAATGCCTCGGTGTCGCGCCGGAAAACATTCTGCATATCGGCGACGATACGGAACTGGACGTCGTCGGTGCACGTGATGCCGGCATGCGCACCGCGTGGATCAATCGACACGGCGCAACCTGGCCAGCCGATCTGGGCAATGCACCCGATCTGGATGTGCCGGACATGACTGCCCTGGTCGAATGGCTTGAACGGCAACCACCGACAACATAGTCAGCCGTTGGCAAAGCGGGCATCATGCGCGGTGGAATATTTTGGAATCGGCACCGCCCGTTCCAACAAGAGCTAAAAGGAAAGCCGCATGTCTGCCCTGATCGAACGCACCGCTGGTGCACGCCAAAGCATTGCCATTGAAGCCGTCGACACGGCGCATCTTGCCGCTGCACGCAAGCGCCTGACTGCCCCACAGCGCCGCGCGCTGGACGAAGGCGGATTCGTTGCCAATCCCGGCACCTTCGCCCTGATCAACGACACCACCGGCAAACTGGTGCGCGTGCTGGCTGGCGTGCATGCGGGCGATTCGCTGGGCGCCCTCAGCGGGCTTCCGGCAACGCTGCCCGAGGCAACCTATCACCTGGCCGACGAAAGCACGATCACCGATCCGATGCAGGTCGCCCTGGGCTGGGCTTTAGGCGCCTATCAGTTCAACCGCTACCGCAAAGCCAAACGCGCACCGGCCACGCTCGCCGTTGCAGCGAATGATTTGAAAAAACTGCAGCCGCTGATCGATGCCACCGCGCAGGTGCGCGATCTGGTCAATACGCCGACTGAGGACATGGGTCCACAGCATCTCGCCGCAGCGATCAAACAACTCGGCAAAACCTACAAGGCAAAGGTGCGCGAGTGGGTCGGTGACGAACTGCTCAAGGCCAACTTTCCCACCCTGCATGCTGCCGGCCGAGCGAGCCATCGCGAGCCGCGGTTGATCGAATTGTCCTGGGGCAAGGCCTCACACCCCAAGCTGGTGGTCATCGGCAAGGGCGTGTGCTTCGACACCGGCGGCCTCAACATCAAGACCGGCGACGGCATGCGCTGGATGAAAAAGGATATGGGCGGCGCGGCCCATGCGATCGCCCTGGCCGGGCTGATCATGCAGGCAAAGTTGCCGGTGCGTTTGACCTTGCTGGTATCGGCGATAGAGAACGCGGTGTCTGGCAACTCCATCCGCCCGGGCGACATCATCACGACCCGCTCCGGCATCACGGTGGAGATCGACAACACCGATGCGGAAGGCCGGCTGGTGCTGTGTGATGCGCTGACCTACGGCGGCGAACAGAAGCCGGACCTGATGCTGAATTTCGCCACGCTGACCGGCGCGGCGCGCGTCGCGCTGGGTCCGGATCTGCCGGCACTGTTTGCCAACAACCACGCACTGGCCAGCGCGATGCTGGCAGCCAGTCGTGCCGTGAACGATCCGGTCTGGCCGATGCCGCTGTGGCAACCGTATCGGAAGATGCTCGATTCGCACGTGGCCGATCTGGTCAACTCCGCACCTTCGCGGCACGCCGGCGCGATCACCGCGGCGCTGTATCTGGAACGCTTCGTGCCTAGCGAGATTCCCTGGATGCATCTGGATACCTACGCCTGGAACGACGCCGACCGTCCCGGTCGACCGCGCGGTGGCGAGGCGATGGGCCTGCGCGCCACATTCGAGCTTTTGCAACAGCGTTACGGCCACTGAAGCGTTTCCACTGCGATGAAGAACGGCGCCTTGGCGCCGTTTTTTTTGGCCCTATGATCCTGCGATATCGCGGACCTTCGCTGAAGGCGAGAAGCCCGCGTAATCACTAATCCAAAAATTGACGCGCCGCCCCAAGCCAGAAATCCCGAGTGCGGTGATCGGATCGCGAGTCATCCCCCAGATACAACTGATCTTGCCTTGTTGGCAAGCCAGCGTGATGGCCGCAGGACAGCGTTTTGGCCGGCAGCGGAGCAGCCACGCGTAATGCTTTTCTGTCCCGCGGCAAGGCCACTTGTCCAAGTTGGTTTTCGGGGTTGCATGTTGCGTTGCAAAATTAAATTCATTTGAAGTCTTTTCTTACGATCATGTTTCTGTAACAGTCGGTAAGGGGACAGGGTTTTGCGACGCGACGATTTTCGGTTCTTGCAACGTCGTGTTCGCTGCGGATATTGGGAAGTGGTCCCCGGTGACAGAGTAAATAACGACGGCAGCCAGATGAGCACGGGGGGTGCTCTATTTGGCGTAACCGGGTGTGGTTCTGCACTCAACGCTGCGCATCGATCACGTACCGCGCATCGCTCTACTTCAACGGGGAAAGCACATGAAATACGACTTGAATCACCTATCCATGGCGGTACGTCTGGCTTTGACCATAGGTGTTTTCTCGGTGGCTGGCGCGGTCCAGGCACAAGACTCGACCACCACCACCACCGATGCCGCCGCGAGCAGCCAGGCCAAGCCGGACCAGCCATCGAAAGACAAGGCAAAAACCCTGCAGGCAGTATCCGTCACCGGCTCGCTGATCCGCCGCGTGGATAGCGAAACGGCCAGCCCGGTGGTAACCCTGGATCGCGCCAATATCGAGGCCTCGGGCAAATTGACTCTGGGCGATACGCTCCAGCAACTTCCCAGCGTCCAAGGTAACGCCACCAACACCCAGAACAACACCAACGGCGGTGGTGTCGCAAGCCCCAATCTGGAAGGCGGCGATGGCGCAGCGCGCATTTCACTGCGCGGACTGGGCGAAGACCGCACCTTGATGCTGGTTGATGGCCAGCGCCTGGCCAATCAAGACCTCAACATGATTCCACAAAGCATGATCGAGCGGGTCGACGTCCTGGCCGAAGGTGCCTCCACGGTGTACGGCTCAGACGCCATCGGCGGCGTGGTCAACTTCATCCTGCGCAAGGATTTCAAGGGTGCCGAGCTCAGCATCAACGATGGCATTTCCAGTCACGGCGATGGCCAGCGGCACGGATTCGACCTTACGCTCGGCGAAAGCGGCGAACGCGGCAGTATCGTCGTGGGCTTGGACTACAACAAATACGACCCCGTGCTCGCCACCCGACGCGACTTCTCCGCGCATCAGCTCTACCTGTCGAGCGGCGTCATCACGCCATCCGGCTCCAGCAACATCCCGACCGGCAAGATTCAGGTACCTGCCCTCGTTAGCCAGCTCGGCTGCAGCTCAGGCTACGTCACGCGGGCACAGGGCAGCGGATCGAGCCAGGGCGATTATCGCTGCTACCGCGGAGCCTCCGACACCTTCAACTACAACGCATACAACTATATCGAGACCGAGCAGGAGCGTACCAACGCCTTCGCGCTCGGCACCTACAAATTCACGGACGATATCACCGGCTATGCGAACGTGTTCTACGACCACACCCATTCCAGCGGCCAGGACGCCCCCGAGGGGACTTCGGCGAACAGCGACGGTTGGTACGTGCTCGCCAGCAACCCAAACAATCCGTTCGGCATCACCTTCGGCACGCCTCCGGGCGGCGGCACGAACAGCGGTTATGGATTCAACACCCGACTTACCGGACTTGGCACCCGCCTGCATACCTTCACCACCGACAACCTGCAGCTGAATACTGGCCTGCGCGGCAATTTCGGCCAGAGCAGCTGGACCTGGGATGCCTCGCTCAATTACGGCTATTCGAAGCGCCAGCAGAACGACTTCAACGAGCTCAACATTGACGATCTGCAGACCGCCATCAACAACGGGGCGAATATCTTCGATCAGTCCAGCCCGGCGGTCACTTCAGCATTGCGCTCTGCCGTGGATACGCCAGTCTATGTCAAGACCGATAGCCAGAAGCAGGTTCAATTCCAAGCCAGTGGCGAGCTGTGGGATCTGCCGGCAGGCCCGATCATGCTGTCCGTGGGCGCCCTGTATCGCCACGAGTCGATGAACTACACCGTAAGCGACGACGCCATCCTCGATGTCGACTCGCTCAGCTGCCAGCTGGTGCAGGAAGCCTGCGGCGGCCCAGGCCGGGGAGCAGACAGTGTCAAGGAGTTGTATGCCGAATCATTGATTCCGCTGCTCTCCCAACAGCCATGGGCCGAGTCGTTGAACCTCGACCTGGGCATCCGCACTTCGGACTACAGCACTACCGCCGTCGACACCAACAAAAAGATCGCGCTCGAATGGAAGCCGATCGCCGATCTGCTGGTGCGGGGCACCATTTCCCAGGTATTCCGCGCCCCAAATCTTGACGAACTCTACGATGGCTACAACATCACCAACCCGAATCTGAACGATCCGTGCACCAATCTCAGTTCCGCGCAGCTCGCGCAACACGCCAACGCGTGCCAATACGTGTCGGTCGGTTACACACCCCAGGGCCAGCAGATAGACGGCTTGACCTCCGGTAGCAAGGTCCTCGGCGGATCGTTGAAGCCCGAACAAGGCAAGTCCGTCGATATTGGCCTGGTCTACGACCCCAGCTGGTTGCCCGGCGTGTCTACCACGCTCGACTTCTGGCACGTCTATCTGACGGACACGCTGACCACGCTGACCGCGCAAACTGCGGTGAGCTCCTGCTTCAACAATGAAAACAGCCCATATTGTTCCTACATTCACCGCTACGATGACAGCACGCAAGAAGCCGGCCAGATAGATTACGTCAGCACGCCTGCGGTCAATCTGGGCAACCTGAGCACGACTGGCATCGACTTCACATTGAACTACCAGATCCCGCATTTCGATCTGGGCAATTTTGACCCGGGGCGGTTCAAGGTCGGCCTCAATACCACCTACACCTCCACCTACAAGAACGATGCAACTCCCGGCCAAGCTAGCGCATCGACGATCGACTACGCCGGCACCTATAGCGCGCAGTTTGGCAACATCGCTCGCTGGCGTGGCACCTTGTCGCTCAACTGGACGAAGGGCAACTGGAGCGCCCAGTGGCAGACCCGATACGTCAACAAGGTGACCAACCTCAATGCCGATGCCGACATCCCCAATGTAAATATACCGATGGCTTCGGTGCTTTATCACTCGATCCAGGTCGGCTATGAGGTGCCGGCGATCCACACTCGGTTCGACATCGGCGTGGATAACCTCAGCAACAAGATTCCGCCGCTGTCCTACCAGAACGCTACGAACTACAACGTGGATACCTCCACCTATGACACCCTTGGACGCTATTTCTGGGCCCGCGCCACGATCAAATTCTGATTTGCAAGCGCAAAGGAAGTCCTCGTGAGACAACCGCTGGCCGTGGCGCCGCCAGCGGATACCGAATCGACCCCGCATGACCCTCTCAAGCACCCATCTCGCCGATGCCATGGCGTCCGCCTATCGTGCCGGCGAGATGGAACGGGTCATCGCTCTGGCCGAGCCCATCGCGCAGTCCGGTAAAGCCGACGAAGCGGTCACGCTGCTGCTCGGCCTGGCGCAGCAGGCGACACATCGCTATGCCGAGGCCACCGCGTCTTTCCGCCAGCTCACGCAGATGCGACCCGACGTTTCCGCCTACTGGAACAATCTGGCGCTCGCCTGCCGGCAAACGGGCGATACGCCCGAATCGGAGCGGGCTCTCCTGATAGCCCGATCACTGGCCCCAGGCGACGCGGAGGTGCACTACAACCTGGGTCTGCTTTACGTGCAAGAGCGGCGCTGGCTGCTGGCCCGCCAGGCACTGATGGATGCGGTGCATCTGGCCCCCCACTTCATCGAAGCTCGGTTGCAGGCCGCGCATACCTGCTATGTCTGCGGCGACAACACGGGGCAGGAAGCCATGCTGGCCGGCGCGGCCGACTGGCCACCGCAACCCGCCGAACAAGCGTTGACCTTGGCCGCCATGCTGGCCGTGCAGGGGGATCTGCACGCCGCCTTTGATACGCTGGCGCGAGCCGAACTGCCAGGGGAACCCGACGCGGGCAGCATGCGATTGCGCATCACCGCACGGCGGATCGCACTTCACGAGCGAAGCAATCAGATCGAGCGCGCGAAAACCGAGTTGATCCAGCTGCCACTGAGTGCACTGGATCAACTACCTACGAAAGCACAACACGCCCGCGCGGAAGGCTGGGCGGCACACGCCGCCATGGCCATGCGTGAAACCGCCTATGCCAATGCCGCCGAACTCTATCAACGGATGCTTGCACTCGCGGTCGACAACGAAAGCCAGGCTGCTGCGAACTTTGGCCTGGCATCTGCTTGCGACAAGCAGGGTAAGTATCGTGAGGCGTGGCAGGCTGCTTCCGCTGCGCATGCAGCACAGCTGCATATGGCGCACGACGTGCTGCCGGAACTGCTGGCAGCCGATAGCCAACCCTTGCAGATGACGAGCCGCGTTGTCAGCCGCATCGGGCACAACGCCTGGACGACGCTGGGCTCGCCATCGCGCGAGCAGAGTCCGGTCTTCGTTGTCGGTTTTCCGCGCTCGGGCACGACCCTGCTGGAACAGATGCTCGATGCCCACCCGGATTTCCGGTCAATGGACGAACGTGCCTTTATCCATGAACTAACCGAGCGCATGGAGCAGGTCGGACAGCATTATCCCAACGATCTGGCGAATCTAACCCAGACTGAAGCCGACCATTTGCGCGCCGTCTACTTCAAGATGGTTGGCAATGTGCTGCCCGACCTTGGCGGACACCGCTTGGTCGACAAGAATCCGCTCAACATGCTGTGCCTGCCGATGATCATGCGGTTGTTTCCAAACGCATGCATCATTCTGTGCGTGCGCCATCCATGCGATGTTTTATTGAGCTGTTACATGCAGCCGTTCCGCTCGCCAGCGTTCATGGTGCTGTGCTCATCGCTGCAGCGTCTGGCGCGCAGTTACGTACAGGCGTTCGAACACTGGCACCAGCAAGTCGACGTCTTTGCGCCGCGCGTGCTGGAGTGGCGCTATGAATCCGTGGTCAGTCATTTTGACGATCATGTCGCGCAGCTGGGGCAGTTTCTCGACGTCGCCGATGCTGCGCCGATGGCACGCTTCGCCGAACATGCGCAGGACAAGCATTACATCAGCACACCGAGTTATGCCCAGGTCACCCAGGGTATCCATCGCAAGGCGGTGAACCGCTGGCATGCTTATCGGGAACCATTCCAAGCCGTGCTGCCGATATTGCGGCCGTTGATGGACCGTTTCGGCTACGGCGAATAGACGCCGCTTTGGACGTCCAAAAAACAGCGCCGAAGCGCTGTTTTTTTATCTCATATTGCAGGCATGAATGACGCCGCCTTACTGACCTGCGGGAGGTGAGGCCGAGGTGGGCGCTGCCGGCGCGGCAACAGTCGCTGCACCGGACACCAGCACGGAATCCGTACCCTTGCCAGCGTACGGCAGTACCTGGGCAGCCAGTTTGGAATCGCCTTTGATCAGACCGACCGCGTCGGAAATGATGTGCGCGGTCTCGTTGAGCTGCACGTCCTTGGCCTTCTTGGCGTCTTTCTCTTCTTTCAGTTCGCTGCTGAGGCTGCGCTCGTTGGCATCGAGGCCGTCATCCAGCGCACTGTCGTCGTCACTCAGCAATGCATCGGAACCGTCGATCGCCTTGTGCCGCGTGCGGAAGCCGGCCTGAATCGCATCCTGCTGCTTGCGTTCGGCTTCACGCGTGGCAAGGTTCATCGACACCGAAGTCTTTGCGCGCATCATCTTGTACTGCGCCAGTTCGTCCAGCATCAGCTGCCATGCCGGCGACTTTGCCGTGCGTGCGTCGTGCATCTGCTGCAGCTGTGGCAGATAGGCGTGCAGGTCAGCCACCGGCTGGTAACCGGCCGGCGAGATCTGCGTCCACTTCAGCGCGTTGTCGTAGGTCGACTCGCCGTAATCCTTGTCATCCCCGTTGTTCGGGAACGCGAGGTCCGGCGTTACGCCCTTGAGCTGGGTGGAGCCGCCGTTGATCCGGAAGAACTCGGCGATGGTCATCTTCAGCTCGCCGTACTGCGGCTTGCCGTCAGGGTTCTGGCTGAAATGGTCAAGGTCGACCAAGTTCTGCACGGTACCCTTGCCGAAGGTCGGATTGCCGATGATCAGACCACGGTGATAATCCTGGATTGCCGCCGCAAAGATTTCCGAGGCCGATGCCGAACCACGGTTGACCAGCACGGCCAGCGGGCCCTTCCAGACCATGCCGGGGTCCTCATCGCCCTGTACCTCGACCTGACCCTTGGCATCGCGCACCTGCACGACCGGGCCCTTGTCGATAAACAGGCCAGTGAGCGAATCGGCTTCGGCCAGCGAGCCGCCACCATCGTTGCGCAAATCGACGACCACGCCTTCCACACCCTCGGCCTTCAGCTCGTTGAGCAACTTGGTCACGTCGCGGGTGGCGCTCTTGAAATCCTTGTCACCCTCGCTGCGAGCACCGAAATCGGAGTAGAAGCTCGGCAGATCGATCACGCCGATCTTGCGCGTCACGCCAGCATCGGTAATCTCGATGACCTTTTTCTTGGCCGCCGACTCCTCGATGCTGACCTTTTTACGCACCAGCGTGACGGTTTCAGGCTTGCCATCAAGGCCGGCATCCGCCGGCAGAATCTCGATCCGCACCGTGGTGTCTTTCTTGCCGCGGATGCGGTTGACCACGTCGTCCAGACGCCAGCCGATCACATCGGTGACCGGGCCAGTCGCGCCTTCGCCGATGCCGACGATGCGATCGCCCACATGGATCTTCTCGGACTTGGCCGCCGGACCGGCAGGCACCAGTTCGTGGATTTCGGTGTAGTCATCACGCGCCTGCAGCACCGCGCCGATGCCTTCCAGCGACAGTCGCATCGCAATATCGAAATTCTCGGCGTCGCGCGGGCTGAGGTAATCGGTATGTGGATCGGTCGAGTGGGCGTACGCCGTCATGAAAGTCTGGAATGCATCCTCACCATCGAGCTGCTTGACGCGATCGATGTAGCCGGCGTAGCGCTTGTCCAGCGTCTTGCGGATATCGTCATCGTTCTTGCCGGCCAGCTTCAGGCGCAGCCAGTCGTTCATTGTGCGCATGCGCCAGATGCTGTCCAGCTCGGTCTGGTCCTTCGGCCAGGCCGCATCCTTGCGATCGAAGGTGTAGTTGTCGTTGGTCGTGAAATCGAAGCCCTGCTTGAGCAAGCCGCGCGCGTAGGTCATCTGCTTGACGGCGCTTTGCAGGTAGTCGTTGAACACTTCGAACGGCGCCGACAGATCCTGGTTCCAGATCGCATCGTCGAATTTGGTTTTCATCGGCGCGAACTTGTCCATGTCCGCCTGCGTGAAGAAGACCTTTTCGCTATCGAGCAACTTGAAGTACGCGTCGTAGATGCGCGCCGACATGGCGTCATCGAGTGGCTTGGCGTCGTAGTGGAAACGCGTCAGGAAGCGCGCGGAGAGCTGCGCGGCCTGGGTTTCATTGGTGGTGGCCTTGAGCGGCCATACAGACGCTTTGCGGTTCTGCGTGCCGGCACCGAGGTCGGCCGCGGATTGGGCCGCGACGCAGGTGACGGTGAGTGCAAGCAGCAGGACCAGCAGGGGACGAAATTTCATGAATTCTCTCAGGCTGACTCGGTAACACCGGCTGCATGGGCCTGCAGGTCGGCGTGATAGGACGAACGTACCAACGGACCGGACGCGACATGATGGAAGCCCATCGCCTCGCCGGCTTCACGCAAAGCCTCGAATTCTTCGGGAGTCCAGTAGCGCACCACCGGATGATGGTGCGGCGTCGGCTGCAGATACTGCCCGATGGTGATCATCTCGACGTCATGGGCGCGTAAATCTCCCATGGTCTCGATCACCTGGTCCCAGGTTTCACCCAGGCCAAGCATGATGCCGGACTTGGTCGGCACGTCCGGATGCTGCGCCTTGAAGCGCTTGAGCAGGTCCAGCGACCACTGGTAGTCGGCGCCAGGGCGCACTTCGCGATACAGGTGCGGCACGGTTTCCAGGTTGTGGTTGAACACGTCCGGCGGAAAATCCTTGAGTACTTCCAGCGCACGCTCCATACGACCCTTGCCGCGGAAGTCGGGCGTGAGGATTTCGATTCTGATGTTCGGACTGGCGTGACGAACCGCGCGGATGCAGCTGGCGAAGTGCTCGGCGCCGCCATCGCGCAGATCGTCGCGATCGACCGAGGTAATCACCACATAGCGCAGGCGCATGTCGGCGATGGTCTCGGCCAGGCGCGCCGGCTCCAGCGGATCGGGTGCCACCGGGCGGCCATGCGCCACGTCGCAGAACGAGCAGCGCCGTGTGCAGACTTCGCCAAGAATCATGAAAGTGGCCGTGCCCTTGCTGAAGCACTCGTGGATGTTCGGACACGAGGCTTCTTCACACACGGTGACCAGCGAGTTTTCGCGCAGACGCGCCTTCAGCTGCTGCACGGCATTGCCTTGCGGCAATCGGACGCGAATCCAGCTTGGCTTGCGCAGCGTCGGCACGGCGGTATCGAAGCCCGCACGGTTCAGCGCGATCTTGTCGTTGCCCAGCTTTTTTTCAGGCACGCGCATATCCGCAGTGCCGGTAACGACGCTGATCGGAATGCTGCGGATTGGTGTGGCGGAAGTGTCGCTCATCGGCAGTACCTAGACCGCCACACGGGCGGGGAGTTCAGGCAGGACAGGAGCGGCCGGCTCGGCATCGAAACCGAACTGGCGGCAAAATTCACCGATCAGCACTTCTTCGACGTCCGCCAGACGCGATGGACCGCCGCAGTCTACCATCTGCGTCACTTCCAGGCCCTTGTAACCGCAGGGGTTGATGCGCTGGAACGGCTCCAGATCCATGTTCACGTCCAGGGCCAGACCGTGGAAGCTGCAGCCGCGACGCACGCGCAATCCCAGCGCAGCGATCTTGGCGGCACCCACATAGACACCGGGCGCGCCATCGAGCCGCACGGCTTGAATCTGCCAGTGCGCCAGGCTGTCGATGATCGACTGTTCGATCTTGTTGACCAGTTCACGCACGCTGACGCCAACGCGGCGCAGGTCGATCAGCGGATAGGCCACGATCTGGCCAGGCCCGTGATAGGTCACCTGGCCACCGCGGTCGACCGGCACCACCGGAATATCGCCCGGGATCAGCACGTGCTCCATCTTGCCGGCCTGGCCAAGGGTGAACACCGGGTCATGCTCCAGCACCCAGAGCTCGTCGACGGTATCGGCCACACGGTTGTCGGTGAACGCACTCATCGCTCGCCACACCGGCTCATACGGCTGGCGGCCAAGGCGACGAACTTTCAGCGGCAACGACATGGATGGCCTGGGGCAAGGGGGCGCAGAACGAGCAACATCAGGGGCAAAAGCCACGAATCAAGGCGCCGCGCCCAAAAAAGACGATCGCATTTCGGCGGGAAAAGCGAGAAATCGGCAATAGCGCAGGGCAAACGATCCCTGTTCCATATTGCCCGCCCCGCTTTTCACAGCGTGTACCGAATATCCGCATTCTCGCGCAGCGCCGCGTGTGCCGCTTCGTACTGCTCGCGGCTTTCACAGCGGACGGTGACGGTGACCGAGACGAAGTTGCCTTCGCCCGATTGCCGGTGTCGCACGGTTTCGTGGAAAACGTGCAGGCCGGCGCGATCAAGGATCTGCGGCACGTGGGTGGGCAGGTTGGCACTGGCCTTGCCGACCGCGGTGATCTCGAACTCACCGGGAAACTGGAAGCCCTTGCCGTCCTGCTTGGCCTTGCTGAAGTCGATCGGTTCCATCACTTGCTACCTGGGGCGGGTTCGCTGGTGGTCTTGCTGCTGTGGAACCAGAGCAGGATGCTGTCCCACAGACGGCCGAAGAAGCCGCACTGCGGCGCATCGTTCAAGGCAATCAGCGGAATCGTCTGCACCGGCTGGTCGGCCAGCGTGATGCGCAGCGTACCGACCTGCTGGCCTTTCTTGAACGGCGCGATCAGGGTGGACGGAATATCCATCGTCGCCTTGAGCTGGTCGTACTGGCCGCGCTTGACGGTGACCTGGACGTCGTCGGCAACGCCGATCGGCAGCTGGTTTTGCTCACCCTTCCACAACTTCGGCGTAACCAATGGCTTGCTGGCGTCGTAGAGCTTGTGTGTTTCGTAGAAACGGAAGCCGTAGCTGAGCAGGGCCATCGCCGAATCGGCGCGCGCCTTCTCGCTGCTGGCACCCATCACGATGGCGATCATGCGCGACTCGCCCTGCTTGGCCGACGCCGCCAGGCAGAATCCAGCCGCCGCGGTGTGGCCGGTCTTGATGCCGTCCACGCTCGGATCGCGCCACAGCAACGTGTTGCGGTTGCCCTGCTTGATGCCGTTCCACTCGAACTGCTTGATCGCGGAGATCGCGTAGTCGTCGGGGAAATCATGGATCAGCGCGCGCGACAGGATCGCGATGTCGTGCGCGGTGGTGTAGTGGTTGGCGATCGGGTAGCCGGACGCGTTCTCGAAGTTCGAGTTGACCATGCCCAGCTGCTTGCCGTACGCGTTCATCAGGCCGGCGAACGCATCTTCGGAGCCGGCAGTGTGCTCGGCCAGCGCGATCGCCGCATCGTTGCCGGACTGGATGATCAGGCCGTACAGCAGATCCTTCAGCGGCACCTGGCTATTGAGCTTGAGGAAGCTCGTGGAACCGTCGGTACCCGCACCGCCGCCACGCCAGGCACGCTCGCTGATGGTGACCGGATCGGTCATGTGGATCTTGCCGTTGGCCACTTCGGCCGATACCACGTAGTCGGTCATGATCTTGGTGATTGAGGCCGGCTCCACGCGCAGGTCGGGATCCTTCGAGGCGAGAATCTGGCCCGTGGCGTAATCCATCAGCACCCAGCTTTTGCCATCCACGTCCGGCGGCGGCGGCACCGGTGCATCGGGCACCACGGGTCGCGGTACCGGCGAGGGACGCGGTGGTGGCGTTTGCGCGACGGCAACGCCGAGCAGCAGGGTCAGGGCAGCAAACGGAACCAGGGTGCGGCGCAAAAAATTCATCGTTGTGTGTCGTCCAGTCTTTGAAATGGCGTCACCGCATGGGCGTCGGCATCGAGTAACAAGAGGTTGAAAAGTTCCGCTCAGTCTACCGCGACGCGCGGCCTGGGCAGACCCATGTCGGTGATCTGGTCACTGACTTTGTCAGCGCTATCAGCATCTGCCAGCGGTCCGAGGCGCACACGATGCACGGTGTGACCGTTGATTTCAGCATCCATTACCTGCACCGGAGCAAAATTGGCCGCACGCAATCGCTGTGCCACCTGCTCCGCATTGGCCGAATCGGAAAACGCGCCGACCTGCAAATAGATGCCCGGTAGCTTTCCAGGCGGCGCGGCCGGGGGCGGTGGTGGCAGATCGCGTATCGGTTCGCCTGGATCGATGCCGCGCACTTCCACCAGGCCGGTGCCCTTGGGCCAGACGCCAATCTTCACCGCGGCCACGTAGGACAGATCGATTACCCGATCCTCGTGAAACGGGCCGCGGTCATTGATCCGCACGATCACGCTTTTGCCGTTGGCCAGATTGGTGACGCGCGCATAGCTGGGCAGCGGCAACGTCTTGCTGGCAGCGGTGAAGCTGTACATATCGTAATTTTCGAGGCTGGACGTCTTATAGCCGTGGAACTTGTTCCCGTAGAACGACGCGATGCCACGCTCCACATAGCCGCTTGCCGAAGGCAGCACGTTGTAGGTGCGACCGAGCACGGAATACGGCGACTTGTTGCCATAGAGCGCGCGCGGCTCGACCTTCGGCACGGGTTCGACCAGGTTGCTGATATCCGGCGGCGGCCCATCCGGCACACTGTCGTCACTGTCGCGATAGCGGCTACTCTGGGATTTGCTGGTGTCATCGGTAAAGCCGCCGCTGCTGCCGGCGTAGCCCGCGGAAGGTGCCGACGATGATGGCGATGCGCGACCATAAGCACGCGGCGTGCTTTGGATCGGCCTGGCTTTGGAGCCACTGCAACCGGTCAACAGCAACAGGATCAGAAGCAGCATGGTGGCCATCAGCGTCGCCGCTGCCGACCTCGCCGGGCCGCCGCCGATTTTTCTCATTGCGCGGAGTCCGCCTGCACGCCGGCCGCAATCGCCTTGGCCAGTTGATCGACCGCCATCGCGTAGAGTGGGCTGCGGTTGTAACGCGTGATCACGTAGAAATTCGGGAAGGTGAACCAGTACTCCCGACCGTTTTCACCTTGCAGCGTCTGCAGGCTGCTGAGCTGTCCCGGATTCACCGACTGCAGCGGCGCATAGCCCCACGCTTCCAGCTGTTCCAGCGGCCACTGTGGCTGGGCATCCTTCACCGTGATCGGCTTTGACGCAGCGTCCGGCTGCGCGCGCATGGCCACCTCGCCACCACTGACCCAACCGTGCTTGGCGAAATAATTGGCCACACTGGCAAGGATATCGGGCAGCGAGTTTTTCAGATCGATATGGCCATCGCCATCTTCGTCCACCGCAAAATCGCGGATGCTCGACGGCATGAACTGACCCCAGCCCTCGGCACCGGCGTAAGAGCCGGTCAGCGTATCGATGGGCCCGCCGAGATGGCTGTCGGGCAGCTCCAGCAAGGTTTTCAGCTCGCTGCGGAAAAACGCGGCGCGCGGTGGGTAGTACAGCCCTAGCGTAACCAGCGCATCGAGCACCTTGTATTTGCCGGTGACGCGTCCGTAGAACGTTTCCACGCCCACGATCGCCACGATGTACTGCGGCGCCACGCCGTACTGCTGACCGATCTGTTCCAGCAAGGCGCGGTGTTCGCGATAGAACGCGATGCCGTCATCGATGCGCTTGTCGGTCAGGAAGATGGGGCGGTACTCGCTCCACGGCTTCGCCTCGGCCGGACGACCCATCGCATCGAGAATGCTCTGCTTGCGCTGCGCGCCATCGAGCAGCGCATTCAGCGCCGCGGGATCTTTGCCAGTATCCCGCGCAACTTCTCGCACTAGCGCGTCCTGACCGGGATGCGTTTCGGCCAGCGCGGGTGAAAGCGCTGCCATCGACAAAAGCATCGAGGCGACGACCACTCGGATCGGGGCGACGTTGAAGCGCGATACGGAAGTAGCAGTCATGCGGAATTTTCGTTGGCGTTGAAACAGCATCGTCGAGAGCCTAACACGTGGTTCGCAGCACACCCGATGCGTTGAATGCGGCGATCAAAACACATTCACTCATGCATCTTGCGATTGGCATGGATCGACATAAGCACACCAAACCCGACCAGCAGCGACACCGCCGAGGTGCCGCCATAACTCACCATCGGCATCGGCACACCGACGACGGGCAGCATGCCGGCAACCATACCGCCGTTGACGAATACGTAGACGAAAAAGCTCATACCCAGCGCGCCAGCCAGCAGACGCGAATAGGTATCGCGCGCTTCCATCGCGATCCACAGGCAGCGGCCGATGATGAAGGCATAAAGCACAATCAGCCCGATCACGCCGACCAGGCCAAACTCTTCGGAAAACACCGCAAAAATAAAGTCGGTCGTGTGCTCGGGCAGAAAATCCAGTCGCGACTGCGTGCTCTGCTGGAAACCCTTGCCATACATGCCACCCGAACCCACGGCGATCTGTGACTGGATGATGTGCCAGCCGTTGCCCAGCGGATCGGATTCGGGATTGAGCAGGGTCAGGACGCGATCGCGCTGGTATTGATGCAGGAAATGCCAGGCCACCGGAATCATGCCGCCCACCGCCGCCACGATCAGGCCCATGCGCCACCACGCCATGCCCGAAAGAAACAGCGCGAACGCACCGGCCGCGGCCACCAGCAGGGCCGTACCGAGGTCTGGCTGCTTGACGATCAGGGCCACGGGAACAGCGATCAGCAAGCCGACCACCGCGATGTCTTTCCAGCGCGGCGGCAGTTGGCGCGGATGCAGATACCAGGCGACCATCATCGGCATGGTCAGCTTGAGCAGTTCGGACGGCTGAAAGCGCATCACGCCCAGGTTGAGCCAGCGGTTAGCACCGCGGCCCTCGCCTAGCACCGCGACAATCACCAGAAAGGCAGTGCTGGCCAGATACAGCCACGGCGTCCAGTTACGTAGCACCGATGGCGGAATACGCGAAATCAGCAGCAGCAGCGCAGCGCCCAGTACAAAGCGCGCCGCCTGTCCGCTGACCATGGAAAGGCTGCTGTCGCTGGCGCTGTACAGCGTCACCAATCCGACCATGGCCAGCAGGATCAGCGCCATTGCGAGCGGCAGATCGATGCGTGGCCGGGTGAGGATGCGCCGCAGGAAACGCTGCAGACGTATCGTCATCGTGTCGATCATGGGCCGCCCTCGCTGCTTGAGCTTTCTACCGGCTGATCTTCCACCGACACACTGCCGGCAGGTGCTGGCAGCGACTGATACGGCAGTGGCGTGTCTGACGGCGCCGTGCTGCCCTGCATCAGCAGCCACGTATCGAAAATCTTGCGCACGATCGGGCCAGCATCCTTGGCGCCCCACGCGCCAGCTTCGAGCACCGCAGCGGCGGCAATCTTCGGATCATCGGCCGGCGTGTATGCCTCGAACCACGCGCGATGGCGCGCGGCCAGATGGGCTGAATTCTTATTCGTGTCGTAAGCGTCGGAAGTGCGCGAGAAACGCTCGGCCGTGCCGCTCTTGCCGGCGATCGGGTAAGGAAACCCATCGTTGAGTCCCTTGCCGGTGCCGCCGGTAATCACCGCGCGCATGCCTTCGTTGATCACGTTCCAATCGGATGGCTTCTGGATCAGCGACGGACCGCTGGGCGGATTCGCCAGCATCTGTGGCCGTGCATCGCCGCTGGCCCGGGTAGCCATGACGAGTCGCGGCAAATAGGGCATGCCGTGACCCGCCAATGTCGCCATCGCATGACCCAACTGCAGCGGCGTCACCGCCCAGTAACCCTGACCGATGCCGGCGATCACCGTCTCGCCAGGAAACCAGCCCTGCTTGCTGCGTTTGGCCTTCCATTCACGTGAGGGAAGAATGCCATCGGCCTCGCCCGTCAGATCGATACCGGTCTTGCCGCCAAAGCTGAAACGACTCATCCAGCTGCTCAGCCGATCGATACCCATGTCCAACGCCAGTCGGTAGAAATAGGTGTTGGTCGATTTCTCGATCGCCCGCACCATATTGACCGTGCCGTCACCACCGCGCGTATCGTCGCGATAACAGCGCGTCTGCCCCGGCAGACAAAACTGACCGGTCGACAACACGGTGTCCTCCGGTCGTCGAATGCCGTATTCAAGACCGCCAAGCGCCAGAAATGGCTTCACCGTCGAACCCGGTGGATACGCCCCTTTCAGCGCGCGATCCAGCAGCGGCTTGTCAACGTCGGTGGTCAGCGCGGTGTAGTCGGCGCGGCCAATACCATTAACGAACAGGTTGGGATCGAAGCTTGGCACGCTGACCATCGCCAGCACCTGACCGTTGCGCGGATCGATCGCCACCGCCGCGCCCGGGCGGCCTTCGAACGCGGCCACAGCCGCCTTCTGCATGCGCACGTCGATGCTCAGATAGAGGTTGGTGCCTGGCGTCGGTGGAATGGTTTTCAACACTTGCTGGATGCGGCCATCGGCGTTCACCTCGTCCAGCTCATAACCCGGTTTGCCGTGCAGTACATCTTCGTAATAGCGCTCCAGACCGGTGCGGCCGACGTGGCTGGTGCCTTTGTATTCATCAGGGTCGAGCCGGTCCAGATCGTCGGTATCGATGCGGCTGACGTAGCCGACCACGTGCGCAAACAGCGGCCCCAGGGGATAGTGGCGTGTCAGATACGGCACCACATCCACGCCGGGAAAGCGCCAGCGGTTCACCGCGAAACGATCGATCTCGTCTTCGGTCAGATGCAGTTTCAACGGTACGCTATCAAAGCGACGACTCTGTGCCTGCTGCTTCTTGAACGCATCCAGATCGTCCTGGCCGAGTGGCACCACTTTGCCGAGCTCGGTCAGCAGTGCCTGCATATCCGGTACCTTGTCGGGTACTACCTCGAGGCGGAACGCCGGTACATTGTCGGCAAGCAGCACGCCGTTGCGATCGTAGATCAACCCTCGCGCCGGCGGAATCGCCCGTGGCTTGACGCTGTTGTTGGTCGAACGGGTGGCAAACTCGTCGTGATGCGTGACCTGCAAGAAATGGAAGCGGCTCACCAGCAGACCGAAGCTCAGCAGAATCAGCAAAAATCCCACCACGGCACGACGCTGGAACAACGCACTTTCACCGCGGGTATCCTTGAACGATCGCCGGATCTTCATTGGCATGGCATCACGGCGGCGGTCATCATTGAATCCGCAAACGCGCGCGCAGATCGTCCAGCAGCAGAAACAGGAACGGCCACAGCGCCGCACCCACGAACGGTGAAATCCACCAAGCTGCTGGCGGCAGCGACGCACCGGCCAGCACCCGCACAACGAGCAGCAGGATGCGATCGTTCAACAGCAGCGCCAGCACGGCAAGCGTCTGTTGCCACATCGGAAAAAAGCGCAGGCGCGAGCGAAAGCGCAGCGCGATAAAGACCAGGGCACACAAACGCATCGCCTGCTCGCCCAACACCACGCCATTGAGAAGATCTGCAGCCAGACCCAGCGTAAAAGCCATGCCCAGCGTGACGCGATCCTCCGATTCCAGGCACCAGTAGAGAAGGATCAGCGCCGGCCAGTAGGGCTTGAACGGTTCCAGCACCCCAGGCAGCGGCACCAGCATCGACAGCAGCGCGAATACCAACGTGCCGATAAACCACCAGCGGCTCAATCGCTGCCGGCTCATGGCGGTCCCCCGCTGCTATCGGCCGACGCCGGCGCGGATGGCTTCTTGACGAAAGCACCCGCCTGACTGGATGACGCGGCAGGCACCGTCTCGACTGGTGGCGCCAGATCAGCCGGCGGCCCCATCGGGGTTATGGGCGCGGGCGGGCCATCCGGCTCGGCCTGATCGTGCAGCAGCAGTACGTCCTCGCTGCGATCGATGTCTGCCGCGGGATCGGCCTGCGCCGCCTGGAACATACCTGTGGAAGACGGTGCCACCGAGCGCACATCGCCGACCGGAAACCCGGGTGGAAAACGTCCACCCAGTCCGGAAGTCAGCAAGTGATCACCCACGCGCACATCGGCCGCCAGCGGAATATTCGGCAGACTCAACTGACCGCTTTCGCGCGAACCGTAAGCCACCGTGCGCAGGCCGGAGCGCGCGATCACCACGGGAATGGCATGCGAGGGATCGGTTATCAGCATCACCACTGACGTGGTCGGCAATACTTCCTTGATCTGTCCCATCACGCCATGTGCGTCGATCACGGGCTGGCCCGGCTTGACGCCATCGCGCGCGCCAACGTTCAAGGTCAGCTGATAGCGATAGGCACCCAGATCCACGCCGATAACATGCGCGAGCTGCACGTTGAGTTCGAGGCTATGCTGGGTATCGAGCAACTGTTTCAGGCGCTCGTTCTGCACGGCGACAGCGCCCATGCGATTCAACTTGGCATTGGCCAGCAACAGGTCTTCGCGCAAGCGCTGGTTCTGCTCGGTCAGCCGCTGGCGATCGGCGAAAGCCACGCTCGCGGTGCGAATGCCGACCGCCGGCAAGCCGGCAAGGCGATAGACCGGCTCCACTACCATCGACGCGGTGTAGCGCATACGCCACAGCCAGTTATTGCGATGATCGAGCACCATCAGCACCATGGCCAGCGCGAGATAGAAAATCAGCCGCAGCGTGCCAGCCGCATTGCCAGCAAACAGAGGCGAGGATTCGTCGCGCGCGCGCGCCATGGCCGCCCCTGACTACCGCGTGTTATTCGGGTGCGAAGAAATCGCTGCCGTGCTGATCGATCAGCTCCAGCGCCTTGCCGCCGCCGCGTGCCACGCAAGTCAGCGGATCGTCCGCCACCTGCACGTGCAGCCCGGTCTCTTCCGAAATCAGCCGATCCAGATCGCGCAGCAACGCACCACCGCCGGTGAGCACGATGCCGCGCTCTGCCACGTCCGAGCAGAGCTCCGGCGGGGTCTGTTCCAGGGCGGATTTCACTGCAGCCACGATACCGGCCAGTGGTTCGTGCAGCGCTTCCAGAATCTCGTTGGAGTTGATGGTGAACATCCGCGGCACGCCCTCGGCGAGGTTGCGACCGGAGATCTGGATCTCCTTGACGTCAGCCTGCGGGAACGCACAACCGATTTCCATCTTGATCCGCTCGGCGGTGGATTCGCCGATCAGCGTGCCGTGGTTGCGTCGTACGTAGTTGATGATCGCCTCGTCGAAGCGATCGCCGCCGACGCGTACCGACTGCGAGTACACAATGCCGTTGAGCGAGATCACCGCCACTTCGGAGGTACCGCCACCAATATCCAGCACCATCGCGCCACGCGCCTCGTGCACCGGAATACCGGCACCGATCGCGGCCGCCATGGGCTCCTCGATCAAAAACACATCGCGCGCACCCGCGCCTTCGGCCGATTCCTTGATCGCGCGACGCTCGACCTGGGTCGAACCGCAGGGTACGCATACCAGCACGCGCGGGCTCGGACGCAAAAGGCGCGACTTATGCACCTGCTTGATGAAATGCTGCAGCATCGCCTCGGTCATGGTGAAGTCGGCGATGACACCGTCCTTCATCGGACGCACGGTGGCAATGTTGCCTGGCGTACGGCCCAGCATGCGCTTGGCCTCGGTACCGACCGCTGCGATGGTGCGGGGGCCACCCGGGCCGCGGTCCTGACGGATCGCCACCACCGACGGTTCGTTCAGCACGATGCCCTGACCACGCACATAAATCAGCGTGTTGGCCGTGCCGAGATCGATGGAGATGTCGTTGGAAAAGATCCCGCGAAACTTCTTGAACATGGGTCCGCCGTGGGTCGGCTTGGCTAAAAAGTAAGCTCACCAGTCTAGTCAGCGCGGCCACCTTGCGCAAGAACATTAACGTTAAGAAATCCTTGTACAACACGGCGATAAGTGCGATTCCTGCGCCTTGAAGTGAGTTGTTCACGCACCTGAAGTGTCGCCATTGCAGGCAGATGGCGGTACGATTCCGACCTTTGCCTGCCGAAGCCTAATGGCTCGGTTCCCGTCGTCCGCAGCTGCGGCGTCGTTTCTACGAGCAACACCCACGCTGAGGGGCACCCGCACATCATGTCTGCTGTTATCTGCGGATCGCTGGCCTACGACACCATCATGGTGTTCCAGGATCAGTTCAAGAACCACATCCTGCCCGATCAGGTGCATATCCTTAATGTGTCGTTCCTGGTGCCACGGATGCGGCGGGAATTCGGCGGCTGCGCGGGCAATATTGCCTATAACCTGAAACTGCTCGGCGGCAATCCGCTGCCGGTGGCGGCGGTGGGTCAGGACTTTGCACCCTACCGCGAGCATATGCAGCAGAAGGGCATCTGTCTCGATGGCGTGCGTGTTTTCGAAGATCAGTTCACACCGCAGTGCTTCATCACCACGGATCTGGACAACAACCAGATCACCGCCTTTCATCCCGGCGCGATGTCCAGCGCGCAGGAAAACCACGTGCGGGACATCAAGGACATCGACTTCGGCATCGTCGCTCCCGATGGCCGTGAGGCAATGCTGCAGCACGTGGACGAATTCGCAGGGCGCGGCGTGCCCTTTATCTTCGACCCTGGTCAGGCGATGCCCCTGTTCAACGGCGAAGAATTTCGCGCGATGATCGAAAAGGCGACCTACGTGATCGTCAACGATTACGAATCGCAGCTCCTGCAGACGCGCACTGGCTGGAGTGCCGTCGAGATCGCGTCACACGTGACAGCCTACATCGTGACCCACGGCCCACGCGGCTCGGTCATCCATGTAGGCGGTGAGTCGCATCAGATTCCACCGGCGCGCGAGCGCAAGATCGTTGATCCGACGGGTTGCGGCGATGCGTATCGCGCAGGGCTGATCTTCGGCATCATGCGCGGCCTGGACTGGCCGACCGTTGGCCGTATGGCTTCGCTGATGGGTGCGCTCAAGGTTGAACATCCCGGCACACAGAATCAGAGCTTCACCTACGAAGAATTCGCCGCCGAGTTTGAAGATCAATTCGGTTACGCGTTCGCCTAACGGCGCGTAGCAGGAACACGGACATGAAAGGCGGTGTATTTCTACACCGCCTTTTCTTTTTCTAACCGTTATTTTTGTATCGCAACGGGTTCGATCCGCTTTATGCCTTTACCTTGAAGCCCATCGTCGCCTCGACAGCCTGCTTCCAGCCGGCGTAAAGCTTTTCACGTTCCGGCTCCTGCATGGTCGGTTCAAAGCGTTTATCCACCGCCCACATCCGCGCGATTTCCTCGCGGCTGCTCCAGAAACCCGTGGCCAGACCGGCAAGAAAGGCGGCACCCTGGGCTGTGGTTTCCTGCACTTCGGGACGCAACACGGGAATATTGAGGATATCCGCCTGGAACTGCGCCATGAAGTCGTTGGCAATCGCGCCGCCGTCGGCACGCAGCTCCTTCAACGATATACCGGAATCTGTTTCCATCGCAGCCAGCACGTCGCGCGTCTGATACGCCATCGACTCCAGCGCCGCACGAATGAACTGCTCCTTCGTCGTACCGCGTGACAATCCGAACACCGCACCGCGCACATCGCTGCGCCAGTAAGGCGCGCCAAGACCCACGAACGCCGGCACGAAATAAACGCCGTCGTTGTCATGCGCACGCTCGGCGTAGGATTGCGAATCACTGGCCTTGCCGAGCATGCGCAGGCCATCGCGCAGCCACTGGATCACCGAACCGGCCACGAAGACACTACCCTCCAGCGCGTATTCAACCTTGCCATCAATGCCCCAGGCGATCGTCGTGAGCAGTCCATTCTTCGAGGTGACCGCCTTCTCGCCGGTGTTCATCAGCATGAAGCAGCCGGTGCCATAGGTATTCTTGGCCAGTCCGGGCTCGAAGCAGGCCTGGCCGAAAAGCGCCGCCTGCTGATCACCCGCGACACCCGCAATCGGCACTTCACGACCGAGCAGGTACTGCGGCAAGGTGGTTCCGTACACTTCGCTGGACGAACGCACCTCGGGCAGCATGGCGCGCGGAACATCGAGCATCTTCAACAGCTCGTCATCCCATTCCTTGGTATGAATGTTGAACATCAACGTGCGCGAGGCGTTGGTGTAATCGGTAACGTGCGCCTTGCCGCCAGTGAGGTTCCAGATCAGCCACGTGTCGAT
>Ga0302316_10000540_pt1 | contig 32854 bp, 23 predicted proteins | sample III_Palsa_N3_2_FD_200456 | JGI IMG/M metagenome (GOLD analysis project Ga0302316, IMG submission 200456) | Peat permafrost microbial communities from Stordalen Mire near Abisko, Sweden - III_Palsa_N3_2 | ecosystem: Environmental > Terrestrial > Soil > Palsa > Peat permafrost | place: Sweden...
TTGAGGCCAGCGTTCCTGCGCCAGCTGCAGGTTGACTCGCGTCGGCGCGATGTAAACCAGCTCACCGGCGCCATCGATCGCGAGGTTCATCGCGTTCTTTTCGCGGAATTCCGCCATTTTTTTCTCGTCGTCGCAATGCACCCAGCGCGCGGTGGTTACCGTCACCGGCTCGAAGCTGGCATCGACGTTGTATTCGTCCTTGAGGCGGTACGCCACCACGTCGAACTGCAGCACGCCGACCGCGCCCAGGATCAGGTCGTTGCTCATCAGTGGGCGGAAGAACTGGGTGGCACCTTCCTCGGACAACTGCGCCAGACCCTTCTGCAGCGCCTTCATCTTCAGTGGATCGCGCAGCCGCGCACGGCGGAACAATTCCGGTGCGAAGTTCGGGATGCCGGTGAAGTTGATCGCCTCGCCCTCGGTGAACGTATCGCCGATCGTGATCGTGCCGTGGTTGTGCAGGCCGATCACGTCGCCGGGGTAGGCAGTCTCGACAATCTCGCGGTCGCTCGCCATGAAGGTCAACGCGTTCGCGATGCGGATGTCCTTCCCGGTGCGCGTCTGGATCATCTTCATGCCAGCGTTATAGGTACCCGAGCAGACACGCATGAACGCCACCCGATCGCGGTGCGCCGGGTCCATGTTCGCCTGGATCTTGAATACGAAACCAGTCAGCTTTTCTTCCTCCGGCTGCACCTCACGCGACAGCGTGCCGCGCGGACGCGGCGAAGGTGCGTTCTCGACGAAGAAATCCAGCAGCAGCTGCACACCGAAATTGTTTACGGCGGAACCGAAGAACACCGGCGTCTGCCGCCCGGCCAGGTATTCGTCCATGTCGAAAGCCGGCGCGGCGCCCTGGACCAGCTCCAGTTCGTCGCGCAGCTCGCGCATCGCTTCGTCGCCGATTTTCTCCAGCAGGCCCGGTGCGTCGAGGCCCTTGAAGATGGTCGAATCCTGCCGGGTGAAGTTTTTGCCTTGCTCGAAGATGTGCACTTCATCAAGCAGCAGGTGATAGACACCTTTCAGCCGCTTGCCCATGCCGATCGGCCAGGTCAGCGGCGCGCAGGCGATGCCGAGGACGGATTCCACTTCGTCCAGCAACTCGATCGGTGCGCGACCCTCGCGGTCCAGCTTGTTGATGAAGGTCATGATCGGCGTATCGCGCAGGCGACAGACCTCCATCAGCTTGATCGTGCGCTCTTCCACGCCCTTGGCGCAGTCGATCACCATAAGCGCCGAATCCACCGCGGTCAGCACGCGATAGGTATCCTCGGAGAAGTCCGCATGACCCGGCGTGTCGAGCAGGTTGACGATCTTGCCTTCGTACGGAAACTGCATCACCGACGATGTCACCGAGATGCCGCGCTCCTTCTCCAGCGCCATCCAGTCCGACGTCGCATGCCGCGCCGCCTTGCGCCCCTTGACCGAGCCGGCCATCTGGATCGCGCCACCAAACAGCAGCAACTTTTCAGTCAACGTGGTCTTGCCGGCGTCAGGATGGCTGACGATGGCGAAGGTGCGACGACGACGGGTTTCTTGTAGATGCGTGGACATGCGGGCTGTTCAGCTTGAGCGCGAACCGGCAATTGTAGCTCGGATCGGCAGGCCGATCCCCTGTACAGCCCGTCACCCTTGAGACTGCCAGTCTTTTGGGCGCTGGCGGGGGAAGTAGGTTGGTTGGTGAAAAATGTCGGGTCGGATCAGAAAAAAAGAACCCGGGGATCGCTCCCCGGGTTCTTTTGCTTTCTCGCTGGCCGATGACGCCAGCGCGATGTCAGAAGCGACTTACTTCGCTTCTTTTTCCATCAGCTTCGCGACCATGCTGGCCGGCACTTCTTCGTAATGATCGAAGATCATCGTGAAGTTGCCGCGGCCGCTGGTGGCTGAGCGCAGGAAGTTGATGTAGCCGAACATTTCGGACAGCGGCACGAAGCCCTGCACGAAGGCCGACATACCCTTATGGCCCTGGTCGGAGATGCTGCCGCGACGACGGTTGATGTCGCCGATCACGTCGCCGAGGTAGGTCGCCTCGGTGACCACTTCCAGGCTCATGATCGGCTCGAGCAGCTTCGGCTTGGACAGCCGCTGTGCTTCGCGGAAACAGGCGCGACCCGCGATTTCAAAGGCCAGCGCCGAGGAGTCGACGTCGTGGTACTTGCCGTCGATCAGGCGTGCCTTGAAGTCCAGCACTTCGTAGCCGGCAACCTGACCCTGGCGCGACTCGACTTCGATCGCATGCTGAATGGCCGGGATGTATTCGCGCGGGATACGGCCGCCAACCACTTCGTCGGAGAACACCACGCCCGAACCGGACTCGCCCGGCTCGAAGATGATCTTCACTTCGGCGAACTGGCCCGAACCACCGGACTGCTTCTTGTGCGTGTAGGTGTGCTCGACGGTCTGGCCGAACGCCTCGCGGAAGCTGACCTTGGGCTTGCCCATGCTCGCGTCCACGCCCAGCTCGGTGCGCATACGGTCGATGGTGATTTCAAGATGCAGCTCGCCCATGCCCTTGAGCACGGTCTGGCCGGTTTCCTTGTCCACTTCCATGCGCAGCGACGGATCGGCCTTGACCATCTTGTAGAGCGCGGTGGACATCTTGTCGACGTCGTTGCGGGTCTTCGGCTCGACCGACACGCTGATCACCGGATCCGGGAAACGCATGCGCTCCAGCAGGGCAGGATGCGCCGGGTCGGACAGCGAATCGCCTGTCTCGGTGTCCTTCATCGAGACGAACGCGCAGATGTCGCCAGCGCGCACTTCATCGATTTCCTTGGCGGCATTGGCGTGGATTTCGACGATGCGGCCCACGCGCTCTTTCTTGCCACGGGTGACGTTCTGCAGCGTGTCGCCCTTCTTGATCACGCCGGAATAGACGCGGCAGAAGGTCAGCGTGCCGAACTGGTCGTTGATGACCTTGAACGCCAGCGCGCGCGCCGGCGCGTCGTCGGACACGACCTGCTCGCCGATGACGTTGCCGTCTTCGTCGACCATCGAGATGCCGCCGTTCTCACCCGGGTAAGGGAGGTAATCGACCACGGCGTCCAGCAACTGCTGCACGCCCTTGTTCTTGTACGACGAGCCGCACAGCACCGGTACCAGCGCACCGGTGACGGTGCCCTCGCGGATGCAGCGCTTGAGCACGGCCGGGTCAAATTCGCCGGTGTTGATCAGGTGCTCGAACGCGTTGTCGTCCAGCGCCAGCGCGGTTTCCAGCATTTCTTCGCGCAGCTTGGGCAGGTTGGCGATCCAGTCGTTGTCGACGGTGGAGCCAAACGTCAGGCGGCCTTTCAGATCGGCCAGCGGCACGGTTTCCCAGGTGCTGTCCTTGTCGTCGGAGGCCCAGATGTAGCCCACGCCGGCGACCAGGTCGGCCATGCCGCAGAACTCGTCGCTGCTGCCCAGAGGGATCTGGCACAGCAGCGCGTTGGCGCCCAGGCGCTCGCGGATACCCTTCACGCAATGGCCGAAGCTGGCGCCGATGCGATCCATCTTGTTGACGTAGCAGATGCGCGGCACGTTGTACTGATCGGCCAGGCGCCAGTTCGTTTCGGTCTGCGGCTCTACACCAGCCACACCGTCGAACACCACCACGGCGCCGTCGAGCACGCGCAGCGAACGGTTCACCTCGATGGTGAAGTCCACGTGTCCCGGGGTGTCGATCACGTTGATCTGGTAACCCTTCCACTCGGTGGACACGGCCGCCGACTGGATGGTGATGCCGCGCTTGCGCTCTTGCTCAAGGTAATCGGTCGTGGTCGAGCCCTTGCCGTCCTTGGTGTCGTGCACGTCGATGATCTGGTGCTTCTTGCCGGTGTAATACAGCACCCGCTCGGTGGTGGTGGTCTTGCCCGCATCGATATGCGCAATGATGCCGATGTTGCGATAAAGGGAGAGAGGTTTCAGTCGGGCCACGTTCTGGATTCCGGTAAGAGTCGTTAAGTAAAGGCAAGCAGGGCAGCACCGGGCCGTCCCGCGGAAAATTCAATGCGCCTGCGGGGTGGGGTGGCTTACGCCGACTCCGGGCAAACAGGCTACGAGCGCGTCAAACCGCATATTGTAACTGGTATCGATGGCAATGCCGTAATGGCCAGTTCAGGCGACCGACGAGACAGGGAGTCAGTTCGCCGTTGTTGCCGCAAACGGCGCGGCGCGGCGCCCCGAGTCCTCGCGTAAGTCCATGAAGATGTTCAGGTTTGCGGCGCTGGCTTGAGCACGAGTGGTGCTGGCACGGGGTCCGGTCGGCCCATCAGCCGCAGCCAGCGATAGTGCGAGGCGATGCCGGCGCCGAATGTGCGGTTCGTGCGGTAGGGCAGGCCGTACTCGCGGCAGGTCGCCTCGACCACGGGCGCAATGGTCGGGTAATGGACGTGGGAGATGCGCGGGAACAGGTGGTGCTCAATCTGAAAATTCAGCCCACCGACCAGCCAGCTGAGCACCCGGCTGTCGCGCGCGAAGTTCACCGTGGTTTCAAGCTGATGGACCGCCCACGGCTTGTCGATGCGTCCCGGCTCGTTCGGCAAGGGGAACGCCGCGTCCTCTACGGCGTGCGCCAGTTGAAACACCATCGCCAGCAGCAGGCCCGCAACCACGGCGACTACGGCGTAGTACAGCACGACCGTGCCGATCGAATGAAACGCGAGCGGCAAGCCGAAGGCGAGCGTAAAGAACACCAGCTTGCCGACGACGAAGACCGCCAGATCCTTGCCACGCGGCCGCGGAAAGTGACGCTTGCCGATGGTGCTGGTGATGATGTCATGGAAGTCGTCATGCAGATGCCAGCTCACCGCTGTGAGCCCATACAGCAGCCACATGTAGAAGTGCTGCCAGCGATGGTGCCGATAGCGCTTCTGCACCGGCGCAAACCTTGCCAGCACACCCAGGCTGATGTCGCTGTCGTGGCCGTCGATGTTGACGTAGGTGTGATGGAAGTGCGCATGCTTCCAGTGCCAGATGTACGAGCTGCCGCCGATCATGTCGAGCGTCATGGCCATGACATTGTTGATCCAGCGGCGTTCCGAATACGCCTGATGGCCGGCATCGTGTTGGATGTTGAAGCCGATCTGCGCGACCGCAGTGCCCAGCACCACACTGAGTAGCAGGCCCTGCCACCAGGTAGCGGCGAAGAACACGAGCAAGACATAAGAGGCCACGAAGGTGGCCAGGATCAGCGCCGTTTTCAGATACATGCGCGCGCTGTCGCGCTGCTTGAGTCCATTGCGCCTGAAATAGTCCTCGACCCGCCGTCGCAGTTCACGCTGAAACGTGTTGTCGCCGTTGAACTTCAACCGATCCGTAGACGCGTCCACAGGCAAAGCTCGAACGGTCTCGGCCGTTCGGTGGAGCGACTCAGGTGACATGCAATGAACTCGCGGAGAAGACACTCCATGGTAGTCGATGCGCTGATAAGTGCCTGTATATATCGCGTCAGCGCATCACTAATGCTTCGGAGGCACCGCCAACATGGCCTCGCGCCGCTCAAGACTGGGCTGAGGCCAGTAACGCTTTCACGCGAAGACCCTCAGCTAATTTCAGATTGGGTTTGAATGCAGCGACGCCGAACATCGGGTCGGCGCAGTCCGGGCGCGGCAGTATCGGGCAGGCTGATGCATGAAATCATGCTTGTGCGGACACACAGGATCGCAGAGCCCTGTGCGAAGACTGCTCAGGCGGCGCGAAGGGCGCTCAGCGCCTCGTTCAGTTGCCTGCTGTCGTAGGGCTTCTGCAGAATTCTTTCATTGCGCCAGGCTTCGGGTAGGTCGTCGTCGCCGTAGCCGGAGGAAAAAACAAATGGAATGCCACGGCGACGCAGCGCCAACGCAGCAGGGAAGCTGACTTCGCCGGCCAGGTTGATGTCGAGAATGGCGAGATCGATCGGCGCCGACTCGGCCAGCTCCAGACATTTGGCCAGGCGCGCGGCCTTGAGCACCTGGTAGCCCGATGCGGTGAGTCGATCCTCCAGCATCATCGCGAGAAGCATTTCGTCTTCGGCGAGCAGGATGCAGGGTAAATTCCTGTGGGTGGTCATCAGGAAGTTTCCTCGTCCAGTGGTACATCGATGGTGCAGGTCACGCCGCTGCGAGGGAATTCATGCGCTACCTCACCATTCAGTTCGTACGGCACACCCTCCTCGATCAGGCGTGAGCCAAAGCCGCGTCGGGTGGGCGGCTCAACGGCGGGACCGCCGGTTTCCTTCCATTGCAGATACAACCATGGACGTTGGTCCCTCATGCGTGTGGACCATGTGACGGTCACCTGGCCTGCGGGCACCGACAGCGAGCCGTATTTGCCAGCATTGGTGGCCAGCTCATGCAAGGCCATGCTCAGTGCCAGTGCCTGCTTTGGCTGCAGGTTGATCTCTTTGCCCAGCAGTCTCACGCGTGCATCATTTTCGCGTGAGTCACTGTCACGCCGGTACGGTGCCAGTTCATTGTTGATGATGCCGGCGAGCGGCGCACCAGTCCACGCATCCCGTGCGAGCAGATTGTGGGTGTGCGAAAGGGCCAGCAGCCGAGCGAGAAAGCCTTCCTTGAAGGCCTCCAGATCGGGCGCATTGGCCGCGGTCTGATGGGCGATGGCCTGCACGGTGGCGAGGGTGTTTTTCACCCGATGATTGAGCTCGGCCAGCATCAGCTCGGTGTGTCTGGCAGCACGAACACGTTCTGTGATGTCCCGCGCGATGAGCTTGCCGGCAAACAGGGTGCCGTCGTGGTCCCACACTGGCGAGTAATTGAGGGACAGCGGCACCGATTCACCGTTGGGTCGCACCCAGGTCATCTCGAACTCGGCGAGGCGCAGGGTGCGCTCGTGGCTGATGAAAAAGTTCTTCGTTTCCTCAGACGGGTCCGGCGGTAGCAACAGACTCAGCGGCTTGCCGACCACCTGGGCTACCGTCAGACCAAAAATGCGCTCTGCACTGGCATTCCAGCTGGTGATCCGTTCATCCAGAGAAAAACCAAAGATGGCGTCACGCGAAGAGTTCACGATCGCCGCCAGGCGGGCGTGTTCACTGTTCAGCTGCTGGATTTCCGTTATGTCGACAAAGGTCAGCACGACACCATCGACGACATTGTTGATCGTCAGGTAGGGACGCATGCGCAGCAGAAACGTCGGTGCTTCGCCCTTGCCGCGCAGCGTGCGTTCGGTAACTGCCAGGTCGCGCAGCACCCGCGCCACGTCGTCTCTCAATTCCGGGTAGTTGATGCGAGGCGATATCTCGTTGATCGGGCGCCCCTTGTCGCCATCGCGCAAGTGAAACAGGTCGGTCATCGCCGGCGTGTAGTTGCGAATGAGCAGGTCACGGTCGAGGAACAGCGTAGCGATATGCGTGCTGTCCAGCAGGTTGCGAATGTCGCTGTTGAGCCGGTTCAATGCTTCGTTCTTGCTGCTGAGCTCCGCGTTGACCGTCTGCAGCTCCTCGTTGATCGACTGCATTTCTTCGGTGGAAGTTTCCAGTTCCTCGTTGGCGGACTGCAGCTCCTCGTTGACCGACTGGTATTCCTCGTTCGCCGATTTCAGATCCTCGCTGGCTGTTTCGTGCAGATCGACGGCGGTATGCAGCTGCACGCGGGTCCCGCGCAATTCTTCCTCGAGCGCATGGATGCGCGCGAGCTGGCCATCGGGTGTGCCCTCGGGTGCCAACCCGGTCTCGCCTGGCGCAGGCTCCAGTTCGTGGAACGCCACCACGCACATCTCAACGCTGCCGTCGGCTTCGGGTAGCGGCTCCACGATCAGGCGCAGCGACCGCTCATGCCCATTGAGCAGGAAGGTCAGTCCTTCGCGAATCACCCGCTTGCCGCTGGCGAATGCTTGCAGTGCCGCCGCGCGCACAGCGCCGCGCAATGGCTTGTCGAGCAGCTGGAAAAAGTTGAGGCTGGCGGCGCCAGACGATGGCGCGAGATAACGTCCGGTGTCGCCGCCAAAGCGCAGCACGTCGTGATTGGCATTGATCACCACGTAAGCTGGTGACCACGGTTCCAGCGCCTGGCGCGCATGCTGATCGATCAGGTCCTCGAGGTGCCGTGGTGGCGTTGCGTGTTCTGCGTGCTCCGTACTGTTGGCCTGGCGAGGTCGGGCACTGGGGAAGCTTCGTGGGCGCGAGTGGGTGTCGTCGCGGCGAACGTATAGCCGCTGTTTTTTGTCCAGTTCGGTGAACAGGCTGGCGTTCTTTGCCAGCCGCTCGGACGTGCCCAGCAGCAGAAACCCACCGGGTCGCAACGCGTAGTGGAACGACTGCACGAGGCGGTCCTGCAGGTCGTTGTTCAGATAGATCAGCAAATTGCGACAGGAGACCAGGTCCATGCGCGAAAACGGCGGATCCTTGATCACGCTGTGTGGTGAGAAGATACACATCTCGCGAATCTGCTTGACCACACAGTAATCATCACGATCCTTGGTGAACCAACGCTCCTGGCGCTCGGGAGAAATGCCGATCAATGGCGAGCGGTAGCGTCCGGCGCGCGCCGCGCCGATCGCCTGATCGTCGATGTCAGTGGCAAATATCTTCACTTTCAGGCCGCGTTGCGAACCCATCGCCTCGCGCAGCAGGATGGCGATCGAATAGGCTTCCTCGCCGGTGGCACAGCCGGGAACCCATACGCGCAGCACGTCGGCACTGGTCTTGTCGGCGAGCAGCGAGGGGATCGCGATGGTTCGCAGCGCTTCAAAAGCCACCGGGTCGCGGAAGAACTCTGTCACGCCGATCAGGAACTCGCGAAACAGCAACTCATGTTCGTTCGGATGTTGACGAAGGTAGTCGATGTAGTCGGTTACACCTTCGGCTTGCACCACCAGCATTCGCCGCTGGATGCGCCGCAGCAGGGTCTTTTCCTTGTACTGGCCGAAGTCGTGGCCGATTTCTGTGTGCAGCAGTTCGCAGATGGTTTTAAGATGTGCCGCGACGTCACCACGCAAACCGTCGGAGCCCTTCTGCTTGTGTGCGGAATGCATCTGCTTTTGATAGGCGAGCAGGCGCGCTGGCATGTCGGCTACCGGCAGCACGGCGTCGACCAGCCCGGTAGCCACCGCACTGGCCGGCATGCCGGTCATCGCCTGGTGATCAAAGCCGGACTGCGCCAGCGCCAGTCCGCCGTGATCCTTGACGGCGCGCAGTCCCTGCGCACCATCGCTGCCGGTACCGGCCAGCACTACGCATACGGCACAATCACCCTGATCTTCGGCCAATGAAGTGAAGAACGTATTGATCGGCCACCGATGCTCCCGCGGTGGCGCCGGCTTGCACACTTGCAGGACGCCGTCGGCGATGGTCAAGGTCGCATTCGGCGGAATCACATAGACATGTCGCGGCTTGACCCGCATACCTTGTGTGGCTTCGAGCACCGGCATGGTGGTGCTGCGGCCGATCAGTTCGGCCAGCAGGCTATGGTGATCTGGCGCAAGATGCTGCACCAGCACGAAGGCCAGTTCGCCATCCACCGGCATGTGCGCGAAGAATGACTTGTACGCCTCCAGGCCGCCGGCCGAGGCACCGATGCCGACAATCATGACGCCCGGAGACGACCGTCTTCGGGCTTTCGCTGTCGATCCGTTCTTGCCGGCGGTGATGGCAGGAGCAGGTGCTGGCTTCAAGGGTGACGACATACGTAGCAGCCTGAATCCCAGGCAGGCCTGGATGAGCCAGCAGCATAGCGCAGCGGCTCGTTCATCCTGAGTGATTGCCGAGACTGGATGATGGCCATACGTTACATGCGTTGCATCGCGGACGTTCTGTGGGGCCCGGACTTCGATCAGTGGCGTTGCTGCCTGCATGTGCCTGCCGGCGTAGTAGCGCCCCTGATCAGCGTGTTGGCGCATCCATCAGCAGATCCTCGTAGAAAGCGCCGTACGGCTCGCTCGGATGCGCGATCTGGATCTCCAGGATCCACAGGCCGCTTGACGGGCTTGCCTGCAGATCACCGAGGTCGCCAGCCTTGTGGATCGAGTGTGGAAAGTCGCTGACGCGGTGACCCTTGATCGCATGATTGAGCCGCCAGCCCGCCGCCTCGGCACGATCGCCGGCAAATGCATATAGCGCCTGACCGCTCACCCCTTGTGTGCGCCATGCGTTCGCGACCTCGTGAAATAGCGCACGTGCAGCGTCCGCGCAGGCCTGCCGCTGTGGCGCGTGACCGACTACGAACGTATCGCCCACATCGCCTTCGTGACCATCGAACACCAGCCCAAGGTCGATGAAGTAGCTATCGTTGTCGCCCAGTCGTACGCCCGGATCAGAGGGCTCCCGATAGGTTTTGATGGTATTTGGCCCGATACGAATGTAGGTCGGGTGCCACAGACGCTCAAAGCCCAGTTCACGAAATACCTCCGCCGCCTCGAGCTTGGCCTCGTCCTCGCTGATGCCCGGGCGCATGCGTTCATGGATGCCATGCAGTGCGGACCAGCTCAGTTCGCGGGCTTGTTGCATCAGGGCCGGGTTGAAGCGGGTGCCGACTGTTTCGCGATGTGTCGATGTCATGATTGTCTTGAAGGCAGTGTTTGAATGATGCGTCGAACGGTCAGGCTGGGGATCACGCCAGCAGTAGGAGTGCCAGTCCGACGGCTGCCGGCAGCGCCTGAACCCACAGGATTTTCCGGCTTGCCGTCAGCCCCCCGAAAATGCCAGCCACCAGCACGCAGGCGAGAAAGAATAGCTTCACGCTGAAGCCGGCGGCGCCTTGGCTCAAGCCCCAGATCAACCCCGCGGCGAGGAAGCCGTTGTAGAGGCCCTGGTTGGCTGCCAGCACTTTCGACTGCTGAGCGAACTCCTCGGTGAGGCCGAAGGCGCGGCGCCCCGAAGGCTTGGTCCAGAGAAACATTTCCAGGATGAGGAACCACAGGTGCAGCAGGGCGATCAGGGCGATCAGGATGTTTGCGGCGACTGACATGACGGCTCCCCTTGGATTGATTTATGCGCGGTGCCCGACGGGTCGGCGCATCGTGCCGGCAGTGTCGCAGTCGGCCAGGCTCATCGCAAATACAAGGCGCAAGGGGAAGTGTAGATTCGCTGCCGGCCGAAGTGCAGGGGTGTGCACCTTTCGTCATCGTCGAGTCCACGAAGTGTGCTCGACGTTCGCGGCGATCCAGTCCGTGTTGTCGGACGATTAAAACTGCAACGCAAACGGACCCATGGAAACCATGGATCCGTTTGCGTTTGCACGGCGGGGAGCCGTGCTCTCACCTGACCAACTTAGTGTTGGGGGTTCTGGATGATCTTGGTGATCACACCAGTGTTTTCATCGACCAGCAGGAAATCGCCGTTGTCGCCGCGCACCCAATGGGAGCCATCACTTGGGTCATTCAAATGCTCGGTCTGCCAGTGTTGAACGACATAGCGATTGTCGCGATATTCGGTAGGTACAACCCCACCCTGCCTGTACCAGGCTGCGTTGGAGCCATCGACGTGCTGCACGGTGGTGGTCGTGGTCGTGGTCTTTTGAACGGTGGCGTCGGCACTTTGCGGGTCGGACTGCGCAGCCATTGCCGCAGTCGACAACAACATCGCAGCGCTCATTGCGAGAATTAGCTTCGTCTTCATAGGTATGTCCTTCTCTCGTATGCCAAAAGTTTTGGCGAAACTACAGGTCAGGGTTGCAAAATCGGCGCAAACACTTTTCCTGAGGCGAGACCGCGCACAGCGCGGCTACTACGTTTGCAGGATTGCAGGCAGCGAGCCTTCTACGCGTGAATTTAGTGAAAGGGTGTCGTTCACATATCAGCGGCGCGGAACGTCACGACGAGTACGTCGCGATGAGCAGGCTGCGATGGGTCGACCGGGGTAACGGCAGTGACGCCATGACAGACGCGCGCGTCGTCGACGACGGCAGCATCCAACGCGCGAGTGAGCGTGAAGCTGCCCAGCAGGCTGCCATCGTGTGCGTGGATGGTGGTCGTGCCGCTCTCGATGTTTTCGCGATCGATCATCAGCACCAGCACGTAATCGACGCCATCGCGGTGCACGCCTTCCGGAGTCGGCTCGCCGGGTTCGCCAACACGGGCCTCGATGCGAAACTGGTGCGTCTCGGCACACCAGTGCTTTGTCGTCGGTGCCAGTGCGCCGAACAGCTGCCGACAGAAATCGAGGATGACGTGCATGCTGGCGCCGTCGGCGATCGTCGGCCGTATCGGTTGGAACCAGCGCTCGATATCTCCCTGCAATGCATTGTGCTGCAGGCTCTGGAAATGCGGCCGGTGTGATTCGCGGCTTATCGTGCCCGTTGCCTCGACTGAAAACGTCGCATGGCGACGACGCCGGTGACGTCCGCGAATGGCGAGGTAGGTATCGGGCGCGAGGTCATTCCAGCTGGCGACGAATGCGGCCCAGTCATCCAGCGTCTGCAGCTCGCCAAGCAATTGGCGCATGGTCCGGGAGGTAACGAAGGCGAAGCCGTCACTCTGCAGTTGGGAGTGCAGGGTCGACGTGTCGGGATGCGAGCTCATGCGATTACGTTAGCAGGAGTCGCCTACGAAGATATGGCCATCCGCTGATGGTTCGGGTCGGCTCAGCTCGGAAATGCCTGCGCCAACCAATGCGGTACCGGGATGCCCTTCTCGCGCAGGAACACCGGATTGAACAGCTTGGCCTGATAACGCGTGCCGGCATCGGCGAGCACCGTGACGATAGTGTGGCCTGGCCCCAGTGCACGTGCGAGGCGGATTGCCCCGGCCATATTGACGCCACTGGAGCCGCCGACGCACCAGCCTTCCTGATGCAATAGCTGATGCGCCAGCGGCACCGACTCCTCGTCGGGAATCGACCAGGCCAGGTCGATCGGTGCGCCCTCGAAGTTCGCGGTGACCCGGCTGGAACCGATGCCCTCGCTGATCGAGTTTCCGCTGGCAACCAGTTCGCCGGTGTTGACGAAGCTGGCCAGTGCGGAGCCGGTGGGGTCGGCCAGTGCGATGCGCACATTGGGGTTGCGCGCCTTCAGCGCGCGACCGACGCCGGCAAGCGTGCCACCGGTGCCGGCGGCACAGACGAAGCCGTCGACCAGGCCGTTCGTCTGTTCCCAGATTTCAACGCCGGTGGTGTCTTCATGGAAGTCACGGTTCGCGGTGTTGTCGAACTGGTTGGCGAACCACGCGCTGCCGGCGTCACTGACGTTCAACACCTCGGCATGGACGCGCGCATGGTGCACGTAGTGATTCGGATCCTTGTAGGGCACGGCAGGAACCAGCCGCACTTCGGCGCCGGTAACGCGCAGCGCGTCGATCTTTTCGCGGCTCTGCGTCTCCGGCATGAAGATCACCGTGCGATAGCCAAGGCTGGCGCCAAGCAGCGCCAGCCCGATGCCGGTATTGCCGGCGGTGCCTTCGACAATGGTGCCGCCGGGGCGGATCAGGCCGCGTTGCTCGGCATCCCGCAGCAGGCCAAGTGCGGTTCGGTCCTTGATGGACCCGCCCGGATTGAGCAGCTCGGCCTTGGCCAACACCTCACAACCGGTCAGCGCGGAAGCGTGACGCAGCCGCAGCAGTGGCGTGCTGCCGATGGTGGCGGAAAGCTCAGGCTGGATGCTCATAGATAGGCCAAGTGCTCGATGAGGTGGGACGGCAACTGGTTTTGCTCCTTTCCATGCCTGCCCTGAAGACGGAACTCCCTTCGGTCGCAGGGGGTAGTGGGAGGAGTGAGGCTTTTGGCTTTGAGACCAGGAGCACCCCCTTTTTTTGCCGGTGTGGGAGGGAGTGCTACCAGGTCAAAACTTTTCCAGGGACTGAATTTACGCCTCCTGCTGCTCGCAGGGGGTAAAGCTTTTGGCTTTGAGGTCAAGAGCAATCCTTCCCCAACTCCCTCGGCTGGCAATGCATGCCATCGGATCCAGATTCCTGAAGGACGCGAAATGCCCCGCTGCTGACTCATGACGTGCTCAAGGTATTGATGCAGAAGGGCCAGCATGCGACCGCGCCGTCCCAATGGCAAATCTCTTATGCGAATAAACATATATGCGTTTAGATGTTTAGACGTCTATTGACAAGTTTCAATCAAGCATCCAATATCCGCGTCACTCATCGAGACCGGCTGAGGGACAGGCCCTTTGAAGCCGGGGCAACCTGCGGAGCGTTTCCGCAACGGTGCTAACTCCTGCGGAGGCGCTTTGCGGCGCCAACCGGAAGATGGGCGTCAGCCGTGTCGCAGCGATCCGCTGTCGATCCCGCGCATGGCGACCTTTTCGGTGCTTCGCAGGGCGATGCCGACCGGAGAGATCGCATGACCTGCCTATCTGACACCAGCACAGCCGACATCAGCACAGCCGAAGCGGTCTCCACTCCCGCGGCCGGCCCGGTCCCTGCCGGTCGCGCCACACCAGCGCCGTCACCGGCAGTGCGCACGCAATCGGGCCTGACCGCCCAGCGCAGCACGCGGCGGCTTCAGCTCAACCCGAAATACGGCAGCGGCCCGTGCGAAGTCGATGTCGACTATCTGTGGTGTGGGGCGCCGGATGCGCCGACGCTGATCGTGCAGGGCGGCATTTCGGCCGATCGCGATGTGGCCACGCTGGATGGTGACGCGGCCCCGGGTTGGTGGCAGGCATTGGTCGGCGTCGGTGCTGCGATCGATCTGGAGCGCTGGCGTGTGCTGGCGATTGACTGGTTGACGCCAGCGGAGCTGGGCGCCAGCGCCGTATCCAGCGAGGATCAGGCCGACGCGCTGAGCGCTCTGCTGCAGGCGTTGAATATCCCCCAGGCGCATGCGTTTGTCGGCTCATCGTATGGCGCGATGGTGGCGCTGGCGTTCGCCGTGCGTCATCCGTGGCAGGTCGATCGATTGCTGCTGCTGGCAGGTGCGCACCGGGCACACCCGCTGGCTACCGCGCAGCGTAGCGTACAGCGCGGCATCGTGCGGCTCGGGCAATCGACCGGCCAGGTCGATCAGGCGCTGGCATTGGCGCGTCAGCTCGCGATCACCACGTATCGCGGCAGCGGTGAATTCGCACGTCGCTTTGCCGGCGGCCCGGAATGGCGCGATGAACGCTTCCATTTCCCGGTGGAGGACTACCTCGAGCACGCCGGCCGTCGCTTCGTCGAGCGCTTCGATGCGGATCGCTTTCTCGCCTTGTCCGAATCGATCGACCTGCACGACGTGGCCCCCGAGCAAGTGTCGACGCCGGCCACGCTGATCGGCTTTCCATCGGATCGACTGGTGCCATTGGCCGATCTGTGCGAGCTGCAGCGTCGCCTGCATGGCCCGGCCACACTCGAAGTCGTCGAGTCGCCGTACGGCCACGACGCCTTCCTGAAAGAACCCGAGCAGCTCGCGCCTCTTTTGCGCGAAGCGCTGAGCTGAACTTGTAGGAGCGACTTCAGTCGCGATGCCCTATCGATCCGAGCAAAAGCATCGCGACTGAAGTCGCTCCTACAGCTCCAACAAAAGCCGATGTACACCGACATACGAAAGACCTGGAGATTGAGATGAGCGAGTCCGCCCCCTGTACCCGCGCCGTGCGCGCCGGCATCGAAAGCGACACCCAGCACGGTGCGGTGGTGCCGCCACTGCATTTGTCGAGCAACTACAGTTTCGAAGGCCTGGGTGCCAAGCGCCCGTACGACTACTCGCGCAGTGGCAATCCGACCCGTGACCTGCTCGGCAACGCGCTGGCGGAACTGGAGCAGGGCGCCGGCGCGGTGGTGACTTCCAGCGGCATGTCGGCGGTGGCGCTGGCGCTGGAACTGGTGCCGGCGGGGTCGAAAATTCTCGCTGCCCACGATTGCTACGGTGGCACCTGGCGGCTGCTGGATGCGTGGGCAAAGAAGGGCCGGTTCAGCGTCGAGTTCGCCGATCTCACCGACAGCGTGTCGCTCGCTGCGGGCCTGGCGCAACAGCCCGCGCTGGTGTGGGTGGAGACGCCGTCCAACCCGCTACTGCGCATCACCGATATCCGTCACGTGGCGCAGGCCGCACACGCGGTAGGCGCGCTGGTGGTGGTGGACAATACATTCCTGTCGCCAGCACTTCAGCAGCCTTTGCTGCTGGGCGCGGACGTTGTGGTGCATTCAACGACAAAGTACATCAACGGACACAGCGACGTGGTCGGCGGCGCGGTGGTGGCCCGCGAGGCCGCGGTGTTCGAGCAGCTGAAATGGTGGGCCAACTGTAATGGCCTGACCGGCGCGCCATTCGACAGCTACCTAACCCTGCGCGGTTTGCGCACGTTGAGTGTGCGCTTGCGCCAGCATCAGGAAAATGCCGAACGTATCGCTAGCCGTCTGGACGGCCATCCGGCCGTGCGCAAGGTGTATTACCCCGGCCTTGCCAGCCATGCGGGGCACGCGTTGGCGTCGCGCCAGCAGCAGGGCTTCGGCGCCATGCTCAGTTTCGAACTGGATGGCGAGCTCGAACAGATTGCCGCGTTCGTCGATGGCTTGCAGTATTTCTCGCTGGCCGAATCGCTCGGTGGCGTGGAAAGCCTGATCGCGCATCCGGCCACGATGACGCATTCGTCGATGGCCGTGGAAGCGCGCCGTACCGCCGGCATCGCCGACAGCCTGTTGCGGTTGTCGGTGGGTATCGAGGATGGCGACGACCTGCTGCGCGATCTCGATGCGGCACTTGAGCGTGCTGCTGCCAGCGCGGAAAAGGACAAATCCAAACGCCGGGTGCTTGCATGAGCACGGTTTCCGCAGCGGAGGCTTCAGCGGCGACCGGCTGGGACGTGGCGCGGGCGAAGGTCGCAACCGGAGTAGCTACCGCGGTCACTCCCAGAATTGCGATGGTGCTGCTCGGTACGGGGGTGGTCGGCGGTGCACTGCTGAAGCTTCTGAACACGTCGGCTGCAGCCAGCGTGCGGCTGGTTGGCGCGGCCAATTCGCGTCGGCAGCAGACCGATGCCGTCAATCTGGCCAGTCGCAGTTTGCGTGAGCATTTGAACACTCGTCAGGGCGATCTGCGCGACGACGCTGCGCTGCTTGCCGCACTGGATGCCAGCGACGCCACGGCAAAGGTCGTCGTCGATGCCACCGCCAGCGTTGCGCTGGCGTCGTGCCACGCACAATGGCTCGCACGCGGCTACCACGTGGTCACTGCGAACAAGGCATTGGCCGGCGGCGAGCTGCCCGGCTGGATCGCGTTGCAGGCGGCGGTGACGAACGGCGGTCGTTACGGCGACTCCGCCACCGTCGGTGCCGGCTTGCCGGTACTGTCCACGCTGCGTCGTCTGCGCGGCTGTGGCGACGCGCTGCTCACGCTGGAAGGGGTGTTCTCCGGCTCGCTATCCTGGCTGTTCAATCAATACGACGGCAGCCGCCCGTTTTCCGAGCTGCTGCGCGAAGCGCGCCGATTGGGCTATACCGAGCCCGATCCTCGCTCGGATCTATCCGGCGAAGACGTTGCGCGCAAGCTGCTGATCATCGCCCGCAACGCCGGTTTCGCGCTTGGTACTGACGAGGTGGACGTGCAGGGTCTGGTACCCGAGTCGCTGCGCGCGCTGGATACGGAATCGTTCCTGGGGCGGCTGGAGGAACTGGACGAGCCGCTCGCCAGACTGCATGCCGAAGCGAAGTCGCACGGCTGTGTGCTGCGCTTCCTTGCGCGCCTCAACCAACGCGGCCGCGCCCGTGTCGGCCTGACCGAAGTGCCGCTGACTCATCCGGCCGCCCGCCTCTACGGCACCGACAACCAGTTCGCCCTCACCACCACCCGTTACAACGCCCAGCCGCTGGTGATCCAGGGGCCCGGTGCAGGGCCCGAGGTGACAGCGCAGGCATTACTGGGAGATCTATTGGCGCTGGGATGACCGCTTCCGTAGGTTGGGCTGAGCACAGCGATGCCCAACACGGTGCTTGCGGGAAAGTCGGGCATCGCTAGCGCTCGCCCCAACCTACGCCTCGGTGCTGCTGGCTGAGTGCTTTCGTAGGTGGGCTGAGCGCAGCGATGCCCAACAGGGTGCTTGCGGAAAAGTTGGGCATCGCTGCGCTCACCCCAACCTACGCCTCGGCGCTGGTGGGTGAGTGCTCTCGTAGGTTGGGCTGAGCACAGCGATGCCCAACATGGTGCTTGCGGGAAAGTTGGGCATCGCTGGCGCTCACCCCAACCTACGCACTACGCATTCACAGATCGTCATTGAATCCGATCGATGCATGCGCACCGTCGCAGAACGGCTTGTTTTTCGAGGCGCCGCAGCGGCACAGGGTCACGCGATTGCGGACTTCGTATTCGAAGCCGTCGGCACCGATCAATGGGACGCCGCCGCGCAACCAGATCGGCCCGGAACAGCGCTGGACAGGGTCTTCGATCAGGCCGATCGATGGCTCAAGCGTCGGTTCAATCGCTTTGCCGGTCGCGTTGTCCCAGGCCACCAGCCGTCCCGACGGGCAGGCGCAGGTCTGGCTGATGAAATGCTTGGCTGCCGCGGGGTTGCCTGCTTCGCCAACGAGATTCCACACCTGTCCATTCGGATCGCAGAAGCGCGCGAACGCACACAGGCTCTCGACATCGGTCAGCGACATCGTCGGGCCACGTATGACTTCGGCCTGCTCGAGATACGGTTTGCGACTCGCGGTCTCGGTGCCGTCAAACCCGGCTTTCGTATGCGAGCCATCGCAGAATGGCTTGTTCGCGCTTTGGCCGCAGCGACACAGTGCGTATTGCTCCTGCGTGGGATAGTCCTGTCCCGGCAGCCATTTTATTGACTCCTCGTCCGCGTTGGTGCCGATGACCTCCTTGCGTAGTGGCAAATTTCCGGAGACCAGATAGGGACCATTCTTCGAGATTCGGACTTTCGCACTGACAGGATTCTGCGGATTCATCTGACGTTCCCCGCTTGAGTAACGTGAAGGCCTCTGTCCGTTGATTCACTGTACAACTCTCGGCACTGGGCGTGCGTGAATGCGCTGCTGATGGGGCAGGATGCAATGCCCAGCATCTTGGTTGGGATGAAGTTGGGCATCGCTGCGCTCACCCCAACCTACGGTCTTGGCGCGAACATGAGCGTGCAAAAAAAGCGCGCGGTGGTCAGCCGCGCGCTTTTGTCCAAGGGGCGAGCGAAGCTCAGCGCCCGGTGATGCGCTCTGCCGTCTCTTCATCCGGCGGCACTAGCGGTGCCAACGGATCAATCTGTGCTGCCAATCGCGCCGCTTCGACCGACGGCGTGCGCCAGCCGGACTTCACGCCCCAGAGGTAGAACACCAGGCCGATCACTGCGACCACGGCCAGATCCATGCCGTAAGACAAATACCCATGGCCGCCGAAGGTGGTGCTCCCGGCCCATGAGACGAGCGCCAGCGTGGGCAGATAGAACACCAGCCACCACGCGCCCTTCATCTGGCGACCAAAGTCGTGCCAGCCGCTTTTGGCCTGGTAGTACAGGTACATCGGCAGCGCCACGACCATCAGCAGGATGATTTCGCCGGTGAGCGGCCAGCGCGCCCAGTACAGCAGTTCGGTGGCCATGATGAAGGCGACGCCGGCGAGGATCGGCAGGCCAGCAATGCGCAAGGGACGATGCAGTTCGCTCGCAGTGCGGCGCAGCGTCATCACACTGACCGGGCCGGTGAGGTAGGAAATGATCGTCGCCACCGAGATCACCGCCGCCAGTGTGCCCCAGCCGCGGAAGAAGAACAGGAACAGGAATGACACCACGAGGTTCGTCCACATCGCCGGGCGCGGCACGCCCCACTTCGGATGCACGTTGCCGAGGACTTTCGGCAGCGTGCCATTGCGCTCCATGCCGTAGAGCATGCGCGCGGTGGTGGCGGTGTAGGTCATGCCGGTGCCGCTGGGGCTGATGAAGGCATCGGCGTACAGCAGAATCGCCAGCCAGTGGAGGTTGACGATGATCGCCAATTCCGCGAACGGCGAGCTGAAATCGACACCGTGCCAGCCGGCTTTGGCCAGCATGTCCGGAGGTACCGCGCCGATATAGGCGACCTGCAGGATCACGTAGACCACGGTGGCGATGGCGATCGAGCCAATGATCGCGAACGGGATGCTCTTGCCGGGATTGCGCGCTTCGCCGGCCAGGTTTACCGGACTCTGGAAGCCGTTGAAGCTGAACACGATGCCAGCAGTGGCCACCGCCGTAAGGATCGCGGCGAAATCCGTCGTATGCGAACCACCGTGGATGCCGACCGAGAAGTTTTCGCGATGGAAGCCGCTGGCAATCAGCGCCAGGCCGGTCGCGGCTGGCACCACCAGCTTGAACACGGTGATCGCGGCATTGGAATGCGCAAACAGTTTTACGCTCCAGAAGTTCACCAGGAAATAAATGATCACCAGCACCGCCGCAATCATCAGGCCCGCATGGCTGAGCTCGCCCTGGCCGCCCGGCATATGCATGTACAGGTCCTTCGCCCACTGCCATTTCCAGCTGGACATGTACTGCACCGAAGCCTCGGCCTCGACCGGGGTCGCCGAGGCAATCGCGATCCAGTTCGCCCAGGCGGCGATGAAGCCGACCAGCGAACCGTGCGAATAGTGGCCGTAACGCACCATGCCGCCCGATTCGGGAAACATCGCGCCGAGCTCGGCATAGGTCAGCGCAATCGTCATGATGATCGCCGCGCCCAGCACCCAGGCCCAGACCGCGCCGGGGCCGGCCAGACCGGCGGCTTTCCACGCGCCGAACAACCAGCCAGAGCCAATGATCGAGCCCAGGCCAGTGAGCATCAGGGCGAACGGACCGACGTCGCGGTGGAGAGGGCTAGATGAGGACATACGGGTTCTCAGTGGATCGACGGGTCGCCCCTGGGCGACAAACAAGGGAAGGATGATGGCAGACCCATCGGCGGCCTGTCAGCCCGAATCAGGCCTCCTCTCCCCTGTGGGGAGAGGATTGAGGTGAGGGGCGGGTGCTCGCGGGGGAGTAGGAAAAGGCGGCCGGCATGGTCAGACATGGCCGCAAGATGGTCACCCTCACCCCAACCCTCTCCCCGCTGGGGAGAGGGGGGCAAGAGCATCAGCACTCGATGACGTTGACTGCGAGGCCGCCGCGCGAGGTTTCCTTGTACTTGTCCTTCATGTCGCGGCCGGTATCACGCATGGTCTTGATCACCTTGTCCAGCGAGACGCGGTGCTTGCCATCGCTCTTCAGCGCCATGCGGCTGGCGTTGATCGCCTTCACCGAACCCATCGCGTTGCGCTCGATGCAGGGGATCTGCACGAGGCCGCCGATCGGGTCGCAGGTAAGGCCCAGGTTGTGTTCCATACCGATCTCGGCGGCGTTTTCGACCTGCATCACGCTGCCGCCAAGCGCGGCAGTGAGGCCGCCTGCGGCCATCGAGCAGGCCACGCCGACTTCGCCCTGGCAGCCGACTTCGGCGCCGGAGATCGAGGCGTTCTCCTTGTAGAGGATGCCGATGGCGGCGGCGGTGAGCATGAATTCAATCACGCCATCGTCGTTCGCCTTCGGACAGAAGCGCTGGTAGTAGTGCAGCACTGCGGGCACGATGCCGGCCGCGCCGTTGGTCGGCGCAGTGACCACGCGGCCGCCCGCGGCGTTCTCTTCGTTCACCGCCAGGGCGTAGAGGTTGACCCAGTCCAGAATAGTCAGCGGATCTCTCAGCGCAGCTTCGGGCTGGTTACGCAATTCCTCGGCCATCGCCGGTGCGCGCCGCTTGACCTTCAAACCGCCGGGCAAGACGCCGGGCGAACGCAGGCCGCGGTTGACGCAATCCTGCATCGCCCTCCAGATGGTCAACAGGCCGTCGCGGATCTCGGTCTCGCTGCGCCAGACTGTTTCGTTCGCCATCGTCAGCTGGGCGATGGTCAGGCCGTGCTGCTTGCACAGCGCGAGCATTTCGTCGCCGGTGGAGAATGGGTAAGGCTGCTCGGTAGTGTCGGCAACGATGCGGTCCTCCGCAGCCTCGTCGGTGTTCACCACGAAACCGCCGCCGACCGAGTAGTAATCGCGGCTGGCCAACTCGCTGCCGTCGGCGTCGTACGCGCTGAAGCGCATGCCGTTGGTGTGGAACGGAAGCTTTTGGCGCTTGTTGAACACCAGGTCGCGCTTTTCCTCAAACTCGATCTCGTGCTTGCCGAGTATCCGCAATCGCTGGGTGCCGCGGATGCGCTCGAGTGCCTGTGGAATCTGATCCGGATCGACAGTGTCCGGATGCTGGCCTTCCAATCCAAGCAGTACTGCCTTGTCGGTGCCATGGCCACGACCGGTCATTGCCAGCGATCCATACAGTTCTGCGCGTACCCGGGTGACCCGATCAAGCACCCCTTTTTCTTCCAGCCAGCGTTCGGCGAAGCGGGCGGCGGCGCGCATCGGCCCTACGGTGTGCGAGGAAGAGGGGCCGATGCCGATCTTGAATAGGTCGAATACGCTGACGGCCATAGTTGCACTGCTGATCTGTGGAATGAACCGGTTATTCTACGCGGCGCCCCTCTTTTTAGCAGTCCATTCGCCACCGCATGTCCGATCTGATCCTGTACCAGCGCGATTACTGTCATCTGTGCGACCTGGCGCTAGCCGTGCTGGCCGAGGCGCGCGCGCCGGATTTCGACACGGTATGGGTGGACGATAGCGAGTTGCTTGAACAGCGCTATGGCACGCGCGTGCCGGTGTTGCGCGACGATGCGAACGGTCGCGAACTGGATTGGCCGTTCGATGTGGCGGCCGTGCGCGAATTTCTCTTGTAGGAGCGCAATCCTGTGGGAGCGACTTCAGTCGCGATGCTTTGGTGCAGATGGTGGAAGGAGCATCGCGACTGAAGTCGCTCCCACAAAAAGGGTGCGCTCCTACGCGTGGCGTGACTTCAGGCGTTTGAGGATTTCATCGCGCGCCTCGCGCAGGATCGAATCGCGGTCGAGCCTGGCCACGATGTCGGCGACAGCGCGTTTGGCCCCTTGCTCACCCCAGGATTTTCCGGCGATCAGATAGCGCTCAGCGGCGCGGCCGATCAGCACCGTCGCGTACCAGCCGAGCGCGCCCTGCGCGGCTGCGGTGACCACGACAGACAAACCCGCACTGACGCCTTTCAACGCCGAGGCGACCAGTTGCATGCCCCATATCGCGCCCATCAAGGCCGCCAGTTGAGCGGAGATCACCGCCACCAGTCGGCCGGATTCGGCGCGGGTCAACGGCAGCCCGTAGACGCGCGATAGTTGCAGCACCATCGCCGCATCCAACCCGGCCGCAGCGAGCAGGTCGGCGACCGGAATCGGGTTCAGTGCGACCGCCACGCCTTTGGCGAGGCAGTAGTGGCGAATCAGTTTCGCGGCTACCGCTTGTCGCGTCTGTGCGATACGCGCGCTGACCTGATCGGTAAGCCGGCCGGCGTACAGGCCGGCATTGATTGCGGACAACGTCTTGCCCTCGCGCGCGGCGATCGCCAGCAGACGTTCGCGCAGCGCGGCAACGTCGGCTGGCCGCACTTGTTCGTGCACCTGTTCACGGCCCAGTGCATCGATGTCGACCACCCGCTGCGTCGCTGGACGTGCGGCCACGGCGATGACGTCTTCCGCACGCACAAGCCCCAACACGCGCAGGCGCAAATGCTCCAGCAAGCTGTTCAGCTCGTTGTTGCCATAGCGGTCGGCCTTGTTCAATGCCAGCAGCAGCGGGCGCTGCGTGGCGGCGAGGGTCTTCAGTGCGTCCAGTTCCTCGCGCGTGAGGTCACCATCGCAGACGAAAACCACCAGGTCGCTGACCTCGGCCACCTCGAACGCGAGCTGTTCGCGCGCTTCGCCATCGAGCTCGTTGATGCCGGGGGTGTCAATCAGCACCAGCCCGTCGTGCTGGGCTTCGTCGAGCGTGGCGTGCGCGGCATCGGTGGTGGTGCCGTGCAGCACGCCAACGGTGAATGCTTCGCGACCAAGCAGCGCATTGCCTAGCGCCGACTTGCCGGTGGAGACGCGGCCGAATACGGCGATATGCAGTTCGCCGCGTTCGAGTTTATCCAGCATGTTTTCGATGCGGCCGAAGTCGCCGGCCAGCTCGCTGCGCACCGATGCAGGAATGGTTGGATCATCGAGCAGATTGCGCAGGCTGTCGGCAACCCGAGTCGAGCCAGTGGTCGTCCTGCGCGGTGCCGGTGTGGCGACGGCACCGGGCGAATCGGGTGTGAGCCAGCCACGCAGGCGTCGCCACAAGGTGTCGGCCGCCATCGTGGCGGCCGGTTACTTCGCGGTGAGCTGCAGATGCGCGGTGATCGTCACCTCTGGGCCGATCACCGAGGTGTCGGCGTAGTCGCCGACCCCCACACCGAAGTCGAGCCGCTTCACTTTGCCGGCCACGTCCAGTGACGCATTGGGGCCCTTCGAGGTGAAGACCACGGTGAGGCTCACTGGCTTGGTCACGCCGCGCAGGGTGAGCTGGCCGTCGGCAATCACCAGATTGCCCTCCTTATGGAAGCCAGTGGTGACGTAATGCGCCACGGGAAACTTCGCCACATTGAAGAAATCTGCGCCCGGCAGCGCGCTGTTCTGATCATTGTCTTTGGTTTTGACGCTGCCCAGCGTCACATCCACATCAAACTTCGCAGTGGCGAGGTTGGCCGGGTCGTAGCTGATGGCGGCCGTCCACTGGTTGAAGTGACCATCGAACGGAGCACCTTGATAGACGCCGCCGAACGCCAGTTGGCTCAGCTCCGGACGCAAGGTGTAATCGGTAGCCGTGGCAGCGCACGGTAGTGCGAGTGCAAACAGGATGGCGAGTCGTTTCATGAGTGTTCTCCTGTGGAGACCGAATGGTTGCGCACGCGACCGAATGGCAGCATCCGGCGCAGCACGTTGTTCTGGCTAAATACGTGGTGCTTCAGCGCTGCGCCGACATGTGCCACCAGCACCAGTAGCAGCAACCAGAACAGGTATTCGTGCACCGCATGCGCCAGGTGCGTCAGATCCCCGTTCGCGCCCGCCAGTGCCGGCAGGTTGAACAGCTTGAACCATTGCAGCGGCTTGCCCGCCAGCGAATTGAACCACCATCCGGTGAGCGGGAGTGCCGCGATCAGTACATACAATACGCCGTGCGTGAGATGTGCGGACAGCTGTTGCCAGCGCGGCCCGGGCTCCGCCGGTGGGCGACGGTCGGCAAGGCGCCACAGCACGCGGAGCAGGAAAAGTGCCAGCACGGTCAGGCCGATCGACTTGTGCAGGGCGAGCCAGCTGATCTTCTGCATTGGCGAACGCGCCAGGTCCATCAGCAGCCCGAAAATGCCGTTGCCGAGAATGGCCAGCGCGATGATCCAATGGAAGAACTTGGCGACTGAACCCCATTGGTGGTCGTTGCTGCGCAGGCTCATGGTTGCTCCTTTGAGGGTGGGCTAGCCGAAGGTGGCAAAATTGCTGAAGCTGAGCTGACCGAAGATGGACCAGCCTGGTCATCGCGTATCGCCTCAAGCTCCAGCCAAACGTTCACATCGTGACCGATCGAGTCGCGATTGGCGGTGATCCCGAACGCGTTGCGATCCAACGTGGCAGTGGCCGAGAAGCCGGCGACGGTGTGCAGGCCGTAGATGGTCCGGGCCGCACGGTTGAAGGTAAATGGAAGACTCAGCGGCTGGCTGATGCCGCGCAGGGTCAGCTGACCATGCAACACGCCATGGTGGGCGTCCTTGCGCTCGACACTGGTGCTGACGAAATGCGCATAGTGGTTATGCGCGCAGTCGAGCAGCGCCGGCTTGCATACCGCCGCATTCCAGTCCGCATCGCCCATGTCCACACCGGACACATCGATATCCAGTTCGGTGGCTGCCGTACTCCAGTTGTCCGGATCGAAACGCAGCCAGCCCTTGGCGATATGCAGCCGTCCAAACGGGCGCGAGTAACCATCGTGATCGATACTGAAAAGCAGCTGGCTATGCACCGTGTCGTAGCGATAACTCGCGCTGGCGGCATGCGCCGGCGCCAGCGGAAGCAGGGCCGCCGCGGACCACAATAGCCAGCTGAAAGGATTTGAGCGGAGCATGCGGCAAAGTCTGGCCGATCGCGGCGGGCGGCGCCAGCATTCCGCCACGGAACGGATCGTTTCGCTGACACGCCCCATGCTTACGCCAAATTCAGTGTGTCGCTGACGATTCATCACGCGCACTCCATGCGTCGATAGTGAGCGTCGCCAATTGTCGCAGCCTTGTGTTACCGGCATCGGCGAGGAGTTCTTTCAGGCGCGCGCCGGCATCGTCCTGATCCAGTGTCTGCCGTTCCGCCAGCGAGGCTGCCAGGGCACGGCCCATCGAGTCGAAGATCAGCGCGTAGGCGAAGGCGTGCAGCACGCCACCGCCGAGCGTACCCAGCCCGGGAAACGCTTTCAGCGCGTTGCCGGCGACCGCCAGCACGATCGAGCTGCCGGTGCGCAGGGTGAGGCGCGCCTGGCGCACGAAGTCCTCGATCTGCACTTCGCTGGCGCGCACGCCATACAGGTGCGCCAGATCGCGGGTGAGACCGGCAGCGAGTACGCCCTGGATCAGCAGGTCGCTGCCCGGCGCCACCGCGGCCATCGCACCGATCACTGCGCGTCGCGCGTATTTGCGCACGATCTGTTCGGCATCGGCGGCGAGCGTCTGTGCTTCCAGTGTGCCGGTGCGCTGGTGCAGGCCAGCCAGCACCGCGTGTTCGCGCAGACCTTCCAGCCCATCGGCGCCGGGTGCAGTGAGCCGGTCGAGCGCCTTCAGCAATGGTTCGATCGCCGGCTTGCGCTGACGTTCGATCGATTCGGTACTGCCGTCGGCGAGCTGGCGCTGATAACGCTCGCTGCCGCCTGCGCTGATCGCCAGTACGGTAGCCGCGATGCCATGTGCTTGTACGCGCAAGCGGGCCAACAGCTGTTCGCGCTCGGTCGGCGTCCATTGGTCCGCCTTGTTCAACACCAGCAGCAGCGGTTTGCCGAAATCGGCCAGCCAGCGCAGCTCATCGGCCTGGCGGCGATTGAGGTCGCCCGCGCACAGATAGATGACGGCATGCGCGCGTAGCGCTTCCTCACGCGCCATCGTTTCATGCGCCTGCCCGCCAGCCTCCCGGCTGCCGGGAACGTCGGCCAGAACCAGCGTGCGACCGTCAGGCAGTTGACTGTCGTGATGGCCGACCTGGTGAGTAGTGCCGCCGCGCACGTCGCTGGCTGCCAGCGCCTGCGGCGCGAGTGCACGGATCAGGCTGGACTTGCCGGTGGAGATTTCGCCGAACATCGCGACGTAGACGCGCGCAGTGGCACGCCGGCGGTCGAGCTCGCCAAGTTCTGCCGCCAGCTCACCGGTATCCGCGCCGCGCTCGCGCAGCTGATCGATCCGTTGCTCCAGGCTGCCCCGATCCGGTGCCGGCAGCGGCCGGCGCTTTCGGCGTGGGCGTAGCAGCCACCACAGCACCATCGCCCCGGCAACCGCGAAGATCGCCAGCGCGCCGCCGAGCGTCCACTGCAGCCAGCTCGGTAGCGCGAGGAACCGCTGCGCCAGCGCCAACGCACGTTCGGCTGCTGCAAGCAGCAGCCACAGCAGCGCGGCGGCGGCAAGCGCGGTGAACAGCAATCGCAGGCGGTGGGACATGCCCGCATTCTAGTGCGCTGCCCTGTCCGAAAAGGAACCGCATGGCAGGGCATCCCACCGCGGATACATCAGGTCGCGTGCTCGCCGCATCGCCCGGGTTTTGGCATGATGAACAGGCTCCAGGGGATCTGCGCATGTTTGCATCGTTCGTGCTGAACGCGATTTTGGCGGCTTCTTCGATGCCGCTAATGGCGAACGGTGGGGCAACAGTTCATGGACCGGCGACGGCAACGGTCGTCGAACCCGCCCCCATGGCGACCCCGCAGTTCCGCCGTTACGGTGTGGTCGATGGTTTGCCCGACGGAACGATTTATGCGGTAGCGCAGGATCGCAATGGCCTGATGTGGTTTGGTGCGGCCGGCGGCCTGGTGCGCTACGACGGCGTCAGCTTCAAGGTCTTCCGACATGCCGTCGACGACCCACTTTCCATGCCTGACGGTGCGGTGTATTGCCTCTTTGTCGATCACGACAACCGCATCTGGAGCGGCGGCATTTCGAACGGACTGACCGCCTATGACCAGTCGAGCGGTCGCTTCCGGCACTGGGAGCATGACGACAGAAATCCCGCCAGCCTCGCCAGCGACGAAATATGGAGCATCGCGCAAACCCCTGATGGCCAGGTGTGGGTGGCATCGCAGGGTGGTCTGGAACGCATGCGCGCCGATGGAACGGGCTTCGATCACATTTCGCTGGATGTTGATGGAGCGCATGGTGGTTCGTTCGGCCCCACGCGCGCGCTACTGGCCGAGGCCGATGGCCGTCTGTGGATCGGTGCCGAGAGTGGTCTGTATCTGCGTCAGGCCAATGGCTCGATGCATCGCGTGCTGGTGGATCCCTCGTTCCATGGTGATCTGAGCAAGATCTGGCATATCGATGGCGATCATGGCGAAGTTCGCGTGGCCCTCACGGGTGGGTTGTTGATCATTGGGGCGGATGGTGTGGCGCGCCCCTTTGCGAACCAGCAGTTGTCATCGCTACGTATTCTTAGCAGCACGCGCGATGCGCAGGGGCGGCTATGGATCGGCGACGTCGACGGGTTGTTGCTCGACGACGGCGACGGACACCTGCAGTCGATCAAGGGACAGCCCTTGCTGCCAGGTGGATTGCCCGGCAGCAAGACATGGCAAACCGCGCTCGATCGCGAAGGTGGGCTGTGGGTGGCCTTCGACGAATCCAGCATCGCCTATCTGCCGCCAGGCTGGAACGGCTTTACGCGCTTTACGCACATTCCGGACGATCCCGGCAGCCTCTCCAATATCGCGGCGTCGACTGTACTCATGAGTCGCGACGGCAAGCTTTGGGTCGGCGGCGAGAATGGCTGGATCGACAAGCTGGATGTGAGTACCGGCCGCGCACAGCACGTCGTCCAGGGGAACCGCGAGCAGGTTGTGGCGTTGGCGGAAGACGCGCGTGGTCGTCTGTGGATCGCCGTTCCCGGAGCGCTGCGCCTGTTCGACCGCGGCAAGCTCACCGCCATCAAGCCCGGCAACGCGCACATGACACGACCCGTGCTGCTGTCTGGCGCCGATGACGGGACGGTATTTGTCGCATCCTGGGGTGAGGGCGTGTTCGCGATTGACCCGGACAGACTGACCGTGACGCCGGTACCGTTGGAGCCGGTGTCATCGGACCAAGGGGCGGGCGATACGTTGATGCCAGATCAGCTCACGATTCACGCGGGTAGCCTCTGGTACGCCTGCGCAGGCGGGTTGATGCACTGGGATGACAAGACCCACAAGCTTGCATTTGTGCAAGGCGTACCACGCCAGGAAATCCTCATCTTTGCATTCGATGCAAGCGGGTTTTGGGTGGCGACGCGCTCCGCGTTCGAGCACTACCGATATGGCGACGATCGCGCGGTGCGCGACGACAGCATCGACATCAGTCATGAGGAGTTTGCGCCCGATCTGAGCGACTTGCAGGTCGATCGGCAAGGTCAGCTGTGGGTATTCGCCAATCCCGGCTTGTGGCGCTTCGATGTGCATACGCACAGCTTCACATCGTTCGGCCCTTCGCAGGGTCTTTCATATGCGGATTTCAGTGGTGGTGCCACCGCCAAGGCGCCCAGTGGAATCATGTTTGGCGCCAACAGTGGTGGCGTAGTTGCGTTCCAGCCTGGGCGGCTGCTGCAGTCGAGCAACGTGACTCCGTCGCCACCGTCACTGACCTTGATGCATCTCAGCGTGCAGCAGGACGGCAAGGTGCGTGATCTGGCTTCGGACAGCAAGACCGTAGCGTTGGGTTGGCGTGATCGCGATCTGCATGTCGATATGCGTGTTGCTTCATTCATCAATCCCGCCGTCAATCACTACCGTTTCCATCTGGATGGTTTCGACACCGAGTGGGTCGATGTGGACAACCGCGGCGAGCGGGACTTCGCCGGACTGCCTGCCGGTGATTACACGCTGAAAGTGATGGCGGCCGGCGCAGATGGGGTATGGGGCGACATGGCCACGCCACTGAGGATCCAGGTGCAGGCACCACCATGGATGCGCTGGTGGGCGTGGTTGGCGTACGTGCTGCTGGCGGCAGCCGTAGTCGTGCTCATCCTGCGCAGCTGGCGTCGGCGTCTGGCACAGAGGCACCGCATCCAGCTGGTCGAACAGCAACGGCAGATGGCCGAAGCTGCCAGTGCAGCGAAGACGCAGTTCCTGGCCACGCTGAGCCACGAGATACGCACTCCGATGACTGGCGTGATGGGCATGGCGGAGTTGCTGCTGAGCACGCCGCTCAGCCCGCTGCAGCATGACTACACCAAGGCGATGCAGCGCTCCGGCGGGATGCTGCTGAAGTTGCTCAACGATGCGCTCGATCTGGCCCGTATCGAGGCGGGCCGACTGGAGCTGGAGCCCGCGCCGTTCGACCCACGCCAGCTGGTCGACGATGTCGCCCAGCTTGAACTGGGGCTGGCGTACGCCAAGGGCATTCGCTTCGTGCTGGAGGTGGCCGACGACTTGCCTGGGCTGGTGGTCGGCGATGCGCTGCGGATCAAACAGGTGCTGTTGAATCTGGCCAACAACGCATTGAAGTTCACCGAGCGTGGCAGTGTGACGCTGCGCGTGCGCCGGGCCGGCGACGGTTTGCTGTTCAGTGTCAGCGATACCGGCCCGGGCATTCCCGAAGCAAGCCAGGCACGACTGTTTCAGCGCTTCGAACAGGAGGAAGGCCCGCAGCGTCGCGCCGGCAGCGGGCTGGGGCTGGCGATTTGCCGCGAGCTGGTGAGCATGATGGGCGGCAGCATCGAGCTCGAGTCACGACTGGGGCATGGCAGCACGTTTCACGTGCGGCTGCGATTGTCCGAGCCGCCGCAGGGGGCGCCGTCGCTATCGAAGGGTGCGGTCGATGACCGAATCTATCGGCTGCTGCTGGTCGAGGACGACTCGATTGTGGCGGCCGTCATCCGGGGCTTGCTGGAGCAGCAGGGACATACGGTCAGTCACGTTGCCAACGGGCTCGCTGCGCTGGCCGAGCTGGCGCATGCAAGCTTCGATGCGTTGCTGCTGGATCTCGATTTGCCCGGGGTGGATGGTTTCCAGATAGCCCGACTGATACGCCAGCGTGAGCACGCTGGTCAGCGCATGCCGATCGTGGCCGTGACCGCCCGCTCAGGTAGCGAGGATGAAGCGCGCGCTCGTGCGGCGGGTATGGATGGCTTTCTGCGCAAGCCGCTCAGCGGCGAGCAACTGGCCGGCGCGTTGGCGCTGGTCGTGACCACGGCAGCCGCGCCGATCGATGCCCTGTAGGAGCGCACCGTGTGCGCGAAAAGCCCGTGGACTCGTCATGACCTTTTCGCGCACAGGGTGCGCTCCTATAGCCGCGGGCTGCGGAGAGGCCATAACAAATTACATATCGTTCTTGTGCAGTTCAAAGCCGAGTCGCTGGTATTCGCGCCAGCGTATGCGTGAACCGTCGCGCTCGGCTGGCTCGGCGGCCACGACTTCCAGCACGCGCTGGTAGCTACCGGCGGGACAGGTTTCGCGCAGGTTGATCACCAGCGGGCGATCTTCGGTGTCGATACCCGGCGGCACTATCAACACGGCGGTATCGGCATCGTCATCATCGCCGGCCAGCTGATGCGGGATCAGTGCATCGTCGTCGAACGCCCATAGCAGTTCATCCAGCGCTTCGGCCTGGGCGTAATCGCGGCACAGGATCAGCGCGGGCTGCTGCGTCGCGAACGCTTTCTTTGCCAGCTCGCACACCAGCAGCAACGGCTGCTCGCGGAAGCGCGGCTTGTCGATCAGGTAGAAATCGGCACGTGGCATGAAGGACTCGGTAGGTTGGGGTGAGCGTAGCGATGCCCAACGTGGCGTGTGCGGTCTTGTTGGGGTTACGGGCTGCTCCTGCAGCCCGCCCTTCGGGCCATTCGCTACGCGAATGTTCGCTTCGGCATCCTGCCTTCGCAGTCGCTTGGCTCACCCCAACCTACGCGATCATCCGGTTTATACGCAACGATCGATCAGCCACTGTGCCAGCAGCGCCACGGGGCGGCCGGTGGCCAGACCCTTGCGGCCTTCTTCCCATGCGGTGCCGGCGATGTCCAGATGGGCCCAGCGCTGACCTTCGGTGAAGCGCGACAGGAAGCAGGCAGCGGTGATCGCACCGGCGCTCTTGCCGCCGATGTTGGCGATGTCGGCAAAGCCGGAATCGAGCTGTGGCTGGTAGTCGTCCCACAGCGGCAGGCGCCAGGCGCGGTCGAGCGTTTCCTCACCAGCGATGAGCAACTCGGCGGCGAGGTCGTCGTGCTTGCTCATCAGGCCGGAGGCATGCTTGCCCAGCGCGATGACGCACGCGCCGGTGAGCGTGGCCGCGTCGATGATGGAGTGCGGCTGGAACGTCTGTGCGGTGTAGGTAAGAGCGTCGCACAGGATCAGCCGGCCCTCGGCGTCGGTATTAAGCACTTCGATGGTCAGGCCGGACAGGCTGGTCACCACGTCGCTGGGGCGATAGCTGTCGCCGTCCGGCATGTTTTCCACGGCCGGCACCACGCAGACCAGATTGAGCTTGAGCCCCATCTTGACCGCGGCGATGAAGCCGCCGAGCACGCCGGCCGCACCACCCATATCGAACTTCATCTCCTCCATGCCGGCACCGGGCTTGAGGCTGATGCCGCCGGAGTCGAACGTAACGCCCTTGCCGACAAACGCGTACGGCTTGTCGCCTTCATTGCCGCCCTTGTACTGAAGAACCACCAACTTGGGCTTGTTGACCGAACCGCGGGCGACCGCCAGCAGCGAGCCGAAGCCGAGCTTTTCCATCTCGACATGGTCGAGCACGTAGCAACTGACTTTGTCGTCCTGAGCGTCGGCGAACGCCTTGGCCTGGTCGGCGATATAGGCGGGATTGCAGATGTTCGGCGGCAGGTTGGCCAGCTCGCGCGCAAAGCGGACGCCCTCGGCAATCGCGATGGCCTGGTCCAGAGCGGCCTGCGAACTGCTCTCGCCGGCGAAGG
>Ga0302316_10000541_pt1 | contig 32828 bp, 31 predicted proteins | sample III_Palsa_N3_2_FD_200456 | JGI IMG/M metagenome (GOLD analysis project Ga0302316, IMG submission 200456) | Peat permafrost microbial communities from Stordalen Mire near Abisko, Sweden - III_Palsa_N3_2 | ecosystem: Environmental > Terrestrial > Soil > Palsa > Peat permafrost | place: Sweden...
AGCTAGCATGAACCGGGCGGGGAAGGAGAGCGACATCGCGGCGCGGGAGATGGTGACCATGCCGTCCTCGAGGGGCTGGCGGAGGACTTCGAGGACGTTGCGAGGGAACTCGGGAAGCTCGTCGAGGAAGAGGAGGCCGTTGTGGGCGAGAGAGACTTCGCCGGGGCGCGGGATCATGCCGCCGCCGATCAGGCCCGCGTCGGATACGGTGTGGTGAGGCGAGCGGAAGGGGCGATGGGTGACGAGGCCTTCGTCGCGGTTGAGGATGCCGGCTACTGAGTGGATCTTGGTGGTTTCGAGAGCTTCCTCGAAACGGAGCGGCGTGAGGATGGAGGGGAGGCGCTTGGCCAGCATGGTCTTGCCGGAGCCGGGCGGGCCGATCATGAGGATGTTGTGGCCGCCGGCTGCGGCGACTTCGAGGGCACGCTTGGCTACGTGCTGGCCGCGAACGTCGCGGAAGTCGGCTTGATACTCGACGGCTTCGTTGAGCAGAGCAGCGCAGTCGACGACGAGGGGCTGGGCGAAGATGTTCGACTTGCCATCTTTGCCGGGACCCGCGGAGTTCAGGAGCTCGCGGACTTCTAGGAGAGAGGTGACGGGGTAGACGTTGACTCCGGAGACGACGGCGGCTTCGCGCGCGTTGGCTGCGGGGATGACGAGGTTGTGGATGCCGGCGGCGCGGGCGGCGATGGCGATGGGCAACATGCCTTGGACAGCACGGAGAGAGCCGTCGAGGCCTAGCTCGCCGACCAGGACGAAGTCGGAGATATCTTTGATGGAAAGCGCGCCGTAGGCTCCGAGGATGCCGATGGCGATGGGGAGATCGAAGCCGGAACCTTCTTTTTTGAGGTCGGCGGGGGCGAGGTTGATGGTGATGCGGGTGGGGGGGAGATCGAAGCCGGAGTTCTTGATGGCGGAGCGGACGCGGTCGCGCGATTCGCGGACGGCGGCGTCGGGGAGGCCGACGGTGGCGAAGGTTTCTTCCTGGGTTTTGATGCCGGAGAAGTCGACTTCCACGTCGATGATGTGTGCGTCGATGCCGTAGACGGCGGCGCTGCGAGCCTTGAAGAGCATGCCTGTTGAATCCTTGAGGCCGAAGTGCGGTAAGTGTAGCACCGCTCTTAGAATGATTGCGGTGATGGAGGACGGCATGGTGCGAGGTGCGGGAGAGGTAATGGGGTCGCATGATGTACGTGCGTATCGGCGGCTGGCGCTCTCGATACCGGGCGCGGTGGAGGGGTCGCATATGGGTGCGCCGGATTTTCGGGTCGGGAAAGCGATGGGGGGAAAGATCTTTGCGACGCTTGCTTATGGACACAAAGGTTTGGGTACGCTGATGCTGAGTCCGGAACAGCAGGCGATGTTTGTAGCGGAGGCGCCGAAGTATTTCTCTGTCGTGGCGGGGGGTTGGGGTAAGTCGGGTGCGACGCTGGTGCGCGTGGATGCGCCGGAGAATGTGCTGGCGGGTGCGCTGTCGACGGCGTTTCAAGCTGTGGTGGCGAAACAGGCTGTGAAGAAGAGTGTAGGGACCAAGAGCACGGCGAAGAAGAAGGCGTGACGTCTACAATCGGAATGTCAAGCTGGGTAGACTATGCATACGAGTTTGTTTGAGCTGTTCAAGATTGGGATTGGGCCTTCGAGCTCGCATACGGTGGGGCCGATGCGGGCGTCGCTACGGTTTGTGCGGGAGCTGGCGGCGCGCGGAGAGTTTGGCGCGGCGATTACGGTCGACTTATATGGGTCGCTCGCGCTGACGGGGATCGGGCACGGTACGGACCGGGCAGTGATGATGGGGCTGCTCGAGGAGTCGCCTGACACTGTGGACCTTGATGCGATTGATGGGCGCATTGAATTGTTGGTACGGACGCGGATGCTCTATTTTCTGGGCCAGCGTGCTGTCCGCTTTGATCCGGCGGCTGATTTGAGGTTTCATCGAGAGCAGATGTATCCCGACGCAGGCGTGGTGACGCATCCGAATGGCATGCGGTTCACGCTGCTGGATTCGGGTGGGAAAGTTTTGTTGGAGCAAGTGTACTACTCGGTGGGCGGGGGATTTATTTTGTCGGCTGAGGAGTTTGCGGCGGCCGATGGAGGCGCGAAGAAGCGCGATGTTCCGTATCTGTTTTCGAGTGGGGACGAGTTGCTAAAGCTAGGAGAGGCGCACGGACTTTCGATTGCGGAGATGGTGCTGGCGAATGAGGTTGCGTTGCTGGCAGACCCGACGATTGTGCGGCGGATCGATCGGATCGTGTCGCCGCTGCGGCCAGGAAATAAGACGACGCAGGTGGAGGCGTCGCTGACGGGCGAGGCGCGGGTGAAGGCGGCGATCTTTACGCTGTGGCAGGCGATGTCGGATTGCATTGAGCGCGGGATTGCAACGGAGGGAACGCTGCCGGGTGGGTTGAATGTGCGGCGTCGGGCTCCGGGACTGGCGCGGCGATTGGCGAAGATGGAGGCGGATGGGAAGACGCGTGATCCGTTGGCTCCGCTGGACTCTGTGACGCTGGTGGCGATGGCGGTGAACGAGGAGAACGCCGCGGGGGGACGCGTGGTGACGGCTCCTACGAATGGTGCGGCGGGAGTGATTCCGGCGATCGCGTATTACTACGTGCATCATGCTGCTCGTGAGATTTCGGATACGGAACGCGAAGCTGGGTTGCTGCGCTATTTCTTGACGGCTGCGGCGATTGGGATTCTGTACAAGGAGAATGCGAGCATCTCTGGCGCGGAGGTGGGATGCCAAGGTGAGGTGGGTGTGGCGTGCTCGATGGCGGCGGGCGGTTTGGTGGCGGCGCTGGGTGGCGATAATGCCGCAGTCGAAGGTGCGGCGGAGATTGCGATGGAACACAATTTGGGGATGACGTGCGATCCGATTGGGGGGCTGGTGCAGATTCCTTGCATTGAGCGCAATGGGATGGGCGCGGTGAAGGCGGTGAATGCGGCAAGGCTGGCGATGAATGACCAGGGCGTGCACAAGGTGTCGCTGGACCAGGTGATTGAGACGATGTACCGGACGGGGATGGATATGCAGTCGCGGTATAAGGAGACGAGTTTGGCGGGGTTGGCGCTGAATATTATTGAGTGCTGAGGCGGCCGGCGTCGATCCAGCATTTGGTGGGTGCGGTGAGGATGCCATTGGTGGCGTAGGTGTTGAAGTAATCGCGCAGAAGGCGGTGGAAGGCTTCGGCGCGGGGGTGGCCGGGTTGGGGGACGACGGAGAGGGACATCGTCTGGCCTAGAAATGTTTTCCAGTCGAGCTGCTGCTCTCCCTCGAGCTCTTCGTGGTGATGATCGGCGGCGAAGAACTCGTCAAGATTTTCGTGGACGCGGAAGCCGATGCGGGCGTAGTTGTCGTCGATGCCGTGGTGGGTGAGGAGATGTTCGAAGTCGCGGGACTGTGGGTCTTCACCTTTGTCGCGGCCGAGGGAGATGAGGACTAGCCAGCCGTGGGGTTTGAGGATGCGACGGAATTCGGCTAAGGCGCGCGGGATGTCGAACCAGTGGAAGGCGCGCCCGGCGGCGACCAGGTTGATAGAAGCGTCTTCGAGGCCAGTGGCTTCGGCTGTACCGTCGCGGACTTCGAGGAGGGGAGAGCCAGTGAGACGTCGCTTGCAGAGGGAACGCATCTCTTCGTTGGGTTCGATGGCGATGACGGAATTGCCGTTGGCGAGGAAGACTTCGGAGAGCATACCGGTACCGGCGCCTATGTCTGCTATGAACCAGTCGGGTCGCAGGTCGCACCAGGATCGCAGGAGGTCAAGAATTTTGTCGGATGGATAACGTAAGCGATAACGGTCGTAGGTTGCGGCGCGCCCTGTGAAGCGTTCGGTGTTCTGCATGGAAATGATGATAGACAGAACGTGCGAGGGAGGGTGCTTGATAGACTTGAGCGCATGGCTTCGTTGGAATCGCAGGGCTCTGGTGCACGTTCGCATGACCGGCGGCTACTTCTCTTTGTACTGGTAAGTTTGTTCACGGCGAATGTTGTGCAATGGGCGGTTTGCCGGGCGCTGCATCTGGGAAACCCCGGGAGCATTGTTCCGGATCTGCGATCCTTCTTCCATGTCCAGCAGTGGACGGATTCGTGGCTGCCGATGATGAAGTCGCTGGATTATTTCAAGGCGCATCCGACGCTGCCGATTTACGATGCCAAGCTTTATGACACGCTGATTTATTCGCTGGCTAGCGAGTTGCCGCTGGTGGCGATGCGGAAGATCGGGATGAGCGATCTTTGGATGCTGCGTGCGCTAGCAGTAGCGTCGTTTCTGGCGGTTTGGGGTGTGGCGGCTGTGTCGATGGTGATGGGGCGGTGGTTGCTGCGACGGCGGGGCGAGGCATTGACGTGGCCGGCGGCCATTGCAGTTGTGCTGGCGACGCTGGGATGCTATCCGCTAATCAAGGGATATTCGCTGGGGAATGCGCAGACGTTTTTGTCGTTTGGATTTACGGTGCTGTTGCTATTGTGGACGAAAGGGCAGGAGCGCTGGGCAGGCGTGTTGGCGGCGATGCTGACGGCGGTGAAGCCGCAGTTCGTTCTGCTGCTGGTGTGGATGTTCGTGCGCAAGAAGTGGGGAGCGGCGTGGGCGTTCCTGGCTAGTGGTGCGGTGTTGCTGGCGATGTCGGTTGCGGTGTTTGGGTGGCATAACAACCTCGATTACATTGGCGTGCTGGCGGGGCTGAGTCATAAGGCGCAGTCGCATTACGCGAACCAGTCGATGTTTGGCACGATCAATCGCATGATCTTCAACGGCGAGAATATTGCGTACACGCCCTATGTGTATACGCCTGTGATTGTGTGGGTGTATCGGGTTACGGTAGTGACGTCGCTGGTGCTAGTGGGGTTGGTGCTGCTGTATCCGTGGAGGAAGCTGCGCGGGTCGACAGCGGACATTGCAGCGATGGGAATCGCGTCGGTGGCGGCTAGCCCGATGGCGTGGGAGCATCATTATGGAATTGTGGTCGGAATCGCGGCGTGGGCGTGGTTTGCGCACGCTTGCTGGATGAAGAAGCGGCCTTGGGTGCTGGGGTTGGCGGTATTTCTGTGTTTGAATTTCTTGCCAGTGTTCAACCATCTGTCGGATGTGCGCGGCTGGAATATTTTGCAGTCGTATCTGTATATCGGCGCGCTGATGTTGATGGGGTGGCTGATGTCGCTGGCACGGTCAAAGGACGAGACGACTCTGAGTTAGTGCGGGTTGGCCTTAGCGTTCGACGGCTAAGGCGACGGAGTTGCCGCCGCCGAGGCAGAGGGCGGCGACGCCTTTGTGCGCGTCGCGGCGCTGCATTTCGTAGAGCAGGGTGACGAGGATGCGGGCGCCACTGGCTCCGATGGGATGACCGATGGCGACGGCGCCTCCGTTGACGTTGACGCGGTCGAGCGAGAGGCCGAGTTCTTTGGTGACGCCGAGGGCCTGGACGGCGAAGGCTTCGTTGAGTTCGAAGAGGTCGACGTCGTTGAGGGACCAGCCGGCGCGGGCGAGAACTTTCTGGACTCCGGTGACGGGAGCGAGCATGACCCAGCGTGGAGCGCCGCCGCTGGTGGCCTGTGCGCGGATGGTCGCAAGGGGGGTGAGGTGGAGTCCGCGGGCGCGTTCGGCGGACATGAGGACGACGGCTGCTGCTGCGTCGTTGACGCCGGGTGCGTTGCCGGCGGTAACGGTGCCATCTTTCTTGAAGGCAGGCTTGAGAGCGGCGAGGGCTTCGAGTGACGTGTCGGCGCGGACGCTTTCGTCGTGGGTGAGGATGGTGGGCGACGCACCTTTTTTTGTGCTGAGGGTGAGGGGAATGATTTCCGCGTCGAAGCGTCCAGCCTGTTGTGCGGCGGCAGCTTTGCGGTGGGAGTTGAGGGCGTATTCGTCCTGCTGTTCGCGGGTGATGGAATGCTTGTCGGCGACGAGCTCGCCGGTCATGCCCATGTGCTGGTCGTCGCAGGCGCACCATAGGCCGTCGTTGACCATGGAGTCGATGGCCTGCGCGTTGCCCATGCGAAAGCCTTTGCGCGCGGTGGGGAGAAGGTAGGGCGCGTTGGACATGGACTCCATGCCGCCGGCGACGGCGATCTCGGAGTCGCCGAGAGCGATGGCCTGAGCCGCGAGGCCGACGGCCTTGAGGCCGGAGCCGCAGACCATGTTGATGGTGAGGGCGGAGACGGTATCGGCGAGACCGCCGCGAAGGGCAGCCTGGCGCGCGGGATTCTGGCCGAGGCCGGCGGGGAGAACGCAGCCCATGATGCACTCGGTGACGGTGGCGGGATCGATCGTGGAGCGTTCGACCGCGGCTCGCACGGCGATCGATCCGAGTTCGACTGCGGAGAGATGGGAGAGTGAACCGAGGAATTTTCCGACGGGGGTTCGGGCTGCACTGACGATGACGACTTCACGCATGGGATCTCCGTTACGTTTAGTACTGGTATGCTTTGCGGCGATGAAAAGAATGGCCGGGGGAACATCGAAGTATACGATGCACGACCTGTTGCATGCAGAAACAGGTTGCAGACTGGGAGCGGATGAAGTCGTTGTTGCGCTGCAGGGGCACTTTCGTTGTGCAGGGATATTCGTTCGCAGGATGGAAGTTCTGTAGCGAGACGATTAAGGTGTCGAGTTGCGACGTGCCGCGTTGGTGATGCATAGCGCGATGTGATGTTCGTCGCAGGGCAGAAAGCATACAAAAAAAACGGTGCGCAAATGTCGTTTTTTTCTTGACTCTTTGGCGAGAGAAAACTATACCTTCGTTAGCTGCTTCATATGGATGAAACAGCGTCGATGTTCAACATCGATTGGGAGCGCAGGCAAACGCAACCAAGGCAAAGCATCAAAGCAATGGCAACACACTCAGGGAACGCGATCTTCGCGTTCCCTGAGGTGTTTAATCGCCAATGTTCAAGCGTGTTTCGCGCGCATGGCAGAAACAGTATGCTGTTTGCATGACGAGACGAAGATGGATTGCCGATACATGGACAGACACAACTGCATCGCTGAAGGGGGAACAGGCGGCGCATCTTGCGCGGGTGTTACGGGCGCAGGCGGGGCAGGTATTCGATGTCGTGGCGAATGGATTTTTGCACCGCGCGGAGATTGTGTCGGCTGACGAACATGAGGTGATGTTCGCTCTGCATGAAGAGTTGGAGACGGAGAGTGCGCTGCCGGTGCATCTGCTGATGGCGGTGTTTAAGTTCGATCACATGGAGTGGGGGATTGAGAAAGCGACGGAGCTGGGTGCGGCTCGGATTACTCCGGTGATTGCGCGGCGCACGGAAAAACATTTGGCGCAGGCTGCAGCGAAACGAGTGGAGCGGTGGCGAAGGATTGTGCGCGAGGCGGCGCAGCAGTCGCGACGAAGCGATGTGCCGGAGGTGGATGATCCGGTTGCGTTGAAGTTGGCGTTGGAGATGGTGAGTGCGGAGAAGAAGTTGCTGCTCGCGGAGACGGAGCAGGAGCACTCCTTGAAAGCGGCGCTGGGGAGCGATGTTGAGAGTGTGGCTCTTGCGATCGGGCCGGAGGGTGGATGGACTGCGGAGGAGATGGTGCTGTTCAGCGAGAGCGGGTGGAGGCATGTGACGCTGGGACCGAGAATTCTGCGGGCGGAGACGGCGGCGATTGCGGGGCTGGCGGTTTGTGCGGCGATGCTGTAGCGCGGTGGGAACCCACATCTCAAAATCGAGATATGGGGCACCCGGTGTCGTGGCTCGATTAAAAAGAACAGCGACCGAGGGGCTCGGTCGCTGCCGTGGGTGGTGAGACCTGGTTAGCTGAACATCTCTTTGACCTTGCTGAAGATGCCGCGCGAGGCTGGGGTGTTTTCGATGGAGATGGTTTCGGAGAGCTGCTTGAGGAGTTCCTTCTGTTGCTTGGTTAGCTTGGAGGGAGTCTGCACGCGGACTTCGACGATGAGGTCGCCCTTGCCGTGGGAGTTGAGGTGTGGAACGCCCTTGCCGCGGAGCTTGATCTCGCGACCGCTCTGGGTGCCTTCGGGAACCTTGATGGTTTCGACGCCGTCGAGGGTTTCGAGCTCGAGGTCGGTGCCGAGTGCGGCCTGCGGGAAGCTGATGGGGATGACGCAGTGGAGGTCGTCGCCGTCGCGCTCGAAGAACTTGTGCGGCTTGACGTCGAGGACGACGTAGAAGTCGCCGGCAGGACCACCGAAGCGGCCGGCTTCGCCTTCGCCGGAGTAGCGAATGCGGGTGTCGGTCTCCACGCCGGCCGGAACCTTGACGAGGATCTTGTGCTCGCGCGTCACGCGGGAGTCGCCCTTGCAGGTGGCGCAGGGGGTGCGGATGACGGAGCCGGTGCCGCTGCAGATGGGGCAGGTGCGGGCGACGGAGAAGAAGCCCTGTTGCGAGCGGATCTGGCCGCGGCCGCCGCACTGCTGGCAGGTCTCGGGCTGTTTACCATTGGCGGAGCCGGTGCCGCGGCAGTCTTCGCAGGCTTCAGCGCGGCGGATCGTGATTTCGCGCTCGACGCCGAAGACGGCCTCTTCGAACTCGAGCTTCATATCGAACTTGAGGTCGCGGCCGCGCTGTTGACGGGTGGCGCGGCGATTGCCGCCGCCCATATTGAACATCTCCCCGAAGAGATCGCCGAAGATGTCGTTGAGGTCGCCGCCCTGGAAGGGGCTGCCGCCGCCGGGGAAACCGCCGGCGCCGTTGACGCCCGCATGACCGTAGCGGTCGTAGGCGGCGCGCTTGTCGGGGTCGGAGAGAACCTGGTAGGCCTCGCTGCACTCCTTGAACTTGTCCTCGGCCTCGGGATTGTTCGGATTGCGGTCGGGGTGGAACTGCATGGCGAGTTTGCGATACGCGGTCTTGATTTCGCCGTCGGAGGCGGTGCGCTCGATACTCAGGATCTCGTAGTAGTCGGTCTTCATCGTGGCTGTGGGCATTCCTGATTCCTAAAGTTTGCGAGCAGTGTTTGCCCGCGGCAGTCGAGGGCAGAAGCCCCTTGTATCGTTATGTCGGAAATTAATTCGCTTTTCGTTACTCGCTTTTTTGGGCGGAGTTGCTGGCGATGCGGACGAGAGAAGGGCGAAGCAGTTTGTCGCGGAGTTTATAACCGCGGCGAATCTCTTCGAGGACCTGGTGGTCTGGATGCTCCAGCGTTTCGATGCTGCCGAGAGCTTCGTGGATTCGCGGGTCAAACTGAGAGCCAATGGATTCTACGGGTTGCACATTGAGGCCGCGAAGGGCGTCGTCCATCTGTTTGACGATGAGTTGCACACCGGTGCGGAGCTGGTCTACGTCGCCATCTGCTTTCAAGGCGAGGGAAAAGTTGTCGAGGACGCCGAGGAAGGGCTCGACTGCGGACTGGATGGCGTAGTCGCGGACGTCCTGGCGCTCTTTGGCTTCGCGCTTGCGAGCGTTGTCGAACTCGGCCTGTAGGCGGGCTAGGCGGTCCTGGGCTTGGGTCAGCTGAAGGGCTAGCTGATCGCGCTCGTTGCGGAGCTGCTCAACGTCGGAACTGAATTCCTGGCTCTCGGTGCCGGCTTCGATGTCGGCGTGTGCGTTCTCGGTTTGGTTGTCGTTCTGTTCGATCTGTTCGGTGCTCATGGAGTCTTCCTTTTTGCTAGGGGAGTTTCGCGGCCAACGCGGGAAGCGATCTTTTGTCGGGGGCATGGGTTGATCCTGTCCGTTAATTGGAGGTGGGGGCAACTTCGCCGGCATCTATTCGATGCAGAAGCTGGGCAATGTAGCTCACGGCATTGATGGCGCTCTCGTAGTTCATGCGCTTGGGGCCGAGGATGGCTACGGCAGAATCACCGGAGACCTGGGCGGGGGCGGCGATGAGGACGAGGCCAGCCATGCCGGGGTCCTGCTGCTCGAGGTCGAAGATGACGCGGACCGATTGCTCCGAGGTGTCGATGTAGGCGTTGAGAAGTTCGATGAGGCGTTGCTTTTCTTCGAGCGCGGAGAGCATTGCGCGGAGACGATCGCGGTCGGCTGGGAGGCCGATGAGGTTGACGACGCCGTCGATGTAGACCGATTGCTGCTGAACGGTATCGGCGGGGACGGTGCGAGTCCAGAGGTCGATCGCGTCGGAGAGTTGCTGATAGACGGTGCGTTCGTGGTCGACGCGCCGGGCGAGCTCGTTGCGGACGCGGTCGATGTTCCAGCCGCGGAAGTGTTGATTGAGGAAGTTGGCGGCGGTTTCGAGTTGAACGGACGAGAGGTCATGGTCGAGGGCGAGGACGCGGTCTCGGACCATGCCGCTGCGGGTGACGACGACGGCGAGGACGCGGCGTTGACTGAGGCGGCTGAAGTGGATGTGCTCGAGGAGGTCAGTGGACGCTGCGGCGCCGATGGCGAGGCCGACGCCGCTGGAGAGCGCGGCGAGGACGTGCGAGGTGCGCTCGAGCAGGGCGGAGGCTCCGGCCACTCCCGCGAAGCTGGTGTCGATTTTGGTCTGGAGCGCGGTGCGGGACGGATTGACGGCGTTCGCATTGAGCTGTCCGACATAGAGGCGGAAGGCTTCGGCGGAGGGTATGCGGCCGGCGGAGGTATGGGGCTGTTCGAGCAGGCCGGCGTCGGCGAGTTCAGCCATCTCGTTGCGGATAGTGGCGGAGCTCATGGCGTTGGCGAAGGCCGATTGCGCGAGGGTGCCCGAGCTGATGGGCTCACCGGTCGAGATGTAGCTCTCGATGATGGCGGTGAGGATCTCGCGCTGACGGTTTGTGATGGGGCGGGCCACTAGATTGATTTTACGCGGGTCGTCAAGCGAGCGCTGGTCACGGGCAGCTGGTAGATGCTTCGTCAGCTGATCTCGAGGACATCCTCTGCTTGGGAGGCGAGTTCTTGGGCGCGGGCTACTACCTTTTCGGCAATGGCGAGGAATTCGCGACCGCGGGGGGTGGCGCCGCCGGCGAGAGCGGCGGGAAGGCCGCTGTCGCCGCCGGTGCGCACCTGGGGATCCAGGTCGACGGAGCCCAGGAAGGGCAGGTTGTATTGCTTGGCGGTCTGCTGGGTGGCGCCGGCTCCGAAGACGTCGATCACGGTGCCGTCGGGGAGGGTCATTTGGGACATGTTTTCGACGAGGCCGAGGACCTCGACATTGACCTGGTGGAACATCTCGAGGGCCTTGCGGGCGTCTTGTAATGCGACGGAGGAACCGGTGGAGACGACCAATGCGCCGGTGAGGGGGACGGTCTGGACGAGTGAAATGACGACGTCGCCGGTGCCGGGAGGCAGGTCAATGAGGAGGTAGTCGAGCTCGCCCCAGGCTACCTGCTGGAGGAACTGTTTGATGATTTGGTGGAGCATGGGGCCGCGCATGACCATCGGCTTATCGCCGGGCGAGATGAGGCCGATGGAGATGAACTTCACGCCGTGAGCCGTGATGGGCTCCATAAGATTTTCGGCGACGATGCTGGGCTGGCGCGTGGAGCCGAGCATGGTGGGGACGTTGGGGCCGTAGATGTCGGCGTCGATGAGGCCGACGCGGTGGCCGAGCTTGGCGAGGGAGACGGCGAGGTTGACGGCGACGGTGGTCTTGCCGACGCCGCCCTTGCCGGAACCAATGGCGATGATGTGCTGGATTCCGGAAAGACGTTGCGGGCCCTGAGGGGCGGGTGCGTGCTGGTGCGACATGGAGACCTCTTCTGGATGGAGCTGATGGTTAAAGGTGCCACTCGGGGGCGAGGGTGGCGCGGAGTTCTTTTCTTCGCAGGACTTCGGGGGAGCGCATCTCGCGGCGGCGGCCGGCGTCTTCGTAGCGGCGGGCCTGGTGCGCGGTTTCAGTGATGACTTGGGGGACTTCAATGCGATGACCTGCCGCGTCGACGGCGACGAAGGTGAGGTAGGCGGAGGAGACGTGGCGAAGTCTTTGCTCGCGAACGTCTTCGACCATGGCCTTGACGCCGATTTCCATGGAGGTGCGGAATGCGCGGTTGACGCTTGATTTCAGGATGAGCAGGTCGCCGACCTTTACGGGTGCGACGAAGTCCAGATGATCCATGGAGGCGGTGACGACGAAGGAGCGCGCGTGGCGGCTGGCGGCCATGGCGCCGACGAGATCCATGAACTGCATCAGGCGGCCGCCGAAAAGGGCGCCGAGGGCGTTGGTGTCGGCGGGGAAGATGATCTCGCTGCGTTCGGATTGGGAGGCGCAGACGGTACTGGAACTGGAGCAATCGGACATTCTTCTATTGTAATTGCTGGGGATTGCATCTGGAGAGGGTGTGCAGCATCCTAGAGGCATGGACAAGATTGGGATGTTGAGCGAGATTTTGCAGCAGAATCCGAACGATGCGTTTGCGCGGTATGGATTGGCTTTGGCCTATGCGGCCGAGGGAAAGACGGACGAGGCGCTGCGGGAATTTGCGACGACTACGGAGTACAACCCGGATTATGTGCCGGCGTACCAGATGGCGGCACAGACGCTGGTGAAGGCGGGAAAGTTTGACGAGGCGCGAGCGCGGTTGAAGGCGGGTCTCGCGGCCTGTGAGAGGACGGGAAATGTCCATGCTGCGAGTGAGATGGGCGTGATGCAGGATGAGATCGCGGAGCTGTGAGGTTTCGCTGCGGGGCTTCTGCATCCTAGGGATAAGGAGGTGAACGATGACATCGGATCAGAACAAGCAGACGGCGGCGGGGCATACGTGGAAGCGTGAGGGGTTGGCGGGGCTGCTAAGCGGTAAGGTTGCGGTGGTGACGGGCGCGGCGCGGGGAATTGGGCGGGCGATTGCGGTCGACATGGCGCGGAATGGCGCCGCGGTGGTGGCCGTGGATATCGCGGAGAGGGTGTCGAAGATTACGGAGTTTGAGCCGGCAACCAAGGCGGACCTTGAGGAGACGGGAAGGCTGTTGGAGGCGATTGGGGGGAAGTGGTCTGCGAAGGTGGCGGACATTCGGAGGATTGGGGAGTTGAAGGCGCTGGTGGAAGAAGTTGAGTGTAATTTTGGTGGGGTGGACATCGTGGTGGCGAATGGGGGAATTCAGGCGTTCAAGTCATTGCTGGAGATGGAGGATGTCGATTGGAACGATGTGATCGACAACAACTTGAACGGGACTGCGAATACGGCGAGGGCGTTTGCGCCGGCGTTGGTAAGGAGGGGCGGGGGGAGGATGATCTTGGTGTCGTCGATGCAGGGGCGGTATGGGATGAAGAATGGGTCGGCTTATTCGGCGTCGAAGTGGGGGATTATCGGGCTAATGAAGTCGGCTGCGCTGGAGCTGGGCAAGTACAAGATCACGGTGAATACGATTGAGCCGGGACTGATTGATACTCCGCTAACGAGGAACGATCGGCGTTGGAGTATGGCCGTTGGAGAGACGATGACGACGCCTCCGCCGGAACATCCGAGTGAGGAAGAGACTATCAAGGCACGGTTGCCGCGGGTTCCGCTAGGTGTGCCTTGGTTGACGCCGGAGCAGGTTGCGCCGGTTGCAGTTTTTCTTGCGAGCGACGCTGCGGCGATGGTGACGGGGGCTTGCTATGACGTGACGGGTGGGGATTCCGCGCACGTGAACGCTTAGTAGCCGTTGGCGAGGAGGTAGGCGGGGGTTAGCCAGTTTTCTTCGGAGTGGGTGCGCTGGGCGGCGGCGTATTTCGCGAGGACATCGGTCTCGATATTTACGGATGAGCCGGGCTTGAGGGTGTGCAGGTTTGTGGATTTGTAGGTGTGGGGAATGATGGCGATCTCTATACGCGGGAGGTCGACGCGAGCGACCGTGAGGCTGATGCCGTCTACGGTGATGGAGCCTTGCGAGATGACTTGCGAGGTGAGTTGATCGGGGAGTTCGAGGGTGAGACGCCAGTCGGTGGTGGCGAGGTCGGGGTGAAGCGGGACGATGGAGACGAATTTTCCGGTGGCGTCGACGTGGCCCTGGACGATGTGGCCGCCGAGAGGGGAGCCTGCGGGGGTGGGGAGTTCGAGGTTAACGGTGGCGCCGGGGGAGAGCGAGCCGAGGGTGGTGCGGGCGAGAGTTTCGCCGGCTAAGTCGGCGGCGAAGTGCGTGGGCTCAGCGAGAGGGATCGCGGTGAGGCAGACACCGTTGACGGCGATGCTGTCTCCAGTGCGCCAGCGGCCGGCGAGTGTCGGAGCGTCGAGGATGAGGCGCGTGGCTCCGTCGGTTGGTGTGAGGGAGATGACGGTACCGGTGGTTTCGATGAGGCCGGTGAACATAAAGACTAGGGTACAGGGTTTAGGGCCCAGGGTTTAGGGAGTGGTGGTCCAAGGGTCGTGGAGATAGCCGGTGATGCGGACGTCTTCGGCGTTGGGGGCGAGGTCGGAGGGGAAGGTTGCGCGTGTGACTTGAGTGAGGCGTTGCTGCAGGGCGTAGGGCGAATCGAAGTTGGTGGCGAAGGGAAGGGCGTTGAGGCCGAGTTCGCTTTCGGCGTAGTAGAGGACGAGCTTGTCGACGAGACTGGCGCGGAGGAAGCTGCCGTTGAGGGCGGGGCCGGCTTCGATGAGGACGCTGAGGATGTTGCGCTCGGCAAGGGCTGCGAAGGCGACGTGAAGATCGATACGACCGGCGTGGGTTGGGATGCGTAGGACTTCTACGTTGTGTGAGCGGAGGGCGGACTCGCGGTCGGCGGGAGCTTGTGTGGTGTCATCGGAGCAGAAGATGAGGAGATCACTTGAGGTTGTGCGAACGAGGTTGCAGTCGACAGGAGTGCGCAAGGCGCTGTCGAGGATGACGCGGAGGAGCGGGCGGCGGCGGGGAAGGCTTGTGCGATCGGTGAGGGAGGGGTTGTCGGCGAGGACGGTGCCGATGCCGGTGAGGATGGCGTCGGAGTAGTGGCGAAGGAGTTGTGCGTCGGCGCGGGCGGCGGTGCCGGTGACCCAGTGAGGCTTGGTGGAGGCGCGTTTGGAGGGTGGTGGAGCGAGTTTGCCGTCGACCGAGAGTGCGGCTTTGAGGGTGATGAAGAGGCGATGGTGTTGGATGAAGTGGGCGAAGGCGTCGTTGAGATGGCGCGCTTGCTGGGCAATGGGATGAGCGGGGTCGAGGAGGACAACTTCGATGTTCGCGGCGCGGAGTTTCGCAAGGCCCTGGCCGCTGACGAGAGGGTTGGGATCGACGGTGGCGACCACGCAGCGTGCGATGCCCGCTGCGATGAGCGCGTCGGCGCAAGGGCCGGTGCGGCCGTGGTGGGCGCAGGGTTCCAGGGTAACGTAGGCGGTTGCGCCGCGGACGTCATCCCTGAGAGCAGCGGCTTGCTTGAGGGCGGCGATCTCGGCGTGATCGCGTGCTTCGTAGATGTGGGCGCCTTCTCCGAGGGTGAGGTCGTTGCGGGTGAGGACGCAGCCTACGGTTGGGTTGGGGCTGGCGAAGGCGGCGGCTTCACGTGCGAGTGTGAGCGCGCGGGTGAGGTAGAGCTCGTCCTGGGATGTAAGGGACATGCAGCCTCAGGATAGCCGGAGTCACTTCCAGCATTGGCTCCCACATCTCAAAATCGAGATATGGGGCACCCCATTTCTTGCGGAGATTTAGTCCAGCAGGGAGTCAACGAAGGCGGTAGGGTCGAAGGGGATGATGTCTTCCAGCTTTTCGCCGACGCCGGCGTAGCGGACTGGGAGGCCGAGTTCGTGGGCGATCGCGACTACGATGCCGCCCTTGGCGCTGCCGTCGAGCTTGGTGAGAACGATGCCGGTTACGTGGGCGGCTTCGGTGAATAGGCGGGCTTGCTGGAGGCCGTTCTGGCCGGTGGTCGCGTCGATGACGAGGAGGGTTTGGTGGGGGGCGCCGGGAAGGAGGCGTTCGGCGGTGCGGTGCATTTTGTCGAGTTCCTTCATAAGGTCGGTCTTGGTGTGGAGGCGGCCGGCGGTGTCGACGAGGAGGACGCCGGTTTTGCGGGCCTTGGCGGCGGTGAGGGCGTCGAAGAGCGCGGCAGAGGGGTCGCCGCCCTGGTGGGTCTTGATGAGGTCGACGTTGGAGCGCTGGGCCCAGACTTCCAGCTGCTCGATGGCGGCGGCGCGAAAGGTGTCGGCGGCGCAGAGGAGGACGGTCTTGCCTTCGCGACTGTAGAGGGCGGCGAGCTTGCCGCTGGTGGTGGTCTTGCCGGTGCCGTTAACGCCGACCATCATGATGACTTCGGGCGGGGATGCGGGATGGTGGACGGATTTGTCCACGGAGTTGAGGACGCGGAGGATTTCGGATTTGAGTTGTTGCTTGAGCTCGGCGCCGTCGGAGATGCCGTGGCGGAGGGCGCGATCGCGGAGGCGGGTGATGATCTCGTTGGTGGTGGTGGAACCAATGTCGCAGGCGAGGAGGGCTAGCTCGAGGTCGTCGAGCGAGGCTTCGTCGACTTCGCGGGTGAGGGCGACGACGGAGGAGATGGAATTGGAAAGTGACTCGCGGGTGCGGGTGACCGCCTGCTTCATGCGGTCGAAGAGGCCGCGAGGTGCGGAAGGCTCCGGCAGTTCCGGGTCAGGGGTTGGGGTGTCGCGCTTGCCGAAGAGTGAAAAAGCCATCGCCTTCTAGTTTAGCGGAGTGGGAAGGCTACTCGGTGCGGCCCGGGCGGGACATTAGCTCGCCGATGGCATCGAGCGGGGGTTTTTCTTCGTGGAGGATGGCGGCCATCTGTTCGGTGATGGGCATTTCAACACCGTAGCGGCGGGCGAGGCCTAGAGCTGCGGTGGTGGTGAGGACGCCTTCCGCCACCTTGCCGTTGAGGCCCGCGATGATTTCGGGCAGCTTGCGGCCTTTGCCTAGTTCGACGCCGACGGTGCGGTTGCGGGAGAGGCCGCCGGTGCAGGTGAGGACCAGGTCGCCGATGCCGGAGAGGCCCGACATGGTCTCGCGGCGGCCGCCGCAGGCCATGGCGAGGCGGGTGATCTCGGCGATGCCGCGCGTGATGAGCGCGGAGGTTGCGTTGTTGCCGAGTTCAAGGCCGGTGACGACGCCGGCGGCGAGGGCGATGACGTTCTTGAGCGCGCCGCCGAGCTCAGTGCCGATGACGTCCTCATTGCGATAGGCGCGGAGCGAGGCGGAGCTGAAGTCGTCCTGGAGGCTCTTGCCGAGGACGGGATCGTTGATGGCGAGGGTGATGGCGGTGGGCATGGCGGCGGCGACTTCGTAGGCGAAGGACGGTCCGCCGAGGGTGCCGATGGGGTTGTCGGGGGCGTATTCCAATATGATCTGCGACATGCGCAGGAAGGTCTTCTCCTCTATGCCCTTGCTGGCGGAGAGGAGGACCTGGCGCACGGTGAGGATGGGCGCGATTTGCGCCATGATCGAGCGCAGGGCTTGCGAGGGCGTAACGCAGAGGATGGTGTCGGCGCCTGCGATGGCGAGTTTCAGGTCGTGGGTGATGTCGACGTCGGCGGGAAGGATGAAGCCGGGGAGGTAGCGCGTGTTCTCGCCGGTGTCGGCGAGGTGCGCGGCGTGGTCTGGCGAGTGGGCCCAAAGCGTGAGTCGATGGCCGCTGCGACGGGCGAGTGAGACGGTGAGCGCGGTTCCCCAGGCACCGGCGCCGATGACAGCAATGCGGCTCATGCGTTGACCTTCTTGTCGGGCGAATCGGTGTCTGGAGTGTCGTTGTTCTTGCTGCGGCCGAAGCGGCTTTCGGTGCCTTTGAGGAGGCGAACGATGTTGGCGTGGTGCTTGACAATGCTGAGCAGGGAGATGAAGCTGAGGCCCTCCAGCAGCGCAGTGGAGCGGTGGGGTACGAGGAGGATTGCAAGGAATGGGATGGAGACTGCCGCGAGGATGGAGCCGAGCGAGACCAGGCGGGTGGTCGCGACGATGAGCGCGAAGACAGCGACGGAGGCGAGGGCGACCATAGGGACAAGCGCGATGAAGACGCCGAGCGCAGTGGCGATGCCTTTCCCGCCTTTGAAGCGGAGCCAGACGGGGAAGACGTGGCCGACTACAGCGGCTACCGCGGCCGCGATGGCGAGGGTCGAAGGGCCGTTCGCAGTGTTGGGCGCGAGCTGCATTGTGATGAAGACGGCGATGAAGCCCTTCATGGCATCAAGGATGAGCGTGAAAACGCCCAGGGTGGCTCCGCCGGCTCGGACCACGTTGGTGGCGCCGATGTTGCCACTGCCGGTTTCGCGGACATCTTCCTGGCGGACGAAGCGGACGAGTAGATAGCCAAAGGGGATTGAGCCGAGCAGGTACGCCGTCGTCAGGGTAATGATCCAGAGAGTCATAATCGTTCGCTAGTGAGTGTAGCAGCGGGAGTTTACGGCAGGTTTCTAGGCGAGATATCGGCGGAGCATTTCGAGGGCGTGCTGGGTGGACCAGAGGCGGATGCGCTCGCGATCTCCGGGGATGCGGAACTCCTTGACCTGGGTATCTTCGCCATCGGTGAGGGCGATGTAGACGAGGCCGATGGGCTTGTTGGCGTCGAGGCCGCGGGGAGTGCCGGGGCCGGCGATGCCGGTGATGCCGAGGGCGAGGGAGCTGCCGGTGCGGCGGCGGATGCCTTCGGCGAGGGCGCGGGCTACGGTTTCGGAGACAGCGCCGTGCTCGTCGATGAGGTAGGAGGGGACATCAGCGAGGGCGGTCTTGCTGCGGTCGGAGTAGGCGATGGCGCCGCCGAGGAAGACGCGCGAGCTGTTGGGGATGGAGGTGAGGCGCTGACTGAGCAAGCCGCCGGTGCAGCTTTCAGCGACGGCGAGGCTCTGGCGACGAACGCCGAGCATGAGCAGGACAACTTCCTCGAGGGACTCGCCGTTGAGGGAGAAGATGTCGTCGCCCATCTCGCGGGCGACGGCGTCGGCTACGGCTTCGACGCGGGCTTCGGCCTCGGCGAGGGTGTGCTTGACGCAGACGAAGTGGAGTTGAATCTCGGCGGAGCCAGCGAGGATGGTGGTCTGGACGTCGGGGTATTGCTGGTAGATGGGCGCGGTGCGAGCGTCGACCTGACTCTCGGGGATGAGCGCCATGCGAAGCTGGCGGCGGGCGAGGTGGTAGGGGGGAAGCGCGGCGGCGAGGCGCGGCTTGCACTCGCTGTCGAAGAGGGGCTGTAGTTCCTTGGGCGGGCCGGGAAGCAGGGCGACGAGCTTGCGGACTCCGTTGTGGGCGAAGTCCAGCCATTGGCCGGGAGCGCTGCCGTTGGTGTTGGGCAGGATCTCGGCACCTTCGATCTGGTCGGCCTGCTTGGCGTTGTTTGGGGGCATCTCCATTTTGCGGGCAGCGAAGCGCTGCTGCAGGAACTCGTAGACCGCCTCGTTGCGGCGAAGAGAGAGGTTGAGGGTTTCGGCGAGGCACTCGCGGGTGAGGTCGTCTTCGGTGGGGCCGAGACCACCGGAGAGAAGGACGATGTCGGCGCGGTTGATGGCGATGTTGATGGCGGAGCGGAGATGATCTCGGTTGTCACCGACGATGGTCTTGAACGCGACGGTGACGCCGAGGTCGTTGAGGCCGGCGGTGAGGTAAAGGGAGTTGGTGTCCTGGCGATGCTGAGTTAGCATCTCGGAGCCAACGGCGATGATCTCAGCTAGCATGTGGTTCGATGGTAGCGCGAGCGGGTGTTAATTCTTGTGACGAGAGGTACTTGACACGGCACGTGGGGTGGTAGTCGGCGCGCGTTCGGCGGTGAGGAGAGGTCCGGGGTTGAAGGCGGGCTGTTTGCGGCGAATGCGGCCGAGCTCGAGCTCGTAGCGGCGCATGGCGATGCCGATGCTGCCTTTGACGCGAGCGGCGAGCTCGGCGAGGAGGTCTCGGCCCTGCTGCGCCGCGATTTTGGTGCGGTCGCGGAGGTCGGCCATTTCAGAGGCGGCGAGGGTCTCGATCTCGGCGTCGAGTGTGAGGATGTCCTCGCGGGTTTGGGCGATTTGTTCGGTGAGACGGGCGAGCTGGGCTGCGGTGGGCTGGTCGTCGCCTGAATCGGTGGAGGGGTCGTAGCCGTTGAGCATGCGCTGGAGGAGGTCGGCGTCCGAGCGGAGGAAGGCGGCGTTGGCCTGGGACATGAGGTGATTACGGTGGAGCTCGTCGCGGGCGCTGCGGGCGCGGTCTGGGTGGATGCGCTTGGCGACTTCGCGGAAGAGAGACTTGAGGTCGAGCGCGGCGGGGTCGGGCTCGAGCTCCGGCTGAGGCTCAGGTTCTGATTCGGGTTCGAGGGTCTCGGGTTTCGGTTGGGTTGGGTTATTGAGTTCGGTGATGCGGTCTTCCCATTCGTCGAGCTGGACGTACAGGACGCCGACCTGGCGAATGTAGCGGCCCTCGAAACTGTTGATCTGGGCGCGAAGGTGGTCGAGGTCGGCTTCGCGGGCGGCCAGGGAGGCGCGGAGGACGGCGAGTTCAACGCGGTCGCGGAAGAGCTCGGCGTCTTCCGGTTTGGGCTGGCGGGCGATCGCGGCGCGTCTGGGCATGGGCTGTTGTGATGATATCTGGAGACCGGAGCCGGCCCCCTTGTTCCCCACGATGCCCTGTTTCACATTCAGCGTGTTGGTTTAGTGGTTCTCAGCTTGCCAAAGCCCGTCGAATTCTCGGTGCCGTGGGTTATGGCACAAATTTGAGACGGCGCTGCAGGTGGGCCTTGGTAATGGGCCAATCTTCGCGGGTGATGCTGAACCAGACGCTATGGCGGAGGGTGCCATCGGGCATGAGGTAGTGGTTGCGAAAGGTGCCTTCGTAGAAAGCGCCCAGGGCTTTCATGGCGTTCTGGGATTGCAGGTTTTCGTGGTGAGTCTTGAGGGCTACGCGGTTGAGGTTGACGGTTTCGAAGGCGTAGGTGAGCTGGAGGAGCTTGGCTTCCGCGTTGATGAGGGTGCCGCGTGCGGGGGCGGCTAGCCAGGTGTGGCCTAGCTCCGTGGTGCGGTGGGTGAGGTCGAGATCGATGAAGCGCGTTGAGCCGACTGGCAGGTCAGGGGTGTGGTCGCCGGATTTTTTGATTGTGACCCAGGTGAGGGTGTTGGGAGTGGCGAGGGCGGACTCGGCCCAGGCGCGGAGGTCTGCCGGGGTCTGGATGCTGGCTAGCATGTAGCGCCAGATGGAGGGGTCGAAGGCGATGGCTTCGAGAGCAGGGAGGTGCGCGAGGGTGAGGGGTTCGAGGCGGACGTGGGCGCCTTCGAGGGTGGGGGCTTGCATGACTTAGCGTAGCGCAGGTTACTTTGAGGGTGGCTTGGCGGGGACGCGTTCTGCGAAGGTGAAGGAGGCGCCGTTCCAACCGCCGCGCTCGCCGCAGGAGGTCATCTTACAGCCGCCGGTGTAGTCCTCGAAGGTGACGCCGGTGGCGGTGGGCTTGATGCCCAGGTGACAGACGGGGTCGGTGGAGGTGGTGTCGGTAGGCTTGTCGTCGTATACGAAGCTGCCGTTTTTGCGATAGAGGGCGCCGCCGGATAGTGAGCATTCGTGGCCGTTGTAGAAGTTGAGGTGAGCGTCGAAGTGGATGGAGGCGGCACCTACGGGCGAGAGGGTGAGGGTGTCGGTGGAGCGGTAGTGGTCACCCTGGACGTCACCGTTGGCGAACGAGTGGCGATAGCGGCCCGCGATCTTTTGGGCGAGGACGGCGGCGTTGGCGGGATCGCCGCGCTCGGTGTAGCCCGCGGTGTGGTCGGTTTGCTTCGCGTTCATGAGGGCGAGGTCGGCGGTGAAGCGGTCGTGGAGGCATTGCGTGGGACTGGGTGCGGTGTCGCATCGCTTCAGGATGGCGGCGTCGACGGCGACGGCGTGGCTGTAGCCGTTTTCGTTCTTGTTGGGGTTGGGGGTTAGGGGGAAGTCGGCGTAGAGGTCTTGCCACTGCTGTTCGAGCTTGGCTAGAGCGGGGTCGGTGCAGGTGGCTGCGGTGGCCGGCGGGGCGTTGCTGAGGCAGGCGTCCGCGTGCGGGCCGGTGTAGAGCGTGGTCGAGTGCTGCGCATAGGTGCGGGAGAGGGTGATCGTGGGGCTGGTGCAGTAGTAGGAGGTGCAGGTTTTGCCGGTGGCGATGATGGTGATGCTTTTGGGATCGCGGTGAAGTTGAAGCTTGCAGGTCTGGGAGGCGGATTCGCCGGGGAGGTTGGTGGTGGCTTCCGTGGGAGAGGCGATGGTTAAGGTGGCCTTGGTGGCGGTGCCGCAGTTGCCGCCGGGGATGCGGACGGAGACGGCGAAGGTGCAGGTGGTGGCGGTGCAGTCGGAGATGGTGAGGCGCTGGCCGGTGGTGGCAGAGGGGTCGGTGAAGGCGCCCCATTCGCCTTGCCAGGGGGACTGCTGGGCGTGGGCGAGGGTGGATAAGGCAAGGAAGAGCGCGAGGGCGAGGGGTTGGCGCATGAGGTGTCTCCAGTATGAGGACAGCTAGCTGGCTTTCCAGAAACTATGGCGGCTGGACGTTAGGGGCGCCAGGGGCGTTCTTTCCTGGGGGCTGGTTTTGAGGGCTTGCCAATGGCCGTGCCGGTGGAGGATGCGGCGAGGAGGAGCGAGGTTCCGCTGAGGGCGAGGACGACGAAGCCGCTGGACCACTCGTCGCCGTTGTGGAGGGCGTGGAGGATGCGGGGGGCGTGGAGGAGGAGGAGCCATCCGAAGAAGAGGATGAAGAGGCCGTAGGCGGCGTACTTGTCTTCGATCGTGGTGGCGATGGAGAGGCCGGCGGCGATGAGCGCGAGGCCGGTCGCGAGGACCCAGACGTGATGGGCAGGGAGGTAGTGCGGGACGAGCGTGGCAAGGAAGCCGACGTAGAGGAAGTGCTGGATGCCAAAGACGATCATCGCGATGGCGAAGAAGAGGCGTCCGGGCATGAGGGAGTATTTATTTCCGGACGAGATGCCGTGGAGGATAAGTGCGGAGGCGGCGAGGGAGATGCACTCGAGGAAGAGGGTGCGGCCGTTGCCGTCGTAGGCGACGTAGTTGAAGTGGAGTAGGTAGAGGACGGAGGTGGCGAGGAAGACAAGGCCGAGGATCAAGCTGGCGGTCGTGGTTCGCCAAGTGGTGAGGAGAGCGAGACCGGCGGCGATGCAGAGGGCGGCAAGCGCGTAGGCGAGGAGTGTGTTGGGGTGCAGCCAGATGGGGCAGAGGGGAATGCCGCGGCGAAGATGTCCATAGAGGGCGTACTGGATGCCGAAGCCGAGCATGGCGAGGGCGAAGAAGACGCGGCCGGCAGTGGTGAGTGCGGATGAAGAAGACTTGGGCATGATCTCCGATGGGATCGCTCGAAGGCGATTACAGATCGGATGTTATACGGCGGAGGTTTGCAGGGCCAGTTGCAAGACGGTTTCCGCCAGGACGTCGTAGCTGTGGCGGAGGACTTCGCCTTCGTGGACGAAGTTACCGATGATTGGCTGAACGCCTAAGGAGCGGATTCGTTCGAGGTCGGCGAGGATGGGGGCCTGGCCTTCGCTGGCGTAGCGGGCGAGGGTTTGGGTGCCGATGGGGGCGGTGTTGATGAGGGCGTAGTCGAAGATCTGGGTGCCGGCGTGGTCGAGGATTTTTTCGATGTGCTGGGAGGCGGTGAGGCCGAGGCTTTCGTTGGCCTGGGTCATGAGGTTGCAGATGTAAACGCGGGTGGCGCTCGAGCGGCCGATGGCTTCGGGGATTCCGCGGACCAGGAGGTTGGTGATGAGCGAGGTGTAAAGGGAGCCGGGGCCGAGGGTGATGAGGTCAGCGGCGGCGATGGCTTCGAGGGCCTCGGGGAGGGGCGAGGCGTCGGCGGGGGAGAGCATGAGCTCGGTGATGGAGCGTTCGGAGGCGGTGATGCTGGTTTCGCCGTGGACCGTGGAGCCGTCGTCCATGCGCGCCGAGATGGTGGCGTTGGCGGTGGTGCAGGGGTAGATGCGGCCGCGGGTGGCGAGAATCTGGGAGCTGACCTGGACGGCCTGGGCGAAGTCTCCGGTGATGCCGGTGAGGGCGGCGAGGAAGAGGTTGCCGAAGCTGTGGCCTTCGAGATCGCCGTTGTTGAAGCGGTACTGAAAGAGGCGAGAGAGCAGGTGCTCGTCCTGGGAGAGAGCGACAAGGCAGTTGCGAATGTCTCCGGGGGGAAGCATGTGGAGGTCTTCGCGGAGGCGGCCGGAGGAGCCCCCGTCGTCGGTAACGGTGACGATGGCGGAGAGCTCACGGATGAGTGCAGGGAGATTCTGGAGGGCCGGATTGGCGAGCGGGGAGGCGCCGGCGGGTGCGGCAACGAAGGCCTTGAGTCCACGCAGGAGCGTGGAGAGGCCGGTTCCGCCGCCGATGGCGACGACTCGAAGCTGGCGAGGTTTGTTCATGCGTGCATTTACTAGTTTAGTCGGACGGCGAACATCCTGGCGGAGTTGGCTGCTTTTTGCAGGAAGGACTAAGCAAGCAGGGTCGATCAGACTTCGGGGTAGAGGAGTTCGGTGAAGCGAGGGTCTTCGGCGACGCCATCGAAGTCAGAGTCGAGGCGGGCCTGGAGTCGGTTCTGGCTGTTGAGGCGGATGGCCTCGGTGAGGTGCTCGATGCAGGTGTCGTGATCGCCGGTGAGCGAGGCGAGCAGGGCAAGGCCGTAGAAGGCATAGTCGGCAGACTTCTCTTTGAGGAGGATTTCCTTGAGGTGCTGGCGGGCGTCTTCGTAGTTGCCCTGGTTGAGCAGGGAGATGGCGTAGTCGTAGCGCTCTTCGTGGGTCTGAAAGCTGGTCGTGCCCTTGTGGATCTGTGCGACGCAGGCGGAGATGTACATGCGGATGCGGTCGGCGAGGTCTTGCGGCGCGGACTCGAGCATCTTGGTGAACGCTTCGTGGGCTTTGTCATACTTGCCGGCCTGCATGAGCTTGAGCGCGGCCTCATAGAGAGTGAGGGTGGACTTGCGGGCGGCGTCGTTGGCGTGTTGCGCATTTCCGGCGAGGGTCCGCGGGGCCTTGGACGCTGAAGGCGTCCTGGTTGCTTTGGTATCTGAGGTCGATGTTGCCGGCTTCGTGGCCATGATGTTCTCGGGTTGCACAGATGGGATGATGAGGATGTTACGACGGCGATGGTAACTGGGGTTATACGAGGATGAGCGGGTAAAGGTCAACCACGAGTGTACCGGATAGATCGTCAGACTGGGGAACGGTTGTAGAGAACGGGGTTAAGGGTGGGGTCGTTATACATCTTGAGTTGGCGGTAGAGCTTGAAGCGGCGACGGCCGGCGAGGACGTCGGACCAGAGGGCGTCGAGGCAGGCAGCGAGGTCGGTACGCTGTTCGTTCAACACGCCGAGGCGGGACTGGTTGCGGTCTTGATGTTCGAGAGTTGAGCGGTGAAGCTGCTCTTCGGTGTGGAAGATCTTGAGGGCGAGGATGGAGAGGCGGTCGATGATGAGGCCGGGAGACTCGGAGTGCAGGGGCGCGGTGGGGTTGTCGGACGCGAGGTGGAGGAGGGTGATGTCGATCTGCTCGGCGAGGTCGTTGCGGAGCTGGTTGAGGCGATCGATGTCGTGCTTGACCTGGACGATGGTGTGGTCGGAGGCGTCGAAATCGCGGGCAGCGTCTTCGCGGTGCCAGAGGTCGTAGTTGGCGCGATGCTGGTCGAGGACGAGATGGTCGAAGGTATTGGTGGGCGCTGGGGCCGGAGAAGAGGAGTCGTGGCCGTGCGCGGTGAACTGGTCGTGAAGCGCGAGTATGTGCGTGGAGCTAAACATGGGAATGATACCAAGGATAACGGAGGTGCGGCGGAGATGATAGGGGCGGGGATGTAGGGATGGCCGGTGGTGTGGGTGCGGTTTGAAATGCGACACTGGAGACATGGGGAAGAAGACTATGCGGCGAGTGCTGGTGTATCGACTGGGAAGCCTGGGCGATATGCTGGTGGCGCTGCCGGCGCTGCACTTGGTGGCGAGGGCATTTCCGGAGGCGGAGCGGCGGATGCTGACGAACGTTCCGGTGAGCTCGAAGGGGCCGGCGGCAGCGGCGATTTTGGAGGGGTCGGGGCTGGTGCAGGGGTATATGCGGTATGAGGTGGGGACGCGGAGTGTGCGAGAGCTGTTGGGGGTGTGGTGGCAGATTGTGCGCTGGCGGCCGCAGGTGATCGTGTACCTTGCCGCAGCGCGAGGGGTGAGGGCGGCTCAGAGGGACGAGGCGTTCTTCCGGCTGTGCGGGGTGCGGAGGATTTTGGGGGTTCCGCTTACCGAGGGGATGCAGCGGAATTATTATGGCGCGGCGACGGGCGGGAAAGACCATGCGATGGGCGACGGGCACTTGGAGCCGGAGGCGGCACGGCTGGCAAGATGTATTGGCGGACTGGTAGCTGTGGGCGATATTGCTGACCCAGGGAGGTTGAATGAACCGGCTAGCTGGGATTTGCACTTGAGCGCGGGGGAAGTCATAGCGGCGGATTCCGCCATCCTGGCGGTACTGCCGAACTGGGCTCCCGCAGGTTCAGTATGGGATCGCGATGAGCGATACAAGGAAGCAGCAATCGCGGTAAGTGTGGGAACGAAGGTGCAAGCGAAGGATTGGGGACGGGATAATTGGCGGGATCTGCTGGGAAAAATCGCAGCGGAATTTCCGGAGCGCGTGCTGTTGTTGCTGGGAGCATCGGAGGAGAGCGACGCGAGTGAGTTTGCGGCGGAGGGCTGGCGGGCGAATGGCGGAGGCCCGGTAGTGAACCTGTGCGGGAGATTGACGCCGCGGGAAAGTGCGGCGGCGATTGCCCGGGCGCGGCTGTTTGTGGGGCATGACAGTGGGCCGATGCACCTGGCGGCGGCAGTGGGCACGCCTGTGGTGGCGATCTTTGCGGCACGGAATATTCCGCGGCAGTGGTTTCCGTTTGGGAAGCAACATCGGGTCGTGTATCACCGGGTGGAGTGTTGGGGGTGCGGGCTGGAGACTTGCATCGAGCAGCAGAAGAAGTGCTTGATGTCGATCACGGTGGATGAGGTGGTGCAAGTTGTCCGCTCTCAGTTGTCCGCTCTCAGTGAGGGCGGCTAGCAATTTAACTAAGAGATCCTGGGATGCGATGATGGTTGGGGAGAATTGAGACGACGATGCTGCCGGAGACACATGCGGTTCTGGGATTGTTGGAGGGTGGATTTGGACACCTGAAGGTGTTGGTGGTTGGCGATTTAATGCTCGACCGGTACATCCTTGGTGAGGTGGATCGGATTTCGCCGGAGGCTCCGGTGCCGGTGCTGCGACATGCGCAGCACTATGAGCGTGCTGGCGGGGCTGCGAACGTGGCGATGAATTTGGCGGGTCTGGGATGCCAGGCGGTGCTGGCGGGATTTTGGGGCGAGGACAAGGACAAGGATGAGCTGGCGGCGCTGGTGGAGGCTGCGGGGATCGATACCATCGGGGTGGTGACGACGAAGCTGCCGACGATCTCGAAGACGAGGATTGTGGGGCGGCAGCAGCAGTTGTTGCGGCTGGACATTGAGAGCAAGGACGCACCGGGTGCGGACGACCAGCAGCTGCTGCGCGAGCGTGCCGTGAAGTTGGTCAGCAAGGTGCATGCGGTGGTGTTGTCGGATTATGCGAAGGGTGCGGTGACAGCGGAGCTGTGCGCGGCGGTGATTGCGGCGGCGAAGGCTGCGGGAATTCCCGTGCTGGCTGACCCGAAGACTCCGGACTTTGGAAAGTATGCAGGGGCGACGATGGTGTGTCCGAACCTGCAGGAGCTTGCGTTAGCGACGGGGGTGAGTTCGCATCTACTCGCACCGTTGCTGGAGGCTGGTGAAGCGCAGCGCGAGAAGCATGGGCTGCAATATTTGACGGTGACGATGAGCGAGAAAGGGATTCGGATGCTATGGGATGGCGGATCGTATCACTCGCCGGCGCGTGCTCGCGAAGTGTTCGATGTGTCGGGCGCGGGCGATACGGTGATTGCGACGCTGGCTGCGGTGATGGCGGGCGGGTTGAAGATTGAGACGGCTGCGGAGTTGGCGAACCTGGCTGCGGGCATCGTGGTGGGGAAGATGGGGACGGTGCCGATTGCGCGGCATGAGTTGGTGGCAGCGATGACGCCGTCGAGCGGGATTCGTGGCGGTGAGAAGGTGCTGGATGGCGAGCGGCTTGCCAAACGGGTGGCGGAGTGGAGAGCTGCGGGCGAGACGATCGTGTTCACGAACGGGTGTTTCGACCTGCTGCACGTCGGACATGTGACGCTGCTGGAGGAGTGCCATCGGTTTGGGACGAAGCTGGTGCTCGGATTGAACTCGGATGCGAGCGTTTGCCGGCTGAAGGGGCCGACGCGGCCGGTGGTAGGAGAGAACGAACGGGCACGAGTGCTGGCGGCGCTGGCGGCGGTGGATGCGGTGGTGGTGTTCGACGAGGATACGCCACTCGAGGTTATCCGCGCGGTGAAGCCGGATGTGCTGGTGAAGGGCGGGGACTATTCAGTCGATACTGTCGTGGGGCACGAAGAGGTGATTGCCGCGGGAGGGCGCGTGGAGATTGTGCCGACGGTGGAGGGATTTTCTACGACGAACCTAGTGAGCAAACTGAAGGCGAGCGATCAAGACGGCAATGCGGGCTCCTGATTGCAAGAGGCCGCTTATCGGGTTGATTTTTGGGAAGATGAAGAGTGGTGAGCGGGCCGGGGCTCGAACCCGGGACCAACGCCTTAAAAGGGCGATGCTCTACCAACTGAGCTACCCGCTCGCTCCTTGATTAAGGTAGCACGAAGGGCGCTATCCGTTTTGGTGGTAAGCGGAATTGGATTGGCACTTGCGTAGCGCACAGAAGCCACGTATAAATCAACCACCAAATCTCTTACGTAGCGGGTCTCCATGAAAGTGCGAGGCGGGACACTCAGAGCTGCCGCCATGCAGTCGAGCGTTGCAGCAGGTCACGGGCGCGTGAATGGGCGTGTGGCAATTCTATTGGTGGGCGCGCTCGCAGTTGGGGGCGGGATTCCAGCGCGGGCCGGCAATATTTTCGGGTCGCAGCCGGTGCCTGACTGGGTAAAGGCGGCGGCACAGCAGAAGCTGCCTGAGTTTCACGGAAATCCAAAGGCAGTGGTGCTGCTCGAGGAGACCACCTATACGGTCGACCAGAAGGGCCAGGCGGTTGAGCATGTGCGCCGCGTGGTGAAGATTCTGCGGCCGCAAGGGCGGGATTACGGTTATCCGTCCGTGTGGTACGACAAAGATTCGAAGGTGCTGTCGCTGCATGTATGGAGCATCGACCCCGCGGGACACGAGTACACGGTGAAGGACAGCGACATTTTGGACGTGGGAGCGCCGGGTGAGGGAGGTGAGCTCTACTCGGATGACCGAGAGAAGGTTGCGGACCCGCCGGGGCGCGACCCGGGTGGAATTATCGCCTACGAATATGAGAAGCGAGAGCGGCCCTACCTGGCGGAGGCGAACTGGCAATTTCAGGATGACTTGCCGCGAATGCAGCAGAGATTCACCATAGCGCTTCCAGTGGGCTATACCTACACGACAACGTGGGCGCGCCATGCGAAGGTCGAGGGAATCGATCTTGAGAACCATTCCTACCGGTGGGAGATGAAGGACGTTCCAGCCATAGATCTGGATCACGTGCCGATGGCACCGAACGAAGGCGCGTTGGCGGCGCGGATGACGGTGCACTACGCGGGGCCGGGACTGGCTCAGCCGCAGGATGGCACATGGCAGGGGATCGGCGAGTGGTACGACGGCTTATCGCGTGACCGGTTGGTTTCGACGCCCGACATTGCGGCAAAGGCTGCTGAGTTGACTGCGGGGAAAACGGACTTCTACGACAAGGCAGAGGCGATCGGCGATTTTGTGCAGCAGAAGATTCGCTACTTTGTGATTGAGATGGGAGTTGGTGGATACCAGCCGCACGCGGCGGAGGACATTTTTCGTGGGCGGTATGGGGACTGCAAGGACAAAGCGACGCTGCTCTCGGCAATGTTGTCCAGCGTCGGAATCCATAGTGCGCTCTTGATGGTGGACTCGGAACGCGGGGTGATCGATCCGGATGCACCGTCGATCTGGGGCAATCACATGATTGGGGCGATTGAGATTCCGAAAGGATATGACTCGCCGAAGCTGCACAGTGTGGTCACGGCGAAAACGGGCAAACGATATTTGATCTTCGATCCGACGTGGTACCTAACGCCGTTCGGGCAGCTTGAAGATAACTTGCAGGGAAGCTACGGAGTGTTGATGGAAGGCAAAGAGAGCCAGGTGATCGAGCTGCCGGTGCTGGATCCGACGCTGAATACGATTCGACGCACGGGGAAGTTTGAGCTCAGCGCGGATGGATCGCTGAAGGGGTCGGTTACGGATCTGCGATTTGGCGACCTGGCGGAGACGAGGCGGCAGGTATTTTCAAGCGAAGGTGAAAAGAAGCAGACCGAGTATATGAACCGAGTCATCTCCCAGGACTTCACCGGGGCGACCATGACCGGTTTGAAAGTGGAGAACGTGGATGCGCTGAACAAGGATTTGACGACCACGTTCGATTTGCAGGCGAGCCATTTTGCGAGATTTACCGGGCCGTTGCTAATGGTTCGGCCGCGAGTGCTGGGAAGCTATGGGCTGGACGTGGATCGTAAGGCGCGCCAGGTGGAGATTGACCTAGAGCAGACCATGCAAGGCACCGATGAGTATGACATCGAGCTGCCACAGGGTTACGTGGTGGATGAGTTGCCGGATCCAGTCAAGATCGACGTTGGATTCGCTAGCTATGTGAGCTCGACGGAATTGCATGGGCGGGTTTTGCACTACAGCCGTACGTACACGGTGAAGCAGGTGACGGTGCCGGCGACGAAGTATCCGGAGGTACAGCAATTGGCGGCGGCTATCGCTGCGGATGAAGACAGTCAGGCAATTTTGAAGCGCGGAAATTGATTAGAGGCACCATAGACCAAGAGGGAGCGAACGGCTGGAGATGAAGATACAAACGATAGGTGCATGGATATTGGCCGCCGCGGCGGTGAGTGGGACAGCGCGCGCGCAACAGGCGAGTTTCACGCCACCAACGCCGGAAGAGTTATCGATGACGTCGTTGCCTGGCTACCCGGGAGCAGCGGCGGTGGTACTGAATCGTGAGGAGACGACCAAGGACGATCTGCATGGAGTGTTTCATTACGAACGCATCAAGATTCTGACGAAGGACGGGGAGAAGTATGCGAACGTGACGCTGCCGTTTGTCACGGTCGCGCAGAGCGAGTCCCAGCAGAGTGGCGATGACAAGACGCTCGAAGGCATTGCGGGACGAACGATCCATCCGGATGGCACGATCATTCCTTTTACCGGAAAGCCCTATCTGAAGGTGTTGGAGAAGGGCCAGGGCGTAAAGGTGCAGGAAAGAGTTTTCACGCTGCCGGATGTCGAGGTAGGTAGCATTATTGAGTACCGCTACGCGACGCGGATCGACGACAATATTTACGAAGCGCCCGAATGGCTCATCCAAGGGGAGCTGTATGTGAAGCAGGCGCATTACATTTGGTATCCAACATCAAAAGAACTAAGCAGTGAACATGGAATGGTAACGTCGATCACCTGGTTTCCGATTCTTCCGGCGGGCGTCAACATTGTGCGTAGTGATATTCCGCATTCTGAATTTACGACACAGCCGATTCAGATCTTCGAACTGACGATCAAGGATGTTCCGCCGGAGGTGAAGGAGGCGTATATGCCTCCGATCGCGAGTTTTAGCTACCGGGTTCTTTTCAATTTTACGGCGGAGCATAGCGCGGCGGACTGGTGGAAGGACGCAGGCAAGGATTGGTCGAAGGGGGTCGATTCTTTCGCCAATCCAAACTCGGACTTGAAGAAGAACACAGCGGAGATCATTTCTGGAGCAACGAACGATGATCAGAAGCTGCGGAAGATTTATGCGGTCGTTATGGGGCTGGAAAATACGCACTACACGCGAGCCCACAACCAGAAGGAAGAAAAAGCGGAGGGTGGCCATCCAGTAAAGAATGCTGCCGACGTGCTGAACCAGAAACGCGGCAACGAGACACAACTCACAGACCTGTTTGTAGGCATGGCGCGAGCCGCGGGGATGAAGGCTTACGTGATGCTGGTGCCGGATAGAAGTGTGGAGCTCTTTCTTCCGGGCTGGCTCAGCTTTCAGCAGTTTGACGACGTTATTGCGATTGTCAACGTGGATGGGAAGGAGATGTACTTCGATCCGGGATGCAGGTACTGTGCCTATGGCCACCTTGCGTGGCAACATACGTTGGTGCAGGGATTGCGGCAGTCCGATAAGGGCACGGAGTTTGGCGGAACTCCCACCGACGACTACAAGTTCAACGAGGTGACGCGGGTGGCGAACTTGAAGATGGATGATGCGGGGCAGATTACAGGCACGATTGACCTCACTTTCATGGGAGCCGACGCTGTGGAGTGGCGACACCAGGCATTGAGTGGAGATGAGGAGAGCCTAAATCGCGCATTGCGGACGCATCTCGAGGACATGATGCCTAGGACGTTGCAGGTGAAGGTTGGCAAGATAGAAAATGTAGCGGAGTATGAGCAGCCGCTGAAGGTGAGCTACGACGTGACGGGAACGTTGGGAACGCACACCGGCAAACGGATCCTTCTGCCGTCGGATATCTTCCTGAGCGGCGCGTCGGCGACGTTCGCAGATGAAAAGCGGCAGCAAGCGGTTTACTTCCACTATCCCCGTTACGTGCAGGACGCCCAGCGGATTAATTTGCCGGCCACCATGAGCCTGGAAGCGCTGCCCGATACGGCGAGGTTTGATCTTCCGAAACAGGAGGCTTACACGCTGTCGATTGTCGGTGATGCGAAAGGCTATACAACGCGACGGAATCACATTCAAGGTGAGTTGCTGGTGATGCCAAAGGACTACGACAGCTTGCGCAAATTTTATTCACAGTTCGAGAGCAAAGACCAGGAGAGCGTGGTGCTGAAGGCAGCACCGGCTGTCGCAGCGTCGGGCGGCAACTAACCGCGTCGGAAGGCTCAGGGCCGCGCGGTTGCGAGGCTGCATACCTTGATGATGCCGTTGTTGTAGGGGCAGGGGTGGGTGGTTGGAGCTGCGGCGTGGAGCACCATCCACGTCACGCCCAGGGGGAGTAGGCGGGGGTCGCGGACGGTGTCGGTTTCGGTGGAGAGGTGGGTTTGGGCTGTGGGGAGGGCT
>Ga0302316_10000543_pt1 | contig 32757 bp, 29 predicted proteins | sample III_Palsa_N3_2_FD_200456 | JGI IMG/M metagenome (GOLD analysis project Ga0302316, IMG submission 200456) | Peat permafrost microbial communities from Stordalen Mire near Abisko, Sweden - III_Palsa_N3_2 | ecosystem: Environmental > Terrestrial > Soil > Palsa > Peat permafrost | place: Sweden...
CCACCCCGCCCCCTCCCACATCACCCCATCCCCCACCCCATAATTTCCAGTCGACGAATACGCCCCCACAAAACCCATCCCCACGGGCCCCGCCGACCCCTGCGGCCCCATCGGCCCCGACAACCCAGTCGCCCCCATCGGCCCCGGAATCCCCTGCCCACCCGCCTCGCCCGCGATCCCCTGCGCGCCTTGCGCCCCCGTCGCTCCCGGAGGCCCCACCGGACCCAGCAACCCTTGCGCACCCTGCGGCCCAGCCTCGCCCTGCGCCCCCGTAGCCCCTGCCGGCCCCTGCGCCGTCAGCACTCCCCAATACGCGGGGCTCACCCCCGGCGTCTGCCCCACGTTGAACCCCGTCAGCGACACATAACTCGACCCCTGGAACATCACCACATCCCCCAAGAGATAATTCCCCTCGGAGCTATACATTCCCCGATACACCAGCCCCGGACTCCCCGCCGGCCCCATAGCCCCCGCCACGCCCTGCGGCCCGGCAGGCCCCTGAACACTCTCGCCCATCGCCCCCGGCGGCCCGCTCGCTCCCGCCGGCCCCGCAATTCCCTGCACCCCAACCGGCCCCGGCGCTCCCGGCACGCTCAACCCCATCGGCCCCTGGGGCCCAACAGCTCCCACCGCGCCCATCGCCCCCTGCGACCCAGCCGCCGCCAGCATTCCCCACATCAACCCCGACGGCCCCGGCATACTCCCCACATTCCCCGCCACCAGCGATACCCAGCTCGATCCGCCATACTGCACCACGCTCCCCACCCCGTAGCTCACACCCGGGTCATATACCCCGACGAACGCAATTCCCCCACCCGTCCCCGAAACCCCCGGCACGCCCTGTGGCCCCATCAGCCCCTGGAGCCCAGCCGGCCCGACAGCTCCCGTGGCCCCAACCTCGCCCTGCAGCCCCTGCGCGCCAGCAACTCCAGCTGGCCCAACCGGTCCAACCACGCCCGCTCCGCTCCCCACGAGCGCAATTTCCAGCTCAGGAGCATGCGACGTCTCATCATTCTCCTTGCTATCAAACTGCACCACCGCGCCTCCGCTCGCCACCAGCGCCAGCCCAAAGTTTGTTCCCGGAGCCCCCACCCACCCCTGCACCGCCGCCGTCACATCGAACGTCACAAACGTCCCTGCCCCGGCCACCTGCGCCGTCTGCACCACCGCCCCCAACATCGGCATCGTCGCGTACGTCACTCCCATCTCCGTCCAGCCCGCGCCCACCAACTCCGCCTGAACCACCCCCGGCACATCCGCTCGATTGCAGTACACCCGCAACGTAGCCTTCGCAATCTGCGCCGGCGACGTCCCAGCCGGCAACATGCCAAGATCGAATTGCATCAGCGCCGTATACCCGCCGCCCACATTCAAGTTACTCAGCCCACCCGAGTTGACCCCAGGCTGAGCACTCGACACATGCGCATCGCCCACCAGCGTCGCCTGCTGCCCCCAAGCACTCCCCGAAACGCACATTGCCGTCACCAGCAGCAACTTCGCCGCAGCGCAAATCCTGCCCCAACTTCGGAGCGTGCGTCTCACTTCCTTCAGCCCTCAGCTGCATCCAGCAACGATCACGACTCAACAGCGCACATTGCCGACGGCCCTCCGGAAGTTCCAGAGCGGTTCCCGGGAGATATTCCTTCGGTCGGCAGAGACTAAGTCAATTCAAGCAACTATTAGGGAAACCTCATGTGATAAAAGTCACAAGACTTAGGCGCCCCGCCATCCGTAGGACGACAGAAACTCCGCCCCGCCACGCCCGCGTTCGCATATGAGACGATGCCCCTAATGCCCTCGCCCTCCCAAAACCAGAATCCCGACCAGGGCCCCTCTTCCGCCGACGCCTCCAGCAACCACCATCTCTCCCGCCAACTTACCCTCCGCGACCTCGTTCTTTCGCAAGTCCTCACCGTTGTCGGAAGCTCCTGGGTCGGTCTCGCCGCCGGCCTCGGCCACGCGCAAACTCTCGTTTGGCTCTTCGCCTTCGCAGTCTTCTACGCGCCGATGGCCGTCGCCGTCTACTTCCTCAACCGCGAGATGCCTCTCGAAGGCGGCCTTTACGTCTGGGCCCGCCGCTCCTTCGGCGACACGGTCGGCTTCCTCACCGCGTGGAACATCTGGGCCTACGGCATCTTCGTCATCGCCTTCCTACTCTTTCAACTCCCCAGCGAATTCGCCTTCATGATCGGCCCCTCGGCCGCCTGGATCCCCGACAACCACCTCGTCGTCCTCACCTCCCTCGCCGTGCTCCTCACCCTGCTCACACTCTCCGCCATCCGCGGCCTAGCCCTCGGCAAGTGGATCCACAACATCTCCGGCATCGCCATGATGACCGCCTTCGCCCTCCTCATCGTCGCTCCCTTATGGGCCTACGCTCACCATGCGCCCATCCACTTCACTCCCTTCGAGCTCCACTTCCCCAAAACCGATCCCACCTCCCTCGCGCTGATTGGCCAGATCATCTTCGCCGCCGGTGGTCTCGAGTACATCGCCATCATGGCTGGCGAAGCCAAGTCCCCCTCCCGCGACATCGGACTCTCGATTCTGATCGCAAGCCCGATCATCGTCGTCATGTTCATCCTGGGAACAGCTTCGGTGCTCGCGTTTCACGAACTCACGCACTCCACCATCAACTACATCGCCCCCATCCCCCAGACGCTTCGGCTGGCTTTCGGCGACAGCGCCGTCGCTACGCTGCTAGCCCGCTTCGTCATCCTCCTGCTACAGATCCGCATCTTGGGCGCCGCCAGCTTCATCTTCACCGGAGTAGCGCGGCTCCCCATGGCCGCCGGCTGGGACCACCTCATCCCCGCCTGGTTTTCCCGGCTGCATCCCCGCTACCGCACGCCGCGAAACTCCATCGTCTTCGCCACCGTGCTGATCGCCGCGCTGATCGTTCTGGGCAGCGCCGGCGTCCACGCAGCAGAGGCCTTCAACGTCCTCAACAACGCGTCCACCGAGTTCTACGTGCTCGCCTACCTCGTAATGTTCGCGATCCCGATCCTGGGTCTCAAACTTTTCGCTCGCAAAGTTCCGCTCTGGGTCAGCCTGCTGTGCGCCATCGGATTTCTCAGCACGCTCTTCACGTTCCTGCTCAACGCCTACCCCTTCGACACTGCCTCTGCTCCGTTACCCTTCGCCGCAAAGATCCTCGGCACCACGCTCCTCGTCAACCTCCTCGGCTACGCCTTCTACCGCTCCCGCTCGCTCCGCCAAGGTACCCCAAGGCTTTAGCCTTGGGTTTCATTCGCTCTAGTAAAGAACAGGGCTTTAGCCCCCCAGGGCCTCACCCATTCCGTTTCCAGCATCGAACCCGTATGCTTTCCTCCATGCCTTCGAACGCCACTGACCCGCAAGCCAACACCCCCGGCCACCTCTCCACCCCCGACCGCCTCGTCAACATCCCGCGCCTGGTTACGGCCTTCTATGCCAACCACCCCGACCCCGCAGTCCCCGCGCAGCGCGTCGCCTTCGGAACGTCAGGCCATCGCGGCAGCTCGCTGAACAGCAGCTTCAACTACGCGCACATCCTCGCCATCACGCAAGCCATCGTCGAGTACCGCGCGACGCAGAACACCACCGGCCCCCTCTTTCTCGCGCAGGACACCCACGCCCTCTCCGAGCCCGCCTTCTCGACTGCGCTCGAAGTGCTCGCGGCGAACGGTGTAACCGTCATGATCGATCAGGACCTCGGCTACACGCCCACGCCCGTCCTCTCGCACGCCATCCTCGAGTACAACTCCTCCGGCGCGAAAACACCCGCCGACGGCATCGTCATCACGCCCTCGCACAACCCACCCGACGACGGCGGCTTCAAGTACAACCCACCCAACGGCGGCCCCGCAGACACGACCGCTACCAAGTGGATCGAAAACCGTGCGAACGAATTAATCACCAACAAGCTGCAAGGCATCAAGCGCCTCGCCTTCGCCAAAGCTCTCGCCGCAGAAACCACGCATCGCCACGACTACATCACCGCCTACGTCAACGATCTGGGCAACGTCATCAACTTCGATCCTCTCGCCGGCACAGCCCTCAAGCTCGCCGTCGATCCGTTAGGCGGCGCCGGCGTAGCCTACTGGCCCCGCATCGCCGAGCAGTACAAGCTTCCCCTCCAAGTCCTCAACCCCTACACTGACCCCACCTTCCGCTTCATGACCCTCGACTGGGACGGCCGCATCCGCATGGACTGCTCCTCCCCCTTCGCCATGGCGAGCATGATCGCGAACAAGGATCTCTACGACGTAGCCTGGGCCTGCGACACCGACCACGACCGCCACGGCATCGTCACCCGCACCTCCGGCCTCCTCAATCCCAACCACTACCTCGCCGTCTGCATTCAATACCTCTTCACCCACCGCCCCGACTGGTCCGACAAAGTAGGCATCGGCAAAACCCTCGTCTCATCCTCCATCATCGATCGCGTAGCCAAGGGCCTCAACCGCCCCATGCTCGAAGTCCCCGTAGGCTTCAAGTGGTTTGTCGACGGCCTGATCGACGGCACGCTTGGCTTCGTCGGAGAAGAGTCCGCCGGCGCCACCTTCCTCCGCCGCAACAGCAGCGTCTGGACCACCGACAAAGACGGCCTCATTCTCGGCCTCCTCTCCGCCGAGATGACAGCAACCACCGGCAAAGATCCCGGCATCCTCTACAACGAGCTCACCGCCAAGTACGGTGCCCCCGTCTACCAGCGCATCGACGCAGCAGCCACCAAGGAAGAGAAAGCCAAGCTAGGCAAGCTATCTCCGTCGCAAGTGACCGCGAAAGAACTAGCTGGCGAACCCATCACGTCCATCCTTACGGAAGCCCCCGGCAACCACGCTCCCATCGGCGGCCTCAAAGTCACCACCGAAAACGGCTGGTTCGCCGCCCGCCCCTCCGGCACCGAAGACGTCTACAAAATCTACGCCGAATCCTTCAACGGCCAGGCCCACCTGACCCAAATCCAAACCGAAGCCAAAGCCCTCGTAGCCAAGGCCATCGTATAACCATGAACCCACCAACCAGGCACACAATCCCCGACCCATGGCCTTCTTGCCCCGCATGGAAGGATCGACTCCCCAACAATGGTCCCAGTTCTCGTATGATGTTGGCGACGGGTATCGTTCCGCCGTCATCACCTGATCCGGTTGCTCTCACTCAAAGGATGGTTCGATGAAACTCCGCTCTGCCTCTCTCGCCTTCGCGTTGGTTGCTATCACGCTTCAAGCCGTCGCCGACACCAACAAATTTGACCTCATTTCCAGCAACGGCAAAAACATCGGTCATGCGTCCTATTCCATCAGTAAGGCCAAGACCGGTTATAACGTTCACAGCACCTTCGACGTGCAGGTCAGCAATGGCGGTGTGAACGAGCTTCAGACGCAGGCGGGTAACGGTGCCAGTCGCGGTGGCGGCGGAACATTCACTGATGTCCAGTATTCCTACGATTACAAACTCGGTTCTGACGGAAGCTTCCTCTCGGGATACGCCCAGGCCACCGTCACCCAGACCATGATCCCGATGTCGGTCAACAAGAATCGCACCGAGGTCACCATCGCGCAGAGCCGCTCCGGAACCGTCTACGGTTCTGAAACAGTCACTCTGACCAAGCCGGACTTCCTCGTGCTTCCGAACTATGATCCAGGCGCCATCCAGGCGTTCATCACCGCCTCGCTCACCAATCCCCGGCCCGACAACAAATATCTCGTACTCATACCCTTCAACCCTGATGTGGGTCAGAGCGACAACACCGCCGGATTCGTTACGCTCAAGTCCGAACCCGACGCCAAAGGAACGCTGGACGGCAAGCCCGTCGACCTCAAGCATTACTCCGTCGAATTTCGCGCCGGCAAAACCGATATCTACACCGACGGCTCCGGCACTGTGATGGAAGTAGTGATGGGCGCGCTGCGAGCCACCTACGTCCGTTCCAAGTTCGTACTCACGCCCGCATCCTAATCAACTTGTCCATAGAGCACATGCTTGGATTCCGGGGAGCATCCTTCTCACAAGGTCTCCCTGGCTGCCCTTCATCGACTTGACGCTCTCAGCCAAACCCTGCCGTCCGGCCGCCATCTAATCTTCCAAGGCGGCCGGACGCAGACCGCTGCAAGGCTGTCCCGGAGCGAAATTATGCCCACCAAATCCCACACCCTCTCTGCTGAGGATCGCAAGCATATCGACGATTCCAGCTTCGCCTTCCCCGACCAGCGTAAAGAACCCCTCGAGAACGCCTCCCACGTCCGCAACGCCATCGCGCGCTTCGACCAGGTCAAGGATGTCTCCGATGATGACCGCGAAAAGGCCTTCCACCGCATCAAGGCAGCCGCCAAGAAGTTCGGCGTCGATATGAAAGAAACCCACTGGCACCAGCTAGGCAATAAAGCCCACACCAAGAACTCCGCCAACTAAACATCGCGCCCCACGCATCTGCAGAACGAGAGCGTGGGGCGCCTGCCCGACATCCCTTCCCTCAAGTAACTGCGACTCTTGGCGAAATCCCGTTCGCCTGATCACGCTCCGTCCAGCATGAAGAAGCTCGCGCACAGTCGGTTGCCATCGGCCCCGCTGGTTCCCGTATGATGTGCGCAACCCGATTCGTTTCCAAAGGCATGCCCTCAATCTGGTCGCTCTCGCTACTCACGGGATGGTTCGATGAATTTCCGCTCTGCCTCTCTCGCCTTCGCGCTCATTGCCATCACGCTTCACGCCATCGCAGAAACTAACAAATTTGACCTCATCTTAAACAACGGCAAGAAGACCGGTCATGCGTCCTACTCCATCAGCAAGACCAAGACCGGCTACAACGTTCACAGCACCTTCAACGTGCAGATCAGCCTTGGCCGTGTAAACGATCTTCCGTCCGCAGAAGGCCTCGGCATCAGTCTGTTCGACGCTGGTTCATTCGCCGATGTGCAATATTCCTACGACTACAAACTCGATCCCGATGGAAGCTTTATCTCGGGATACGCCCAGAGTTTCAGAAACCAAACCATGATCTCCATGACGACCGACAAGGATCGCGACGCGATCACCGTCCGTCATATTCGGACCGGATTCGAGTATGCTTCGCAAACAGTCGCCCTTACCAACCCAAACTTCCTTCTTGTTCCGGATTATGACCCCGGCTCCATCCAGGTTCTCATCACGACGGCACTCGCCCATCCGCAAACCGGCAACCGATATCTCGTCTTCGTACCAGCCAACCCTGATGCGGGCCAGCGTGCCAACTCGGCGGGCTTCGTCACCCTGAAATCCGAACCTAACGCAAAGGGCACGTTGGGCGCTAAGGCCATCCCCCTCAAGCACTACTCCATCCAATTTCGAAATGGCAAAACGGATATCTACACAGACAACTCCGGCACGTTGATGCAAGTAGTAATGGGATCGCTACGAGCCGCCTACGTCCGGTCCAAATTCGCACTCTCACCGGATGCTCCATCCATGACGATCCCATCGTCATCCGCGCATCTCGCCAACGCCACCACCCCCAACAATTGAACACTCACACAATCTTGCTCGACCGCCACGCGAATCCCTCGCCCTCCGGCCCAACCTGATGTACCCTTCTCATGTCTTCGGCCCCACCTCACAAGGAGCCCGCATGCGAACTCTACGCGCTCTTCTCCTCACCTTCGTCGCCTTCATCGCAATCGTTCTCGTGCTCGCCTACATCGACGGCCTCACCCTCCCTGTAAACCACGTAGCCACCGTCACTGGAACTGTCGCCGCGTCGCCGGCGAAGGTCTTTGCCCTCATCACCAACGTCCCCGCAATCCCCACCTGGCGCCACGCCGTCCAATCCGTCACAATCCTTCCGCCCGACAACGGCCGCGATCACTGGACCGAGCACCTCGCCCACAACCAGGCCATGACCTTCCTCGCCACCCGCACCGAGACCCCCACCCACCGCGACGTCCTTCTGGACCTCGCCACCCCGTCCTACGGCGGCACGTGGACGTACCTCCTCGCCCCCGGCCCCACGCCCAACACCACCACGCTCACCATCACCGAAACCGGCTTCATCCACCCGCCGCTCTACCGCTTCCTCATGCACCACGTGCTCGGTCTCAACTACAACCTGAACCAATATTTGGCCGACGTCCGCACCGCCGCCCCCACCCTCTAGGTCAATATCAGCCCTTGACGCATCACGCACACTCCTTTAGGCTCAACACCTAGATGAAGCAGATCCACACCACCGCCGCCTTCTGTTGCATGTGTTGTCGCATGCCGCGCTGTCGCGCCGGTGTCTGTCTGCTCTAAGCGAACCCACAAACTTCGCCCGCAAGCTCAAACACCCACGCACAGCTCCCCAGCAGCGTGGGTTTCGTGCATCTGAGCCCAATCTTCTCCCCTCACAACCAAGCAAGGAGTTCCCCATGGAATCCCCCACCCCCACCCGCAAGCTGGCCTTCAACGTCGACGCCGCCGCCATCCTCATCGCTCTAACCTTCGCCGCCCTCATTCGCCTAAACATCATCCACCACATCAACTGGTAATTCTTCCTCAGAACTGACAACTAACAACTCCCTATGTCCGCCCAGACCATCCCGATCCCCACCGCCGCTCGCCAGCCTCCGCGATCGCAGCAGCTTCTCGCGCTCATCCCCGGCACGCTCCTGCTCTTCGCCATCGGCCTCGCCGGCAAAGCACTTGAATCCCTCGGCATCTATCTCCGCGCCCACCACCACTACTTCCCGCGTATCGAGTACGTCCTCTGGGCCATCATCCTCGGCCTCCTCCTCTCCAACCTCTTCACCGTCCCCGCCCTCTTCCGTCCCGGCATCGCAACCTACGAGCTCTGGCTCAAGCTCGGCATCGTTTTAGTCGCCGCCAAGTTCGTCTTCGCCGACGTCCTCCACATCGGCGCCATGAGCCTCGTCCTCGTAGCCATCGAACTGACCTTGTCCCTCACGGTCATGACCATCCTCGGAAAAATCTTCCGCCTCCCGCCCAAACTCACTTCGCTCCTCGCCATCGGCAGCTCCATCTGCGGCGTGACAGCGATCATGGCCGCGCAGCCCGCCATCGACGCCGACGAGCAGGACACCACCACCGCCATCGCCGCCATCCTCGCCCTCGGCGCCTTGGCCCTCTTCACCTTCCCTCTCGTCGGACACTTCCTCCACATGGGCCAGCAATCCTACGGCATCTGGGCCGGCCTCGCCGTAGACAACACCGCCGAAGCCACCGTCACCGGCGCCCTCTACGGCGACCTCGCCGGCCGCATGGCCATCCTCGCCAAGACCGCTCGCTCTGCCTTCATCGGCTTTGTCGTCCTCGGCTACGCGGTCTATTGGGCGTCCCAGGGCCAGGCTGCCCGCGTCGAGCGCAAAGCCCTCTTCCTCTGGCAAAAATTTCCCAAGTTCATCCTCGGCTTCATGGCGATCTCCATCCTCGCGAGCCTCGGCTTTTTCTCGGTCGGCCAACTCACTTCGTTAGGAAACCTAAGCAAGTGGGCCTTCCTTCCCGCCTTCGCCGGCGTAGGCCTCCGCACCCAACTCCGCGACCTCGTCACCCAGGGCTGGCGCCCCATCCTCGTCGGCGTTCTCGGCGAAATCTTCATCGCCCTCATCACTCTCGGCATGGTCCTCGCGGTCTATCACCACGGAGCCGCGCAATGACGAATCTCCGCACCGCACCTTTCGCAAGCCCCCGCTGTCGTTGTCGCTGTTAGTCCCCCACTAACCCGCGCGAGAACCAGCCCCAATCCATCATCCTCCACAAAAGCCTGCCGCAAGCACGCGCACGCACAGCACCATCCCTCAGGAGTCCCATGCAACGCCTTCGCCTCATTCTCCCTCTCTTTCTCCTTGCCCTCACCCTCTCCGCCCGCGCGCAAGTCGTCGGCGCCACCCTCTCCGGGCTCGTCACCGACTCCTCCGGAGCCGCCCTCCCCAACGCCCACCTCCTCATCCACAACGACGACACCGGCGCGCAGCGTTCCCTTACCACCAACGCGTCAGGCCAATACATCGCCTCCTCCATCGCCGTCGGCCTCTACACCCTCAACGTCACCGCGCCCGGCTTCGTCCAAATCACTCGCACCATCACCCTCACCACCGGCCAGTCGCTCAACCTGAATCTCGCGCTCGCCGTCGCCGGCAGCGAGACCGTCACGGTCCACGACACCCAGCCCATCGTCAATACCTCCACCGAACAAACCGCCGGCCTCGTCGACAGCCGCCAGGTAAAGGGCCTCCCCCTCAACGGCCGCTCTTACGACCAGCTCATCCTCCTCAACCCCGGCACCGTGAACTACACCAACCAGCGCAGCGGAGGCATCGGCACCTCCAACTCCTCCGTCGGCAGCATGTTCTCCATCTCCGGCCGCCGCCCGCAAGACAATCTCTTCCTCCTCAACGGAATCGAGTACACCGGCGCCTCGCTCATCAACACCACACCCGGCGGTACGTCCGGCCAACTCCTCGGCATCGACGGCATTCGCGAGTTCAATGTTGTCACCGACACCTACTCCGCCGCCTACGGCAAGCGCGATGGCGCGCAGATCTCCATCACCACCACCGGCGGCACCAATCAGCTCCACGGCTCTGTATACGAGTTCATCCGCAACAGCTTCTTCGACGCACGCAATTACTTCGACGGCCCCCGCGTCCCCGAGTTCCAGCGCAACAACTTCGGCGCCTCGCTGGGTGGCCCCATCAAGAAAAATAAGCTCTTCCTCTTCGCCAACTACGAAGGCTACCGCCAGAACCTCGGCGAGTCTCTCGTCACGCTGGTGCCCGACGCCACCTCCCGCGCCCACGCCGTGGCCAGCGTCAAGCCGTTGCTTAATCTCTGGCCCATCGCCAACGGCCCTGAGATCACGCAGAACGGCGCCGCCACCGGCATCGCCCAATGGATCGGCTCCGCTCCGCAACACATCCGCGAAGACTTCGGCACCGCCCGCTTCGACGCCAACCTCTCCAACAACGACACCTTCAACTCCATCTACACCATCGACGACTCCGACGCCGTCTCCCCATCGGCCAACCCCTACTCCTACGTCGACGAAACCCTTCGCGAGCAAGTCCTCAGCGCCGAAGAGCACCACGTCTTCTCGCCCAACTTCATCAACGTCGCCCGCTTCGGCTTCTCCCGCGCCAGCTACTACTTCGACGGCTACGTCCCCGCCGACCAGCAAGCCCTCACCCCGTCCGTCCGTCCCGGAGTCCCCACCTACGCGGTAGTCATCTCCGGCTCCACTGCCTCCAACGGCGCCTCCTCCATCACCGGTGCGGGCGCCAACGTAGGCGCCAACAACGCCATCACCCGCAACCTCTTCACCTTCGACGACCACGTCTTCTACACCGTCGGCAAGCACACCCTCGAAGGCGGCGTCTGGTTCCAGCGCCTCCAGTCCAACGACAACCTCGCGCAAGACCAATATGGCCAAGCATCGTTCGCGTCCCTAGCCACCTTCCTCACTGGCGCGATCAAGACCTTCACCTACGCGCCTGACATCACCGAGCTAGGCTGGCGCACTCTCTTCGCCTCCGGTTTCCTCGAAGACACCTGGCGCATCAACCCTCGCCTGCAGGTCCGCTTCGGCTTCCGCAGCGAGTCCTCCACTGGTTGGAGTGAATCCCAAAACCGCGCCAGCGTCTACACCTTTGGAGCCGCCAGCAACGGTGCACCCCTCGGCGTCATCTCCACCAACCCCACCTCCGGCCTCTCCAACGCCCTCACCGACAACCGCGCTCTCTTCCTCCCCGAGCCGCGCGCCGGCCTTGCATGGGACGTCTTCGGCAACGGCCGCACCAGCGTCACCGCCTCTGCCGGCCTCCATCACTCCCTCCTCGATGCACTCGACTACCGCCTCGACCAGGCCGCTCCCTACAACACCGTCAACTCTTACTCCAGCACCACCGTCACCAACCCCATCAGCGGCACGCCGAAAGTCAGCCCCTCCACCGTAGCCACCAACATCTCCACGCCCGCTCTGTTCTCCTACACCCTCCGCATCGAGCAGCAGCTCGCCCCCTCGACTTCTCTCACCCTCGGCTACAACGGCTCGCATAGCTATCACCAGATCCTCAACGGCGATCTCAACGAGCCCGACTTCGTAGTCCTCGCCAACCACGTCGTCTACTACCCCACCACCACCAAGGCCAACAACGCCGTAGCCAACACCACCTCCTGGTGGTCCGGCGGCAGTGGCAACTACAACGCCTTCATCGTGGACCTGCGCCATAACCTCACTCACGGTCTGCAGTTCCGCATCAACTACACCTGGTCCAAAAATCTCGACGACGGCTCCGCATGGAATACCTCCGTCTCCTCCAACACACCAGCCTTCGTCGCAGTCCCCGCTCTCCCGCATCTCGACTACGGCCCCGCCGCCACCGACGTCCGCCACCTCTTCGCCGCCAACGCCACCTACGATCTCCCCTTCGGCACCAACCAGGCTCTCTTCGCCAATGCCAACAAGTTCACCGAGCACGTCATCTCCGGCTGGGGCGTCGCGTCCATCGTTACCCTCACCGCCGGCTTTCCCTTCTCGCCGCAACTCGGCTACAACCCCACCGGCTCCGGCGACAGCCGCAATCCCGTCCGCCCCAACGTCAACCCCAACTTCACCGGCAAGCTCTACCCCGGCGGCAGCACCGCCCAAAAGGCCGCGCAGTACTTCAACCCCAACGCCTTCTCCGCCCCCGCCTACGGCACCGTCGGCGACGCCGCCCGCGACAGCCTGGTCGGTCCCGGCTACGCCGACTGGGATTTCTCCCTCCTCAAGTCCACGCAAATCACGCAGCGCTTCCGCCTCCAATTCCGCGCCGAGTTCTTCAACATTCTCAACCGCGCCAACCTCTCTCTCCCCAACGAAGTCGTCTTCTCCAACGGCCCCACCCAAGGCACCACCGCCAACCAAACCACCCCCGCCGCTCTAGGCACCCCCGGCGTCATCACGGCCACCGCCAACACCAGCCGCCAAATCCAACTAGGCCTAAAACTCCTCTTCTAACCGATTCGCATTTCACCACCACGAAAAAACTCTCGCCGTCCGCGCAGGACCCGGGTGCCCCACCCGTACGCGCACTTCGCGGACGGGTGGGATCGGAGGTGCTTCTAGTGCGCGCCACGCTCCTAGAGGTACCCCAAGGCTTCAGCCTTGGGTTTCATAATGCAAGGTCGAAGGCCCTTCCACTCTGCCGAAGGCCGGAGTGAAGCCGCAGGCGTAACGACCAAATTGCTTTCCTCCGCACCCACACCACGTTGTATTCTTGGCGGCAGACCCACCATGCCCAAGCCCCTCTCCCCCGACCGCCTCGAAGCCTTCTCCGACGGAGTCATCGCCGTCATCATCACCATCATGGTGCTCGAGCTCCACGTCCCCGGCAAAGAAGTCTCCAACCTCAACGGTCTCCTCGCCCTCGCCCCTCTCCTCACCGTTTATCTCCTGAGCTTCGTCCAGACCGGCATCTACTGGGTCAACCACCACTATCTCGTCGACGACCTCGACCACGTCACCCACGGCATCCTTTGGTCGAACCTCGCCTTCCTCTTCACGCTCTCGCTCATCCCCTTCGCCACCACTTGGATCGGCAACCGCGGCATCTCGCCCTTCGCCGTCTCGCTCTACGCCGTCACCTGCGTCCTCCCCGCCATCACCTGGATCGTTCTCTCCAACTGCATCTGCAGCACCTCCGGCCAACCCGTTGCCGGCAGCCCCCTCAAGCAAGCCGCGTCCACCGCCCTCTATCTCGGCGCGATCCCCACCTCCTACTGGTCACCCAACGTAGCCCTCGGCATGATCGCCCTCGTAGCCGTCCTCTGGCTCTTACCTCCGAAGAAAGTCGTCGAACAAACCCGAGCCTTCAAGTCAGGCAAGCAGTCCCACAGCGATCCAAGCTAAACTCGGTTCGGTATGAAACTACAAGGCTGCGGCACCGCGCTCGTCACCCCGTTCCACCCCAATGGTTCACTAGACGAGCCGGCCCTCCGCGCCCTAGTCGAATCCCAGCTCGCCCAGGGCGTCTCTCTCCTCATCCCCTGCGGCACCACCGGCGAAGCCTCCACCCTCACCGAAGCCGAAACCCACCGCGTCATTGAAATCACCATCGAAGTCGCCGCCGGCCGCGCTCCCATCTTCGCCGGTTGCACCCACAACGCCACCGCCCAGGCCGTCCACAACGCCAAGCGCATCGCGAAGATCCCAAACCTCACCGGCATCCTCACCGCCAATCCCTACTACAACCGCCCCAATCAGGAAGGCCAGTTCCAGCACTTCCGCGCGATCGCCGAAGCCGTGCACCTGCCCATCCTCCTCTACAACATCCCCGGTCGCACCGCGACCAACCTTCTCCCCGAAACCGTTCTCCGCCTCACCGAGATCCCCAACATCGTCGCCATCAAGGAATCCTCCGGCGTCATGGGCCAGATCACCGAACTCCTCGCCAACGCCCCTCCCAACTTCTCCGTCCTCGCGGGCGACGACGCCCTCGCCCTCCCGGTCATCGCTCTCGGCGGCACCGGCCTGGTTTCGGTTGCCTCGAACGCGATCCCCGGCCCCATGTCCCTGATGATCGCCGCCGCGCTCTCCGGCGACTGGGTCACCGCCCGCGACCTCAACAAGCGCTACTTCGCCCTCATGCAGGCCCACTTCATCGAACCTAGCCCCGCCCCCATCAAGGCCACCCTCGCCCTCCTCGGCCGCTGCTCCGAAACCCTCCGCCTTCCCATGGTCCCCGTAACCGAGGCCACCCGCACCAAACTCGAATCCATCCTCCACGGCCTCAACCTCCTGTCGAGCAACTAGGCGTTATCGATTAAACTGCCGTCATCCTGAACGCAATGAAGGAACCTCGTATTTTGCTTGCACCGGTAATGGGCTCACCGCAGAATAAGACCTCCATGCGCTCACTAACCCTGGCGTTCCTGTTGCTCGCATTCACCCGCCCCGCTTCAACGCAGCAACAGACGTGGCACATCGACGAAACCCCCTTGCCCACACCCCTAGAATCGCTGCCACCACAACGACAAGCAGAACTTCTCCGCGCACTCGAACCGAGAATCGAACACCACCTCGACGACGGAGATCCGACAGATCTTGATCCAACGGAACTCACGACGACCAAGAAGAACCTCTTCATACTCACCATCCAACGAGCGGGCACAACGCTCACATTCGTCTCAGGCTGGACGTATCTAATGTGCGGCGCAGTAGGTAACTGCATGACTTGGGTACTCGATCAAGACAACAAGATTCTTCTCGAAGACAGCGGGAAGGCAATCACCGTTCTCAATAGCGTTCACCACGGCCGCCCCGACATACTCTTCTCGGTTCACGATTCTGCTTCCGACACGGATCTCGAAAAATGGCGCTTCAATGGCGCGCTATACATCCTGAGTTGGTGCGGAACAAACACCATGGGCTACAGCGGTCATTACACGAAAAATCCCTACACCTCTCGTCATCCGTGCGAATCTCAAACACCCGCATCTCCTCCACCACCACCCCCGCTACAATCAACATATCCATGAACTCCGCACCCGCTCAACACCTCGAACCCCTCATCGAGCACTGGTTCGCCCAGGGCACCGCCGCCGTCGGCAACCCTGACGCCCTCGCCGCCTTCCACGCTCTCCGCGACGCGCTCGAAGCCGGCACCCTTCGCTCCGCCCAGCCCGACCCTACCGCCCCCACCGGCTGGCGTGTCAACGCCTGGGTCAAGCGCGGCATCCTTCTCGGCTTCCGTCTCGGCCACCTCGAACCCGTAGGCTGCGACGCGATCCACTGCATCGACAAGCACACCTACCCCACCCGCCGCTTCACCCCCGAGCAGAACATCCGCATCGTCACCGGAGGCTCCGCGGTCCGAGCCGGAGCCTACCTCGCCCCCGGCGTCATCGTCGTCCCGCCCGCCTACATCAACACCGGCTCCTTCGTCGACGAAAACTCCCTCGTCGACTCCCACGCCCTCGTAGGCTCCTGCGCCCAAATCGGCAAGCGCGTCCACCTCTCCGCCGCCTGCCAGATCGGCGGCGTCCTCGAACCCATCAACGCCTCCCCGGTCATCATCGAAGACGACGTCCTCGCCGGCGGCAACACCGGCGTCTACGAAGGCACCATCGTCCGCGCCCGCGCCGTCCTGGCCTCAGGAGTCATCCTCACCCGCGGCACCCCCGTCTACGACCTCCCCAACAACACCATCCACCGCAGCACCCCCGAAGGCCCCAACGGCGAGCCAGCCACCCCCCTCATCATTCCCGTCGGCGCCGTAGTAGTAGCCGGTTCCCGCCCCATCCAGCACGGCCCCGGCAAAGACCTCGGCCTGTCCATCTACACCCCCATCATCATCAAATACCGCGACGAAAAAACCGACCTCTCCACCACCCTCGAAGACCTCCTCCGCTAGCCACGGAACCACCCGCCCCAACCCTGCGTATACCCCAACGAAAGGCAGCCAAGACCCATGAAGCTTCTTCTCTTCCTGATCCTCCTCATCCTCTGCTGGCCCGCGGCCCTCGTCGCCCTGATCCTCTTCCCGATCGTCTGGCTGATCCTGCTCCCCTTCCGCCTGCTAGGCATCGTAGTCGGCGGCGTCTTCGAGCTCATCGGCGCCCTCTTCACCCTCCCCGCCCGCCTCATCCGCGCCATTTAATCCCGCAGCCGGTCCGGGCATCTCGCGTACACTGTCCCCACGATGCCCGACCCTCACGACCTCGTAACCAAAGATGGCTTCCGTCTGCGCGGCACCCACATGTCGCGCATCGACGCGTTCTCCGACGTCATCTTCGGCTTCGCCCTCACCCTCCTCGTCGTCTCCCTCGAAGTCCCCCGCACCTACGACCAGTTCCACGCCGCCCTGCTCGGCTTCATTCCCTTCGCCATCTGCTTCGTCTTCCTCATCCTCATCTGGATGTCGCACTTCCGCTTCTTCCGCCGCTACGGCCTCCACGATACCGGCACCATGTGGATCAACTCCGCTCTTCTGTTCTCCGTCCTCTTCTACGTCTACCCCGTCAAGTTCATGTTCGCCGTGGCCAGCGGCATCCAGGTCGATCCCCACATCTTCTCCAACCCCTACCAGCCGCGCGAGATGATGGAGGTCTACTCCCTCGGTTTTTCCGCCATTTACATCTGCTTCACCGCACTCTACTGGAACGCCTGGCGCCAACGTCGCCGCCTGCACCTCAGTCCCCTCGAAGAAGCCATCACCGTCGAAGACCTATGGGAGAAGCTGGGCGACGCCGGCGTCTGTCTCCTCTGCGCCTTGATCGCCCACCTCCTCCCGCCCCAGCACGCCCCCGTCGCTGGCTGGTTCTTCTTCCTCATCGGCATCTGGAGCACCATCAACGGCTTCATCTTCCGCCGCAAAATCCGCCGTCTCCGCGCGCTCACATCACCCCAGGACCTCGAACCCCTCAACCACCCCTGATCCCGCACAATCGATCCCACCCCCCACGCGCTACACTGGCCGCAACCATGCAGTTCTCCCACCAGCCAAAGTCCCACAAAGGTTTCCGCCTCCGCGGCCAAACCTCCTCGCGCATCGACAGCTTCTCCGACATCGTCTTCGGCTTCGCCCTCACCCTCATCGTCGTCTCCTCCGCCGTTCCCCATACCTTCGGCCAGCTCCGCACCATCCTGCTCGGCTTTTTCCCCTTCGCTGTCTGCTTTGGCCTCTTCATCTTCATCTGGCTCGCGCATTACAACTTCTTCCGCCGCTATGGCCTCCACGACGCGACCACCATGTGGCTCAACTTCGCCCTCCTCTTCACCGTTCTTGCCTACATCTACCCGCTCAAGTTCCTCTTTACCTACGCTGCAGGAGGCACAGCCTCCAGCGTCTTCGCCACACCCTATCAGGAGCGCGACCTCGTCATCGTCTATGGAGCCGGCTTCGCTGCCGTTCAACTCCTCTTCGCCGCCCTCTACGGCAACGCCTGGCGCAAACGTCAGCCTCTCCACCTCAACCCTCTCGAAACCACCCTCACCCTCTCCGATTTCTGGAACTATATCGGCACTGCCTCCATCGGCCTCCTCTGCTGCCTTCTCGCTCTCCTCGTTCCTCTGGCGCACGCCAGCCGAGCCTACTACGGCTTCTTCCTGCTCATCCTCTGGGGACGAACCCACGCTATCCTCTCCGCCCGCCTCGCCCGCGCTGCCCGCGCCCGCACCCTCCCCGCCGATTTCCTTCCTCTGCCTCCAGAGCCTATCCAATCCGCTTAGTTCGCTGATGGCTGATCCAGGTGGTCGATGACGATAACGTCGATCGGCTCTTTCTTCGGCACGAGCTTGAAACCAAGTGGCTGAATACCTCGCCGGATAGCGTCGCCCTCGGTATCCGTTGGACCGGAGTCCGCCGGGCTGCTATCCAGATCACTGGTCGGAATCTTGATCGTGAACTCGAAATAGCCCGTGAGGCCAGTCTCATCCACAACCTGACGATCCTCGATGAACCTCATGAGAAAGGACGAAAACATCGGCATGCTCATGCCGACAAAATGAAGGACGGTTTGACCGTCCGGTGAGTCGCTGACGTACGCATTGCCGGTGTCAAGTCCCGGGTCGCTATGAGGCAATACTGGAGCCTTCTCGTCCCGGGTAAGCGCATACACGGGAAACGTCTGCTTTATCACGTGGAGCTTGAGCTGGAAGCGGTTTGCGAGAAGCTTCTGAATCATGAGCCGATATTGATCGGGGCTGGGCAGTCCTTCCGCATCCGGCTTGCCCGCGATGTCGAACTTGGTCTCGGTCATCCAGGGAGGTGCGCCTGAGATTTGACGGTCGCTCACTTGGTAAGCCCATTCGATGAGGTCCTGTACCGTCCTGTTCCGTGCAGCGAAGTCACGGGTTCTCATGCTGAAGGAGTGTCCCTTTGCGTCGGGAGGACTTGGCTTGATGGTTGCTACCTCAAAGGCCGGATCGGCGGTTGGCGACATCGGTGCGAGCGCAGTGGGACCGTCTGGCTTCCAGAGCGTCTCCGGCGTAGCGAGGAGCAGCGTCATCGGATAGGATTTTTTGTCTTGCGCCCAGACTCCGTCGATCAACTTGCCGTCGGGGCTCACCTTGCCTCGGTAGCTGACTCCAAGATTGACTTGTTCGAGGCTCAAGTTTGGCGCTGCGAACGAGACGGAGGTGAGCGCAATGCCTGAGGCCCTCTTGTCCATCTGGTAGAGAACTCCTCGCAGGCTGCCGTCGTCGGCCTTCCGAATTCTCACCATGATCCGCGGGTTTTCAGCGGCAGGAAGCGTCCCCTGCCAGGTACCGCTGATGGTTTGAGCACAAAGCGGCATGCACAGCGCGACGATCAGACTGGCCGCACACAGGATGACTCTCTTCATTCCCCTCCGCCTCGCGATTAGCTTCTTCCACCCGGCACACACGCACCTGACCTGCAAGCGGGCATCCGCCACAGGGGTCTATCTAACAGACGTGTATCGAGTGAAGCCGCTCGACTTTATTTGCGGTTTCGCTGTACCCCGTGAGCTGACCGAATTGGTCTCAACCGAACTGCCTGCAAACTCACATTTTCGCAAACTTCAAACGATCAGCCCTTAATAGGCGAAGCTTCTGACAGCGAGATCTGTCGCTGCGCCGTTGAATCAGTCACAGCCACTATCGATGGACACCGCGCACAAGCCTGCAACCGACCTCGCCCCTCCCTAACCCCTGCCTTTCCGTCATTCCCCCGACAATCTACCCCTCCCGCCGCCCTGCCTTCCGTACTGCGATAGACTGAAGGTCCATGGCTAATGAAAAACTGCAAATAATCCCGCTCGGCGGACTCGGCGAGTTCGGCATGAACTGCCTCGCACTCCACTACGGCGACGACATTATCGTGATTGACGCCGGCCTCATGTTCCCCGAAGAAGAGCTCCTCGGTGTAGACATCGTTGTCCCCGACATCAGCTACCTCATCGAGAACCGCGCGAAAGTCCGCGGCATCATCCTTACCCACGGCCATGAGGACCACATCGGCGGCCTCCCCTGGATCCTCTCCGACCTCAACGTCCCCGTCTATGGAACGGAATTTACGTTGGCCTACGTAGAGGGCAAGCTGGAAGAGCATCGACTCCTCGACGACGCCGAGCTCATCGAAATCCTTCCCGGCCGCCGCTTCAACCTCGGCGTCTTCTCCATCCTCCCCATCCGCGTCACCCATTCGCTCGTCGACTGCGTCTCCTTCGCCATCCACACCCCCGTGGGCATCGTCGTCCACACCGGCGACTTCAAAATCGATCTCTCCTCGCCCGACGGCCACCCCTTCGATCTCCAGGCCTTCGCCGACCTCGGCAAGCAGAACGTCCTCCTCCTCCTGCAGGACTCCACCAACGTCGACCGCCCCGGCTTCACCCCCGGCGAAAAGGCCGTAATCCCGCGCCTCGACGACATCTTCGGAGCCGCCAAGCGACGCATCTTCTTCTCCTGCTTCTCCTCCTCCATCCATCGCATCCGCATCGCCATGGACCTCGCCCACAAGCACGGCCGCAAGGTCGCGCTCATCGGCCGCTCCATCGATAACTCGACCGAAATCGCCCAGGACCTCGGCTACATCGACCCGCCGCAAGGCCTCATCATCCATCCCAACCAGATCAAGGACACGCCAGCCAACAAGCTCTGCATCCTGATCTCCGGCACCCAGGGCGAGCCCATGTCGGCGCTCTCCCGCGCCGCCGTCGACAACCACCGCTTCGCCAAGATCGAGCCCGGCGACACCGTCCTGCTCAGCTCGCGCGTCATCCCCGGCAACGAGAAGGCCATCTACCGCGTCATCGACCACCTCGAGCGCCGCGACGCCCGCGTGATCCACGACGACGGCACCCACGGCCTCATTCACGTCTCCGGCCACGGCTCCCAGGAAGAGCTCCGCATGATGATCAACCTCGTGCGCCCCAAGTTCTTCATCCCCGTTCACGGCGACTACCGCCACCTCAAGCGCCACGCCGAGCTAGCAGCCGCTACTGGAGTGCCCGAGAAAGTCATTCTCCTCGAAGACGGCGACGTCCTCACCCTCGACCGCGAGCACGCCGAAAAAACCGGCAAGGTCACCACTGGCCGCGTCTGCATCGACAACAACTCCACCGCCGATGTCGTCGAAGACACCGTCATCCGCGACCGCAAGCATCTAGGTGAAGACGGCGTCTTCCTCCCCATCATCGCGATCAACAAGCGCACCGGCCAGGTCGAAGGCGTCCCCGAAATCACCACCCGTGGTTTCGCTGCGGACGACCCAGAACTCCTCCGCAACGCCCGCGACATCGTAGCCCGCACGCTCGAGCAGTCCAGCGAGGAAGAGCGCCGCGACTACGGCGTGATGAAGGACAAGATCCGCGGCGACCTAAAGCGTTTCCTTCAAAAAAACGCCAACCGCCGCCCGCTAATCATGCCCATCATCCTCGAGCTCTAACCCGCCCGGCTCAGCTCAGTTCGACTGGGCCGCCGGCGTTCCCGCCTGGGCTGCCTTCAACTTTTCGATGTACTCATCCTGGAGCGCCTTCATCTTCGGCTGCAGCTCCACCATCCGGCCCTGCGCCACCTTCATCCCGGCCTGTGTGATCGCTGGCGTTTTGGCCAGCATCGACTGCCCTGCCGGGGTGCGATAGAACGCCGTGATCGCCTCGATCTCTTCCGTGGTAAACGAGGACGCGTAGATCTTCAAATACTCCGGCTCCATCGACTTCCAGCTCACCGCATCCGTGACCAGCTGCATCCCCTGCTTCATAAAATCGTCCAGAAGCGCCTTCTGCTGAGGATTCATCTTGTCCGCCCCGGGCATCGTCCGCACCATCTGTTGCATCATCCCGCCCATCGCCGTCATGATCTGCCCCATCATGCGATCCATGTGCATCACGTCGAACAGCTCCTGCACCTTTGCCTGCTTGGCCGCATCCACCTCCGCCGACGCCACCGTCTGCGCCTTCACACCAGACACCACCGCCAACATCACCGCACACACCGCTATCCAACGCTTCATCGGAGACCTCATGTTTTCGAGAAATTAGCCGCGAGCTCGAGCCTACGCTCACCTCTACAAACTCTCAAACACGTTTTGGCGAATTTCTCTTCCGCCCTGTCCCATCCCTACGGCGCATACCGCGTGAACACACCATCACGCGAAGCCTTCGCATGGCACGGCGCGCAAGTCTTCATCTGCGCGTCCGTAAACGCCTTTCCATCCGGCGTGAAACTCCCAAACCCCCACCCGCCGGTCGCCGCATACTTCTTCGAGTCCTTCACCATGAACTGATAGTTCGAAGGCGGTCCCGGTGTGAACGATTGCACCTTGCCGAACACCGCGTTGTTCTCCGCATTCGGCAAGTGGCTGTAGTGCAACGCCGCAATGATCGTCCCGTCAGGAAACGGAATTTTCCCTTCGCGGTACGCCTTCATCGCCACCTCGTTGCCCAGCATGGCTCCCAGGCTGTTCAGGTTCCCCGCTTCGTGCGCCACCGAAATCAACTGCCAGTCGCGGAATCCTGACGGCATTTCGCTCAAGTAAACCGGCGCCGCCGCCTTATCCCCCTGCCCACACGCAGGCACCACACACGCGACACCACCAGCCAGCATCGCAACTACCATCAGCAAAGCATGGATCCGTCTCATAGCTCCTCCTTAAAACGAAAGCCCACAGCTTCTCCCGCGTGGCATCGAAACGGAAACGAGTGAATTGAGCCCTGAGAAAATCTAGATGGCCTGCGAAGCGGGATCTCCCACTCCTCTTCGGAAGCACAATCGGCTGGGAGTTCCCCACCCATCCTGCCTCCTACTGCGGGAGGCCAGAATTGTAGCAATCAGGCCTAAAGAGCCGCAACGTCTCAGAGACGATGCGCGCACTTGCCATGCCTTGCTCGCTCGCACCATTCCTCAACCCCGCCAATTTCCGTCAAGCCCCCTCACACCCCCGATTTCGCCAAAACCCCCGTCAACACTGGCGATTTATATTTTCAAAAGTTGACATACTTACCCCTCCCACTCAACTAAAATAGAAGTAGGGGCAAATTCGCCGTCGACAGGGCATCACCCAAAGTTGCAAGAGGGGCCTGACCCTCGAAAGCCTGCACTCGACTCGTGCGACAAGTCCCCTCTCCAAGAGGCATACTGTGCAGATGGTCAGACCCTGTTTTCTCGTGATCGACCGTGAGCACGCTGGCGCCATCTCGACCCGAAAATTGGTCATCGAAACAGCGAAATTCAACGTGCTCACCTCCTATTCTTCAGCCGAGGCCATCGCCACGCTCCAGAAGTTTCCCCTCGTCGACGGCGTGGTCCTCGATGCTGGCATGGACGACATGTCCTGCACCGACCTCGTCAAAGGTCTCCGCCAGGTCAGACCCAACCTGCCGATCATCGCCATTTGCCCGCCAGGCTCGTCCAACTGCGAAGGCATCACCCAGCAACTCGAATCCTTCGATCCCCGGCGACTCCTCGCGATCCTGGAGAAACTCGTGCCAGAAGCATCGGACGCAATCGAAAAGCACGAAGAAGACCTCGCCCGCAGAGACGAGTAGCAACGACTGGCCAGCCTTCACCGCTTTCCGCGGCTACTAAGCCTCATCATTGCAATCCATCCAACCGCTTCGGCCATTGGAAGGGCGTGCTTACACCTATGGCTGCTGCACAATGAGTGGCCCACAGTGAAAGAGCCCTGGGAGGGGATACTTACACCCCTTAGCCGCTTGCATACAACAGGTTACGCGCATCGTCCACCCCCAGGCAGGGGGTACTTTCACCTGTAGCCGCAGTGCAATGAGGACTTTACGTGAGAAGTCATACTTAGGGGGGTGGGGGTACCCCTCTGACTAGTGCGCCGCAGGAGGAGCCATCGCCTTCACATACAGCTCCTGCAGCGACTGCATCTTCGGCTGAAAATCTCCCATCCGCCCATGCACAATCTCCATCACACCCGCCGAAAGCGCAGGCGCCTTGGCCAGCATGTCCTGTCCCGCAGCTGACTTGTAGAACGCCAGGATCCCGTCCACGTCTGACTCGCTGTACGTGTCCATGTACAGCTTCGTGAACGCCGGCTCCAGCACCGGCCAGCCGAATTGCTGGTCAACCACCTTCATCGAGTTGTCGATGTACTCCTGCTGGATCTTCTGCTTCTCCGGCGTCATCGCCTCGGCTCCCGAAGCGTTCTTCGCCGTCGCCTGCACCTGCTGCTCCATCGCGCTGCGCATCCGGTCCAGACTGTGGTCCACATGCGTCAAGGCAAACAGCTCCTTCACCTTCACCGCCTTCGAAGCCTCATCCGCCCGCGCCCCCACCGGCCCCACAACCATCACCACAAAAAAAATCGCTAGCCAACGCTTCATCTAAACTTCCTCTCTCTCAACCTCTTCAAGAATCGCCTCGGAATCCAAGGGCTTCCTCGCAAAATAATACAGACTGAACGCCAGCGCTGCGAAGCTGATCACACTGATCCAATCTTTATGAAAAGGATTGGTCGACGAGAAGCTAGGAATGACTTTGTCGGTTGCAGCCTCGTACAGCTTCACGCAAACGCCCAGCAATCCCATGATGCCGCCAGCAGCAATCAGCCCGGAAGCATACAAGCTTCCCGAAGAGATCTCGCTCTCTGCATCGGTCTTCGGCCCATCACCACTCTTTGCCAGCGCGCTGTCCACCATCCAACGAACAACGCCGCCAACAAAGATCGCCAGCGTAGTCCCAATCGAAAGGTAAGCCCCAACGGCAAACGTCAGCGATCGCACGCCGAGCAGCTCAATCCCAATCACCAGCGCAACACCCAGCAATACCAGGCTCCAAGGCAGCTTCCGGCTAAGGATCCCGTTGATCACCGTAGCCATCAACCGTCCTTGCGGCGCAGCAGCCTTCTCGCTCCCAATTCCCTGGATCCACTGCACCTCGATTTTCCCCGTCGCAGGATCGTAGAGATACTTCCCATCCTGCAACGTTGCCGACCCAATCGAGTTCAGCACCACATACTTCGTCGCATCCGACAGCTCCTGATGCGCTGCCGACCCCGAACTTCCAGCCGCTGGCCGCTCAATCACCGTCACATGCTCGCGCTTGAAGTTCCCCTGGTTCGACACGCCATCCGGCAACGCCGACAGTGAGATCGTCCGCGCCGTTGGCAGCTGCTGGAAACTCTCGAGACCCTTGTTCATCGCGTTCAGCGTAGCCCCAATCGAGAACACCGACACGATCACTCCAACCATCACCGCAACCTGCTGCTTCCAAGGCGTAGCGCCAATCAGGAACCCAGTCTTCAGGTCCTGACTCGTATCGCCGGCATTCGACGCGGCAATGCACACCATTCCACCAATCGTGATCGCCAACGCCCCAAACGCCGGAGCAGTCCAGCCCTTCACCAGGAAGATCGCGGCAACGGCCATCAGCGTAGCAATCGTCATCCCGCTCACCGGGCTAGCACTCGACCCAACAATACCTACGATCCTCGCCGACACCGTAACGAACAGGAACCCGAACACGACTACCAGCAAGCTAGCCGCAAGGTTCGCCAGCCAGCCAACCTGCGCCCCCGGAACCGGCTTGAACTGCAGGAACAGGAACATCAGCAGGATCAGCACCACGCTGCCCGCAACGACCACGCTCATAGGAATGTCGTTCTCGGTCCGCAACGGCTTGCTCGCGACCGCACCCTTGCCCAGCCCCATCTTTGCGAACCCGGAGGTAAGCGCACTCACAATCGTCGGCGCCGTCCGCAGGAGCGTAATCAACCCGCTAGCCGCAACCGCTCCAGCTCCCATCGGCCGCACATACGTAGACCAAAGCTCACTAGGAGTCATCTGCGCAATCGGCACCACGCCCGGATACAGCGGCCCCGCCAGATGCTTCCCGAAGAACACGATCGCCGGCATCAACACCAGCCAGCTAAACACACCCCCAGCCAGCATGATCGCCGACACCCGCAACCCAATAATGTACCCCACCCCCAGGTACTCCGGCGTAACATCCGCCCGAATCGCAGCGCCCTTGAGAATCTGCTGTCCATTCGGATCAAAATTCGGCGACCAGTTTGGAGTAGCCGGAAACAGGCTCAGCAAATTTTCATTCTGGAAGAGCGTATACAGCCCACCGAGTCCAAGCCCTAGGAACACGCGGCTCGCGAACGACCCACCGCGCTCTCCAGCCTGCAACACGTCCGCGCAGGCAGTTCCCTCGGGATAGGTCAGCGTTCCATGCTCCTCGACGATCAACTGTCGCCGCAGCGGAATCATGAACAGCACGCCAAGCCAACCACCGAACAGCGCCAGCGCAAAGATCCGTGAACTCTCTAGATCGAACCCCAAAAAGATCAGCGCAGGTAGCGTGAAGATCACGCCCGACGCAATCGACTGGCCCGCATTGCCAGTCGTCTGCACAATATTGTTTTCCAGGATCGAAGCCCGCCCAAAAGCCCGAAGGATCGAGATCGAAAGAACAGAAATCGGAATGCTCGCTGCAACTGTCAGCCCGGCGCGCAGGCCTACATAGACCGTAACCGCGCCAAAGATCACTCCAAAGATCGAGCCCAAAAGCAGCGCACGTATCGACAGTTCCTTTCGATCCTCGTTCGCTGGAACAAAAGGTCGAAAGGTCGTATGTTCAGCCATCAGGCAAGGTCTCCTAAGCAACGCAAAAAGGGTTTCAGCTTTGCCTCGGAGTTTACTCCATAGCCCATCGCCCGCGAAATCTCGGTGATCTTGCCTCAAGGTTGTAAGGGAGGACGGCGAAACTTACTTAGCCGGCGATCCGCATCGTGCGACCATGCCTCGTAACGATAGCAAGCCGCTCGCTGCCAAGAATCTTGCGAGCCTGGCTGCGCGCATGGCTCGCCCATGGTCCCGTCGGATCCAAACGGGTATAGCTTGTCCAATGCCGCAGAGCTTTCCGCGGTTCCTGAATACGCTCATACGCCAGCGCAAGATTATAGTGAGCATCCGCATATTGTGGCACCAAGGCAAGCGCTCGCTGATATGCTTCGATTGCCTCATCCATCCGCTGCTGCTCGTCTAGCACATTGCCCAAATCGAAAAATGCTAGCGCATATTCAGGATCAGCTTCAACCGCTTGCCGGTATTTCTGCTCTGCTTGCACAAAGTCCTTCTCGTTGTAAAAAATCGTTCCGAGATTGATCGCTGCGGCCGCATGTCCGGGCTGGGTTTCAAGGATCGTCAAATACACACTCTTGGCTTCTTCGAGACGCCCAGGAATGTCCTCCAATCGCACTGCACGCAAAAACATCTCGTGTAGTTCGGAGTAGTTCGGAGGTAACTCCTGGCCGTTTTTTCGGACGACGGCCATCCCACTCGACGGCATTAATTCGAAGTCAAATGCCATCTGCCTGGTCATGGGATCTACAAGTGCTCCCCATTGCCGGAACGCAAGTCGCGAACCCTGCAGCACCGCGACCGATTCCAGCAAAGGATTCGCCATTCCGGAAACCCGCTGCATCGCATCCACCGACTGGCGAATGCTCTTAACAGAGATTCTCGTTGCCGTCAGATCGCGCAGCTTGCGCAACTGAACCAATTCATCGAAAGAATAATTTTCGGAGGAAGCGATGAGTCCAGCCTTCTCCCACGCAGTGAGTTGGCGGATAGGCAACCTGAGAATGCGCAGAACGTCTTCACGGCAGTATCGGCTCACGGCGCTCATCTCTTAGTACTTGGCTTCCTAGCAGCCGCGTCATGCGGCATGCCCCTAGGTGCGAGTATGCTTCGCAGGCCTCCATCTATCAAGGGCTTTACGTGTGGATTTCATGAATTCAGTGGATAACACGAACCAAACATGGTTCCGTTGCACCATCGGAGTAAATACTGCGGCGCCTGTGACTTAGCTCACGGATCGCGCAGTCGCCGATCCCAGTCCAACCGCAAGCAGTCCGATCACAACGCTTGCCCCGACGTAAAGAAGCCCCATCCAATAGGCCCCGTTCGTCAATTCTGACCAGGTCTCCCATTCGAAGCTTGAGAACGTTGAGTAGGCACCAAGGAATCCAATCGCAAAACCATAACGCCACGCCGGATTCATCTGGCTATGACGCGTGAGGTACTCGAGGATGAAGCCAATCATGAAGCACGCGCTGATATTAATGGAGAATGTGCCGATCGGAAATCGTGACCTGAAATGCTCGGCCGCAAAGACACCAACCAGGTAGCGAGCCAAAGCTCCCAATGCCCCTCCCCCTGCAATCAATAAATATCGATTCAAGCTGGCGCTCCTTTGCGTGTCTCTAAACAATAACCGAACACCGTTCGCTTACATCCGATAGCGGTAGCGCCCGAGAAATTTTTGCGCGCGGGCCATCGATCGACGCCGTCATATCAATGGGTTGGATTTCCTTAGGGATTTGCGCCCCCGATTTAAGGTTCGCAGTGTGCCATCGCGATTGGCGCAAGAGCTTCATGACCGAACGACTCCTCTGCAGGTAATCCTGCGAGGAGTCATCATCCATAATCCGATTCTTCCTCAGGCTATGGCGGTTTGGGTGAACTCCATCACCCTTGAACTTCTCATTTGGAAAGAAATCTGCGCAAATTCCTCGTCAAACGTCCCGTCAAACAACCGGATGACCTTAGTGATGATTGGTGGGCTGAGCGGGATCGAACCGCTGACCTCCTCGTTGCGAAACGGATTCGCAACGTACTTTCAATAACATAGCACAACAATTGCGGGCACAAAAGGGCGCAAAACAACTGGTCTAAATCCTTATTGTTCCTTTATTGTTCCCTTATCGTTCCCACGCTGGCCCGCGAACTCAACGCGGCACGGACGGTACCTCAGCGTGGCACAACGAGGATCAACGGAAGTCAAAGCCGTGTACAAGGGAAGCGAACTATCATGCGCGCCTTAGCAGGCACCCTCCTCGACTTCCCTCCCCTTTCATCGGTCCAATTCGTCCTCAATCTGAGAAATGTGAGGGGTGGGTCACCCGAGCGGGGCATCGTTGAAGTTGCCGAAAAGCCGGCACGACTTTGCGGGCAGCTCGCGCGGTGTTCCGAATCGGCGCCACGCGGAAGTTTGGGCGTGTGCGAGTCTCAGTGAGCGCGTCGGCGATTTGGCGTGAACGCACCAAACATTCCTGCTTCCGCTTCACGGAACTAGATGGCAGCAGCTGGAGCTGTTGAGCAAACGGTTTTCATTCACAGGTAGAACACCATTGCATGTGCCGTTCCCGCTCGGCTCGGATTTTTTTTGGCCCGACCGATCCGTTTTAATCACCGGAATCGTCTTCATGGTGTCAGCACAGATAGCAACGCCTTTGGAGGAGAACATCATGAGCACGACAATTGCGGTGACCAAACAGTTCACCACCCTCATCAACACCCTGACCGTTGAACCCGAAAATCAGCAACAGCTCATCGAACTCTTGCGTGACTGTACTGAGAACGTCGTGACTCAGCTCGATGGCTGGATTTCGACCAGCTTCATCGCCGCCACGGATCAACGCCACGTAGTCATCTACTCGCAGTGGCGCGACGTCGTATCAGTGGAAGCGATGCAGGCCAATCCCGATATGCTCGCTTACTTCCCGAAGTTCGCAGCGCTGGCCGCGTTCGACGGCATCGCCGGAGACGTTGTCTACAACCACCACGCCTGATGCCCGGATAAAGGAGAATAAATATGCAGAACCTCAAAGGAAAACGGGTGGTCATCACCGGCGGCAGCCAGGGGCTTGGGCTCGCGATGGTCGAGTCGCTCGTTGCATGCGGCGCGAACGTGACCGCCATTAGCCGCGATAAGGCGAATTTCACTGCGGCCGAACAGGCGGGAGCTGCCATGATTGCCGGGGACGCAACCGACGCAGCGCTGATGAACTCGGTCGTCCGCGAAGAGGCGCCCGACGTTCTCATCCTCAACGCTGGTGCACGGCTGCCGATAAAGCCGATCGATCAGCTGAGTTGGGAAGAATTCTCAATCGTCTGGAACACTGACGTGAAGGCGGGGTTAATCGGCATTCACGCAGCACTCCACACTCCGATGAAGCCAGGCAGCCGCGTCCTGATCATGTCGAGCGGAGCAGCCATGGTGCTTGCAGTGCCGTTCATCGCCCCCCAAGATCTCAGGCTCTCAGGAGGCTATGTAGGAGCCAAACGGATGCTGTGGTTCATGGCCCACAGCGCAAACGCCGTATCGCGCGAGCGCGGCCTCGGGGTTAACTTCCAGGTGCTTGCGCCCTTACAGCTGATTCCCGGCACCACGCTCGGCCATGAGGTTGCGGCTGCCTGCGCGGAAGTCGAGGGTATCAGTATCGACGAGCATGTCATGCAACGTTATGGCTCGATCCTGCGCCCCGCGCAGGTTGGAGAACAGGTGGCCGAGCTGCTCGGCGATCCGCGCTATTTGAAGGGGGTCGCCTACGGCTTTCGCAACGATAGTGACCTCCAGCCGCTCGACGTATGATCCACCTAGGCCTGCCATCCGGAGGAGTCGACGCCATCTCTGATAATGCGAGCGCTGAGTTCGAACGATTGGTGGGTGAGCTTCGTCCAAAGCTCCATCGATACTGCGCGCGGATGACCGGCTCCGCCGTCGATGGCGAGGACATTGTCCAGGACGCGCTGATGAAGGCCCTTGCCGCGCTGCCGAATCTCGGTGTCATCGACAAACCTCAAGGCTGGCTGTTCCGTATCTCCCACAACACCGCGCTCGATTTCCTGCGCCGCCGCGCGCGCGGTCCAATTTTCCAGGATGATGAAGCCCTTGACATGATGGCTGCTCCAGAATCCCGTGATCAGGATCACGAGGTCGCTGCGGTGAGTCTGCGCACCTTCATGCGGCTTCCACCGCTCCAGCGCAGCGCGGTCATCCTAAAGGACGTGCTTGGCCACTCGCTGCAGGAGGTTGCCTCAATTACTGGAGCGAGTGAGGCCGCGACGAAGTCCGCGCTCCAGCGGGGGCGCGTCCGTTTGCGCGAGTTTGCCAAAGAGCCCGCCGACGTCTCGCTGCCGATACTGTCGGATCCAATGCGCGCCCGCCTGATCAAGTATGTGGAGGGGTTCAAGACCGGAGACTTCGACACCGTCCGCGCAATGCTCGCTGACGACGTCAAACTTGACCTTGTCGCGACACTACGCAAGCAAGGAAAGAGCGAGGTCGGGAGTTACTACGCTGCCTATGCAGCCGCCCAACAGTGGGCTTACGCGGCGGGCGTTGTCGATGGCCGGCCCGCGATGCTCGTATACGACCGTGAGCTCTCTCTCGAAACGCCTGCCTATTTTGTTGCTCTGGATTTCGTTGGCGATCGCTTGGTTTCTGTCCATGACTTCCTGTATGCGCGGTATGCCATGGAGGGCATCGACCTGTCCCTGCTCTATCCCGAACCGCGGTCTCCCGCTGATTCAATCTGAATGAGGCTTGACGATTGGGCCGTCATTTCGGCAGCGCCCGCGTCGGGCGAAGAGCGAACCCGAAAAGCATCCTCAGATGTCGCCAATAGGCCAATGCTCATCCAGCCGGGAAGCGGATTACTTCCGCCATCGCGTTTCTCGAGACCGATTCGGTCTGTAAGATATGCTGATCATGTTGAAGCAGGTGAAGAAGAATCGGGCCATCTGAGCGCCTGCAAGCGCCGGTACCGCTCGCACGCATTCCGGCGCGGGACTAAGGAGAGATCGGCCATGTTTAAGACGCAATTCGTTGTCTTATGTCTGGCGGTAACGTTGTCCCTACCCGGCCAGGGGTTGGCCCAAGCTAAGGGGAACGGCCCAATCACCGATGCAGAAATCAATGCGGCGGTCGAACGCAACGCCCAGGCGATGATCGAATTACGACATCAGGTGCATCAGCACCCGGAATTATCGAACCGCGAGTTCGAAACTTCCAAGCTTGTAGCGGCAAGCCTGCAGGCACTCGGGTTGGAGGTTCAAATCGGTATCGCGCATACCGGGGTCGTCGGCGTTCTAACTGGCGCGGAGCCAGGTCCCACGATAGCGGTAAGATCTGAGCTCGACGCCCTTCCGGTGACCGAAGAGAACTCGTTGCCCTTCAAATCTACGGCTCGCTCCACCTACAACGGTCAGCAGGTCGATGTCGCTCACGTCTGTGGCCACGACATTCATATCGCGGCCGTTCTTGGCGTAGCTACGGTTCTTGCCTCCATGCGGCAGCAGCTCCACGGAACAGTTATTTTCGTCTTTCAGCCTGCGGAGGAGGGTCCGCCGGAGGGTGAAGAAGGCGGCGCAGCGCTGATGCTGCAAGAAGGCTTATTCAGCAAGGTAAAGCCGGAAGCTGTCTTCGGAATGCATGCGCTTGGGACTGTGGATGTCGGTCAATTCCGGTACGCGCTGGGCCCGTTCGCCGCATCTGACAGTAACTTTCAGATAACCTTCCACGGCAAGCAGGCGCATGCCGCCTTCCCTCAGGAATCGATCGATCCGGTCGTGATGGCGGCAGAGGCTGTTATGGAGTTGCAAACGATTCGCACCCGGAACATTGCGCCAAGTGAGATCGCGGTCTTAAGTGTGTCGACCATTCATAGCGGAGTGCGCGTGAACATCACCCCCGACGTGGCTACGCTCAGCGGAACGATTCGAACTTTCGATGACAACGTGGATGCGAAGATCGAGGGCCGCATGGAAGAGATCATCCAGAACATTGCCCGAGGCAATAACGGAACGGCAGAGACCAAGTTTTATGACCGGGTTCCGGCGCTCATCAGCGATCCCGCGCTCACTAAGCGAAGCTTGCCGGCGCTGGAGCGAGCGGTAGGCGAATCGAACGTAACAGTGACATTTCCAGTTATGGCGGCCGATGATTTCGCGGAATTCAGGAAGATCGCGCCCGAATTTTTCTTCGGATTCGGTACGCAGAAGCCCGGCACGGTTTCCGGCATCAACCATGCAAAGAATTTC
>Ga0302316_10000544_pt1 | contig 32674 bp, 24 predicted proteins | sample III_Palsa_N3_2_FD_200456 | JGI IMG/M metagenome (GOLD analysis project Ga0302316, IMG submission 200456) | Peat permafrost microbial communities from Stordalen Mire near Abisko, Sweden - III_Palsa_N3_2 | ecosystem: Environmental > Terrestrial > Soil > Palsa > Peat permafrost | place: Sweden...
GGGGTCGTGTTGGTACATGAACTGATGCGAATCAACGAGGGGAGACACGGCACCGAAGCTAATGTCAAGGGCGGCCTCGCCGCATGGCAGCGACGAAAAGCCGTCGCCTATATCGAGCAGCATCTTGGCGAGCACATATCGCTTGCGGAGCTTGCCCAGATGGTTGGCCTGAGCCCCTGCTATTTCTGCCGCGCCTTCCGTCAATCCTTCGGTATACCGCCCCAACGCTATCAGTTGAGCCAGCGTATCGAACGTGCCAAGACATTGCTGGCAAAGCACGCCGTTTCGGTGACTGATGTTGGCCTCAGTGTCGGATACAACGATGCCAGCGCCTTCTACAGTGCCTTTCGCAGAGTCACCGGCCTCACCCCGAGCGGCTATCGCCGCAATATCTGCTAGTCAATCCCAGACACTGATGGCGTCGGGGAGAAGCGATAGTGAAAGTGTGATGCCTCGCGAATTCTCAATGGAGAATAACGTGTCCTATTCCGACCAGCGGCCAGAATTCGCCCAGCGCAAACGTGCCGACGAGAGGCTGCGGCAGAGCGAATCCATTGTGGATGAGGCTCAGCGACTCAGTCAAACGGGCAGTTTTTCTTGGAATCCGTCCAGCGGGAAGATCTATTGGTCAGACGGAACGTATCGGATCCTGGAGTATGAGCGATCGACCTCGCCTGCCGTGGAACTGCTTCGCCAACGAGTTCACCCGGAGGACTTTGCTATTGTCCGACATTACGTAGAGCGCGCATCGCATGATGGGCGCGAATTCACATTCGAGTTTCGACTACTAATCCCAGATGGCAGCGTCAAACATCTCCAGGTCGTGACCCGTGCCATACGACATGACGCGGGCGATGTCGACATCGTCGGAGCGGTGAAGGACGTCACGGAACAGAGGCGGGCGCAGGCTGAACGCGAGCGACTCGAGCAGCGGCATCGCCAGGAGGAGAGGTTGGAGGCAGTCGGGCGGCGGGTGGGCGGCGTAGCGCACGACTTCAATAACGTCCTCGCGGTTGTGCTTGCGTACGGAGAAAGGCTTCTTGAAGAGACACCCGTAGACTCCAAGCTCAAACGCTATGCGCAGAACGTGCTCATCGCCGCGAACCGTGGCCGCGAACTCGTAGAGCAGATCCTCACTTACAGCGGAACGCAGCGCGGCGCGCGCGTGCCAGTTGACTTGACCCAAGTCGTGGCAGAGGCGCTCGAGTTGATCAGCGGCTCGCTCCCCGCGGGTATTCAACTTGAGGCGAGCGCCCCCGAGACGCCTCTGGTCTTGATAGGCGATGCTACCCAACTGCACCAGGTCGCGATGAATCTGTGCAGCAACGCAATCCAAGCGATGAGCACCGGCGGGACCTTGCGCGTGGCACTAGATGCCGCGGAACTCCCCGCGCATGCGCTATCGCACGGAACACTTGAGCCGGGCCGGTACGTGCGACTGATCGTCGCGGATAGCGGATCCGGCATGGTCGAGACAATTCTTGCGCGCATTTTCGAACCCTTCTTCACCACCAAGGAGGTCGGAAAGGGCACCGGTCTCGGCCTTTCGCAGGTGTATGCCATCGTCACCGATTCCGGAGGCGCGATTGACGTGCAGAGTGTGCCCCAACGGGGCAGCACCTTCACGATCTACCTGCCGTATTCGCGGATCATGCTGGGAGCGCCAGAGGCCGCGGCGGTCGCGACAGCCTACGTTGACTTACCGAAGGACGTCATGGCAGCGCGGAGTGAGCACTCCGTTCTCCCGACGCCAGTTTTCTCTGGTCTTTGCCCTCTAAATAGCGATCAAACATCGTCCGACAGGCTGCGACATTTCAAGCAGGCTCGATCACTGGGTGCGCGGCCATGTTCGACCTGACGGCGCTGCATCTTGCCAGGATCCAATTCGGGTTCACGGTCTCGGTTCACATCATCTTTCCGGCGATCACGATCGGCCTTGCGAGCTACCTCCTGGTGTTGGAAGGCCTGTGGTTATGGCGTAAGGACCCGGTCTACCGCAGCCTCTATCGATTCTGGTCAGGAATCTTTGCCGTCAACTTCGGCATGGGCGTCGTCTCCGGGCTGGTCATGGCCTACGAGTTCGGCACCAACTGGAGCTACTTCTCAGCGTTTGCGGGAGGCATCACCGGTCCCCTGCTGACGTATGAGGTTCTCACAGCATTCTTCCTCGAAGCCGGCTTTCTTGGTGTTGCCCTGTTCGGCTGGAACAAGGTCGGACCCGGACTGCATTTCTTCGCCACCTTGATGGTTGCGCTCGGCACCTTGGTATCGGCCACCTGGATCCTGGCCTCGAACAGCTGGATGCAGACACCGCAGGGCTACGAGATCATCCGCGGGAGGGTGGTGCCGGTGGAATGGCTGAAGGTCATTTTCAACCCGTCCTTTCCCTTCCGGCTCGCACATATGACTGTCGCCGCCTATTTGGCAACCGCGCTGATCGTGGGTGCCTCGGGCGCGTGGCATCTGCTGCGGGGACGCGACGACCCCCGCGTGCGCAAGATGCTGTCGATGGCGATGTGGATGATGCTCTTCGTGGCCCCCATCCAGATCTTTATCGGCGATGCGCATGGCCTCAATACCCTGCAGCATCAGCCGGCGAAGATCGCCGCGATCGAGGGACACTGGCAGAGTGTGCCGGGACAGAGCGTGCCATTGATCCTGTTCGGCTGGCCAGACATGGCGGCCGAGACGACCCGTTACGCGGTGGAACTTCCCGATGTCGGTAGCCTTATCCTGACGCATCACTGGCGGGGCCGTATTCCCGGTCTCAAGGAGTTCGCGCCCGGAGACCGTCCCGACTCGACGGTGATCTTCTGGACCTTCCGGATCATGGTTGGGTTAGGGATGCTGATGGCGCTCCTAGGCGTGGCGAGTGCCTGGTTGCGGTGGCGCGGACGCCTGTTTCAGTCCAGACCCTTCCTGCGCTTTGCCTTGCTGCTGGGTCCTGCCGGCCTGATTGCCATCCTGGCGGGATGGATCACCACGGAAATGGGCCGCCAGCCCTGGGTCGTGTACGGCGTGATGCGTACCCGGGATGCCGTTTCCAATCATTCCGCTGTGGCGCTTGCCACCACGCTGGTCGCCTTCGTTGCGATGTACTTCGCCGTCTTTGGAACCGGTGTTGTTTATATGTTGAAGCTCATCGGCAAGGGCCCCGAGGACCAGGGCCCGGCTGAGGCGGGACACGGATTGGACGGCACACCCCTGAACCAGCGGCCATCCCGACCCCTATCGGGGGCACCCGACGCTGTCGGCCTCGCGATCCAATCCGGCTCGGAGGACTGAGGCCGATGGGCATCGATCTGCCACTCATCTGGATCCTCATCATCGCCTTCGGCGTGATGATGTACGTGGTCATGGACGGCTTCGATCTGGGTATCGGGATTCTCCTTCCCTTCATCCGTGACAGGGTTGACCGCAACACGATGATCAACACCGTGGCCCCGGTCTGGGACGGCAATGAGACCTGGCTGGTCCTCGGCGGGGCCGCGCTGCTGGCGGCGTTCCCGCTGGCCTACTCGGTGCTGTTGAGCGCGCTGTACTTGCCCCTGGTCCTGATGCTCGCCGGCCTGATCTGGCGCGGCGTCGCGTTCGAGTTCCGCTTCAAAGCGCAGGACCCGCACATATCATTTTGGGACCAGGCCTTCTCCTGGGGTTCCTACATCGCAACGTTCTCCCAGGGAGTCTGCCTCGGCGCCTTCATCAACGGTTTCAAGGTGACCGGGCCATCCTACATGGGCGGCGCTCTGGACTGGCTGACGCCGTTCAGCCTGCTCACGGGCGTCGGCCTTATCGTGGCCTATGCCCTGCTCGGCAGCACCTGGCTCATCATGAAGACCGAGGGGGCCCTGCAACGACGCATGAGTGGCCTGGCCCGACCCGTCGCGTTCGCCCTGCTGGCGGTCATTGGCATCGTCAGCCTGTGCACACCGCTCACTCAACCGGACGTCGCCGCGCGCTGGTTCTCGTTGCCAAATCTTTTCTTCTTCGCCCCGGTACCGCTGCTCGTCCTTGCGACTACCTGGGGAATCCTCGGCGCCTTGAAGCGCGAGACCCACGCGGCGCCTTTTCTCCTCACCTTGTTCCTGATGCTGCTGGGCTACAGCGGCTTCGCGATCAGCCTGTGGCCCAACATCATCCCACCCGGCGTCTCAATTCGGCAGGCCGCCGGGCCGGCCGAGAGCATGGGATTCACCCTGGTCGGGGCGCTGTTCATCATCCCCGTCATCCTCGCTTACACGTCCTGGTCCTACTTTGTGTTCCGCGGCAAGGTGAAAGCTGGGGAGAGTTATCACTGATGGCATCTCCACCGCGATCCGAACATCGGCTCTGGGTCTGCCGCCTCGGCTGGCTCATTGTGATCTGGATGCTGAGCGTGCTCACGCTCGCCGTCGTGGCGGCGCTGTTGCGCACCTTGATGAATTTCGCCGGCCTGACGGTTTGAGCCAGTTATCCTTGTCCGGCGATTGCCGGTATCCCGGCAAATGCTGCAGCAGCGCGATGAAGCAAGCGCGCGCCAACTGTGAATAACCATATGTCCACGGAAGGAGCAAAACCCCAATGAATGTACGTCGTGTTGTGACCGGGCACAGTTCCACCGGAGAAGCAGTCTTTGTAAGTGACGCGCAAGTCGAGCCCATTACGCTCATTCTCCAGCCGGGACTGGCGATTCATAATATTTGGGGCTCTGACCAGCCACCTTCGTTTCCTGACGCCGGCGCGATGCCACCGCACTCCCTTTACTTCCCTCCCGTCAACGGATTCCGTTTCGGCCTCATTACATTTCCTCCCGAGTCCGAGAGACCGGCACAGGACATTGATGCAAAGGCCGGGGCGGCCGAGATGGAGCTGAAATTGCCGGGTGTGGCAGCGTACTTTGAGCCCGACCACCCTGGCATGCACCGCACGGATACGGTTGATTTTGAATATATAGTCTCGGGTGAGGTGTGGCTGGAGCTCGACGACGGCCATGAGGTCCTCTTGCGCGAGGGCGACAGCATTGTCCAAAACGGGACTCGACATGCGTGGCGCAACAGAGGGAGTATTCCCTGTCGTATGGTGGTCTGTCTGGTGGGTGCGAACCGCCGGGCAGATCTGCGGGCCGGCCCTGTACTGTAAATTCAATTTGGCATCTTACAGTGCGGTCGATTGGCATCATTAGATGCCAGGTGTTGCGATACGGATCCATGGCCGCGTGCCATGGTCTGGGTGACAACTTCCTTACCGAGGTCGAGGCCGCGTGTTCTTGCCTTAGTGAGTTGCAAGCCGTTGGTTCCAGGCTCGACGCGGAGCATCGGCGGCTCGGTTTGAGACGGTTTCCGTTTGGGCTGACCTACCGGACCACGTCCGCAGGGGTGCAGATCGTAGTCGTAGCCCACCGCCGAAGGCGATGGGGCTATTGGCAGCGGCGAAAGTAGTGCCCATTGGAGGCGAAATACCGCCAGCCGGTCCGTGTGAAATCCGTGTGATAACCATGAGCCTCCATGTGCTCTCGTGGGCGAATTCGGGGTTGCAACGGCCGCCCACCCAATGTTGACGAAAGTTAGTGACTAAGGATAATCAATGACTTGGGACCCAAGACTGGTTCCCGAGTCGGTCTTGGCGGTCCGGGGGCAAGGCACTCCATAAGGAGTTCGGGCGCTCGCTCCAGCCAAGTAAGGTTAGTACCCGGGAAGCACCAGACCGTCGCCGCAAGCCGAAGGACGCGCCGAGCGAGTCCAATCTTCTGATTGCGTGTGCGGACGGAAAGGCGACTGTGTGCTCTGCGATATCGTGCGAAACAATCGCTATTGACTCGGTCAAGTGGTAAGTGGCCGATGAAGGAGTCCAAGTCCCTCAAGACCACCGTATCTCGATCAATAGACTTCTTCTGTGCGTATTCCGCCAAATACTTTCGATCGCATCTTGGAAGGTACGTTGCGGCCGCACGCCAAAATTCTGATTTTCACGAAGTTCGTGTAAGCGATGCATCATGTAGCGCTCCGCCTCCTCGCGATTACGAGTACCCGTACTCTCACATAGGCGTCCGTAGTGCTTCGCACGCTTGTCGATATGCCACACATAGCCGCAGTTCCGGTTATAGCGCTTTGAAAGACCTGCTATTGAGTGGGACATGGTCGCTTCCTGCAGTAATGGGCTCAGACAGACCTGCTCTTACCGTAAAGATAGTGCGCCAGTTTCCCCTCAATTCTTGAAACGGGGAATCCGCGCCTCGAATTCCCACGCAAACTCTCCGTGCTGGCTCTGAAATTTGAACAAGTTCTGGAATCAACCGGTTCGTGCCAGCGGGGACGCGCAAAGCGAGTCCGCAAGGTCCAGATGACGCACTCCGGCGTTCTCGAACGGAACTGCGGTGATTTCGCGGTGCAGTTCGTGCTGATGTTGCAGCAGTCGATCCTTGCTTTGGAACGCAGCCCTGATCGGTCGAAGGTAGACGCTTTGGCGCATCGCTGTGATGAGCTTCGCGGGAGAACTCTCGCTTGGTTTCCGTCGCCGCCGGTACCTGAGTCAACGAGTGCGGGCTCACAAGGAGTAGGAGCATGAGACAGCGACCATCAACCAAATTCAATTTCTGCAGTTTATTCTGATCCCGGGCGTCCATGATTGCGCCGACGTATCAGGCGGCAAGTGTCGCAAATCGTGGCAAGTATTGCTGCGACGCAGGTCGCGGCCACTTCCAACCAATGATCTTCGACGGGCCTGCACAGGCCGCCAGTTCACTTATTGGTGTCGTGTCGGACTATGTAGTACGTCATAGAAGGTCTGTCGGAGCCAGCGATTGTGACCGGTAGATTGTCTTGTGCAACCACTCCCAGCGAAGGCAATGTCGGGCGCACCGCCTCAGGAACTGCCTCTGTGCATCCCAGATCATCGCGGTCAAACGCCTTTTCAATCTTAAACGTCTGGCTTACTGCCAAACTGAGTGGGTCAATCTGTTCTTTATAAGATACCTCTCCAAGATGTACTAGGCGACGAGCCCTAAGGTCGAATTCCGCAAGCCGCTCTTCGAGCGTTTCGGGATCGAGATCGTACCCGCGGCGTGCAAGGACCGCGGACGGCTGGCATCGACCCAAGTCGCGTAGTCGTCGGCAACGAATGCTCCGAGGGTCATGCCTTCAGATCGCCGAATGCTATGGTGGACATGGTATCTATGCGTGAAATTTCCTAAGATTTTCTTACATTGCTCCCGTGCGGTCTCTGGCATCATCGCATCTGCGTTGCCAAGTACTATGCGGCGTTTACGGCCAAATCGAGTCTAGAAGGAGCGCATACCAGTTGGCTGAACGCGAAGCATGAAGCCGCATAAGCGCGCTTCATAGATTTCGAACGGCTTGTCTTTCGGTAGAGCGGTGGGGCTTGAAAGAAGCTTTGCTCCGATGAATGCGTTCATTCAGTCATCTGCTGGAAAATCGAAGACCAATAGGGGCATTTAAAGGAATTTGGCCCTCACTTATCGTGCCTGCAGCGGCGCTTATGGTCTACCTCGTCACCCCCAACCGCTGCAGGCATTGGGCCCTGCTGCAGAGCGGTCGGTAGAACCTGGCGAGGGCAGTCACTGATAGCGACGGATAGTGAGCCCCTGAATAAGAGTTAGCCGGAAGACCTTCTTTCTGCGCGCTGGAGGCAGAGATATCGAATGAGTCATGTTTCATTTGCCATCAAGGCCACTCTGCGCGCAATCCCCGTTGCATTGGCCACAACGATTGCCTTGGCAGCGCTACGACCCGCTTCCGCCGACGCCGCTGAGCCGAGCCCATCGACCCCGCAGGCAGCTGCCTCAGCGCCGGACGCTGATCAGGACGCGGATCAGCCAATGGAGGAGGTCATCGTCGAGGCCGCTGTGCCTGGCGCCGTGATTGGTGACATTCCACCCGAGAACCGACTCAATCCGGCCCAGATTGCCGCTTACGGCGACAGCACGATCAACGATCTGCTCAACGATATTGCTCAGCAGACACAGAGCGATCAAGGTCGAGGCGGCACGGCGCCGATCATCCTTGTCAATGGGAAGCGGGTGTCGGGCGTTAACGAAGTGGGGGACCTTCCGACCGAATCGATCCTGCGAGTTGACATCCTGCCCGAAGAAGTGGCGTTGCGATATGGGTACGGCGCCCAGCAGAAGGTGGTCAACATCATTCTGCGACGTAATTTTCGCGCTAAATTATTCGACCTCACCGGCAGCGAATCCACTGGTGGTGGTGGTGAGTCCGACATGGCGGACGCGAACTACAGTCGCATCCATGACAACGACCGGGTGAATGTCGTAGCACGCGTACGAACACAGGAGTCCATTCTCGAGAGCGACCGCGGCGTCTCATCGACGGCAGGGACGGTCAGCGATCCCACCGGTTCGATCGGCAATGATGGCGACGCACGTACGCTCGAGCCGGGCGCCAATACGTATTCGCTGAATAGCGTCTTCGCCTACGCGCTGTCGCAGGCCTTGCAAGGGTCGTTCAACGCCATGGCGACCTATCAAACTACGCGGGCGAAGGACGGCTATCCGGCTGCCACCTTGGAGGTCCCGGCGAGCACGCCGTACTCACAGGAAGACGTTGACGCGATGGTCGATCGCTATCTTTCGGATGCGACGCTACATCAAAATGCCAATACGGGTACCGCGCATGCGGGCGTCACACTGAATGCGGACCTCCCCGACAGGTGGCGATTGTCGTTCATTGGCACCTATGACTACAGCGACGTGCTGACCGAGACGCAACGCACATACGAGACGACCAATTTGCAGACGGCGATCAATGCCGGCCAGGTCAACCCGTATGGGGTACTGCCGCTGTCCGTGCTGGGCCCGCTAGGCCGCCAGGATGCGACGGCGCTTACCAATGCCGGTAGCGGCAGTTTCCTGGCAAATGGCACGCTGTTCGAGGTACCCGCCGGAAACGTCACGAGCAGCTTGCAGTTCGGTGCCAACTATAGCGATTTGGATGCAACCAGTACGGGTCAGGTCAGTACAAGCTCCGCCCGCACGCAGGGGAACGAGCAGATCAGCGTGGACTATCCGCTCACCAGCCGTCCTAACCACGTTCTCGGTTTCCTAGGTGATACCAGCGTCAATGTCACCGGGGGGCTGACTCAAGTATCCGGCTACGGTGATCTCAGCACCGTCGGCTATGGTCTGCATTGGATGCCGGTCTCGAGCTTGAGTATCTTAGCGACTGTCAATCAGGACCACCAGGTGCCGACGCTGACACAACTCGACGGACCTCTGGTCAGTACGCCAAACATTCGCCTCTACGACTACGTGCTGGGGCAGACTGATACGGTAACTCAGATATCCGGTGGCAGCTCGGATCTGAAGGCGGATGATCGCCACGTTTTCAAGCTCGGTTCGACGTGGAACGCAATCGACAAGCCCAAGACTAAACTGAATTTTACCGCCAGCTACATCGATAGTGTGACGCGCAACGCGATCGGTTCGCTCACTACAGCGACCTCCGCAATCGAGGCGGCATTTCCGGATCAGTTTGAGCGTAACGATGATGACGAGCTGATCGAGGTCGACGATCGCGCGGTGAATTTCTATCAAGAGGCGCGTCACGATCTTCGCTGGGGATTCAACTTTACTAAGGTACTGCGCGAGCCGACGCGGCCGCGACGTCCTCCTGGCGCGAGACCGCCGGCAGGCTTCGCTCCGCCATATGGATTTCGTCAACGTCAGGCGACTGGGACGGAGCAGGGTAACGATCAAGTCAATGCTCAAGGCAACGGAGCGACCACCGCGCAGGGTGTTGGACAAGGCAACGTGCAAAACAACAGTCAAGCCAATGCGCAGCGCAACACGCAATGCAGTCCGCAGGGCGACGGAACAGCGACGGCTCCGGGTAACGGACAAGCCAACGCGCAGGGCAGCGGTCCATGTAATGCGCAGAATTCGGCGACCCAAGCTGGCCCGGCAGCCACAGACAGTTCCACGCCGACTCCGCCTCCGGCCCCGCCGGACTCGAACAGTGTACAGGAGGTCGTGGTTAACGGCTCCCGCGCAACAGACGCCAGTCCATTCGGACCGCCCGGCGGCGGCGGTGGGGGATTCGGTGGGCCGGGTGGTGGTGGCGCGCGCGCAGGCGCACGCGCCGGCGCTTTGGGCGGTGGAGGGCCGCCGGGAGCCGGTGGGCCCGGCGGACCGGGTGGCCGGGGAGGTGGAGGCGGCGGCGGTGGACGCGCGGGCGGCGGCGGTTTCGGCAGTGGTAATGGCGCTCAGCTCGACGTATCGCTCTATCACAGCTGGTATTTTATGGACACCGTGCGCCTGACACCTAGCAGTCCTCAGATCGATCTGCTCAATGGGGGATCGATAGGGGCGGGGGGCCAGCCCCGGCATCAGCTTCAACTCAACGCTGGGGTGATCGATAACGGTATCGGCTTCAGAGTGTCTGGCGTCTGGACCAGTGCAACCACGGTAACCGACAGTGGTAACGGCCAGGGCGCGCTCTACTACTCATCTCTGCTAACCCTCAACACCCGGTTGTTCGTCGATTTGCAGCAGCGCTTCCCGAGGAAAATGTGGGCCAGAAACGCGCGCGTGACGCTGGCGTTGAGCAACATCTTCAATAAGCGCCAGGACATTCACGACGGTGCCGGCGTGATACCGGAGATTTATCAGCCAGCGTTTCTTGATCCGTACGGCCGCACCGTGGGAATCGCATTTCGCAAACTGTTCTGATCGGATTACGGGCTCCGCTTAGTCGGAGCACTCACAAAGGTGACCGGCCTTGATGGCAGCCGAATAGAACTGCGCCCTTTGTTTCTCGACCTTTTTCGAAAGCCTCAGCGCCTGTTTGATATGCCCTGAAGCCTCCTGAGCGTAGCCGTTCGTCAGATCGACGTCGGCCACCTGAATATCGCCCATCATTGCGTAGGCTTCATGGTTCAGTGCGTATTCCGGACCATTGTGACCGCTGATTCCGCCTGAACGTGACCGGCCGTTCCGGCCGAACGTGACCGCTCGTTCCGCTCGAAGGTGACCGATTTTGGGCTATGGCCTGGAATCCCCGGTCACGATCCCGGAATGCTCGGTCACGTTCCCGCGGAATGGATCTGCCGGGTCTGCGCTGGAGCCCTCATCGCTGGCTAAGCTGCCCGATTGTTACCTCGGGAGTGCCGATGCCAGCCAAGCGGAGTGCCATGCGCAAGATCAAGGAAGTTCTGCGCCTCAAGTTCGAGGTGCGATTGAGTCATGAGCGGATCGCGGCGGCGAGCGGCCTGTCCAAGGGCGCGGTAAGCAAGTACGTGCAGCGGGCGATCCACAAGAGCCTGAGCTGGCCGCTGCCGGAGGACTTGGACGACAATGCCCTGGAGCGGCTGCTGTTTCCCCAGGTCGTGCAGCGAGAGCACTTCGTGCACGCCGACTACGCCTATGTGCACCAGGAGCTCAAGCGCAAAGGGGTGACGCTGCAGCTGCTGTGGGAGGAATACCACGGCGCCCAGGGGGAGCGGGCGTACCAGTACAGCCAGTTTTGCTGGCACTACCAGCGCTTCCGCGACAGTCTGGCGCGCTCGATGCGCCAGACCCACCGGGCGGGGGAGAAGCTGTTCATCGACTACAGCGGCGACACCGTCCCGGTGATCAATGCGGTGACCGGCGAGATCCTCGCGGCACAGATCTTCATCGCCTCGATGGGTGCGAGCAAATACACGTACGCTGAGGCGACTTGGACGCAGACGCTCCCGGACTGGATCGCCTCCCACATCCGTATGCTCGAATACCTGGCGTGTGTTCCGGAGATCCTGACGCCGGATAATCTCAAGAGCGCCATCAAGGAGGCTTGCCGGTATGAGCCGGAGGCGAACTCCACCTACGAGGACATGGCGCGTCACTATGGCTGCGCGATCATCCCGGCGCGACCGTACAAACCCAAGGATAAAGCTATCGCCGAGACACACGTGCTCCTGGTGCAGCGATGGATCCTCGCGCGGCTGCGCAACCGGCAGTTCTTCTGCTTACCGGAGCTGAATGCGGCGATCGCACAGCTGCTCATCGATCTGAACCACCGGCCGTTCAAGAAGCTACCCGGCTCGCGCTTAAGCGCCTTCGAGACAATCGACCGGCCGGCCATGAAGCCCCTTCCTGCGCAGCGCTATGAGTATGCCGAGTGGCTGAAGGGCAAGGTCTACATCGACTACCACGTCGAGGCCGACGGGCACTACTACAGCGTGCCACATCAGCTCGTGGGCCAGTACGTCCATGTGCGCATGACGGCGTCGGCGATCGAGTGCTTGTTCAAAGGCGGCCGCGTGGCCGCGCATGTGCGCTCCTACCAGCGCGGCCAGCACACCACGTTGCCGGAGCACATGCCCGAATCCCACCGGCGACACATGCAGTGGACCCCGGGGCGGCTCCTGAACTGGGGCCAGAGCATCGGTGCAGGAACGCATGCGGTGGTAAACCGGCGGGGTGATGCCAACCAGCGTGATCGGACTTCCGAGTGCCACTTGCCGCTGGACTTCCTAGCTTTTCGTGGACGCGAGAATCTAACGGCGTTAGCGGCTGGGAGGAATGCCGATGCGCACAAAAGCCAGTACAGGGAAGATCCGTCGGACTAACGATTCCTACTGAATATAGACAGCTATGCGAAATTCGACGCTGTTTCGCATTCGAGTGCAGGAGTGGTCACGTCATGAAAGGCCGTATGCGGAAGACGCCAGGGCGATCCTGGTCGGAATCGCAGAATTTGAAAATCGCAACTTCATCCCGCGTCTATGGGCGCAATCCGGGTGGCTGCATCTGGCACAATGTTCCCCGCAGCCGGCTGGCCGCCGAGCACTCACTCGTACACCATGGGATGGGGCATCAGCGCCGCAGCCGATGAAGCTTCTTCCGAGAGGCTCTTCATGAACGAGCCTCCGGCTATCGGGGATCCACGATCACCTAATCGTCGGGTGTTTGAAGTGGGCCGGGCGAAACGAGATCAGAGCAGCGGTTGATAACGGGACGGCCGGCCAACAGCGCAGCAACGAATGGTTTGGAGTGCTGCAGTGACCGCTCCACCGCACTCATATGGCTCGCATGTGGATAATAGTGCCAATCCACCGCAACATTCGCGCGGCACATGGCAGATATGAAGTTGTACTGACCGGTGGTACCTGCCGCCCGGTCTGCAAGGCCGACCCCAACGAAAACCGGCACTGGCATATCTGCGGTGGGAAATCGGCCTCTTACCGTTTCGCCTTCGTCCAGTGGCTCAACACTCTTTTTGAAGATGGACTTGGCATTCATATGGCCGGCCTTCGCGGCCTTGACCATATCGGTCATGCATCCCGTCAAGGCGGCTTTCAGGAGTGGACGGCCAAGTTTGGAAACGTAGACTTTCGGATCCACTGAAGGATCGATCGAGCGATCGGTTCCAAGAAAATGCAACATCGCGAATGCGGCATCCTCATAGTCCGGGTCCGCAAAGAAGTCGGTCTGCGGGATCTGGGGCGCGCCTTTCACATCGGCTACCGCCGCTACGATTCCGGTGGCAACCACACCCACCAACTTCACATCGGGTGCATAGCTTTGCGAGAGATACCCTGCACCGAGTGCCGCGCCGGCGCCCTGGGATTGTCCGACTGCGACAGCCTCATTCTTCAGAACCTTAGGCCAGCCGTCGAGTGCGGCGCGGATGCCATCCAGGACCGACATCCCCTCCGGCCGATACAGCAGAAAGGGATGCGGTCCCGGTGTTCCCAGACCAGGGTAATCCGTGGCTACAACCGCGTAACCTTGGTCGAGCCACGCATCAAGATATGCGATATCTCTGAGTGAACGCGGCAAATTGGACGGCGCACACACATCGGCAACGCCCGTCGTACCATGAGCCCAGGCCACAATAGGCCATCCGGCCTTGGGCGAGGGCCCTTTCGGAAAGAAAACGGCGCCGGACACCACAATCGGAAGCCCGTCCTTCCAATCGCTCGAGACGTAGAGGATGCGCACAGCACCGCCGGCTGCGGGAAGTCCGAATTGTGCGGGTAATGGCTCCTGGCGAAGCAGTGTCCCAGAGTGAGCGCTGCGCGGACCGGTCCACACATAAAAGCCCGGCACGCCACCATCCCCGGCCCAGGGATCCGTCCCTTGTGCCGCGGCGGCAGGCAATGCCATAGCCATGGCCGCCAGCACGCGAAACGCCGCATGGATTGGCCACCTTACCATGGGGCCATCCCCACGCAGGCGCTCAAAAATTGGCTCGCACAGACAGACCGACGGTGCGTGGCCGCTGCACGATCCCCTGGTTGATGAACAACAGTGCGGGTCGCTGAATGATCGTATCGTTGTCGAAAAGATTCCGCGCGAAGAGCGAGACATCGAATCTGCCGGCGGTCACACCCAGATTCATATTGACCGTCGTGTAGGCGGGCCGCGCGTAGTCCGGGTCGGTGTTATCAAAGCTGCCGTAGCTGCTACCGATGCGATCGACGTCGGTATGGAAGTAGCCACCGAGCGCAGAGGTGATCGGATGGCGTTCATCAATGTAGGCTGTGACATTGTACTTCGGAACTCCGAGCAGCCAGTCGCCGTTCGCGGCTCCGGTGCCGGGAGCCGCGGTTGTAATCTTGGCGTTGTCTACCGAGCCACTGAATCCCACCGCCAATCCCTGCGTCACCTGCACCGTCGTCTCCAGTTCAGCCCCGTAGCTTCGGGCATCGCCTGCATTGACCGTGGCCAGGTAGCCGCACGAGGGCAGATAAAGACTCTGCTGAATATTGCTCCAGTCGATGAAAAAACCGTCCGCGTTGATGCTGAGGCGATCGCCCAGGAGCCGCAGCTTGGCACCGCCCTCGTAGCTCCACAGTGAATCCGAGTCGTAGCTGTTGTCGGCACCGGAAACCCCGTATGTCGCCAGCGAGGCGCCACAGCTTGCGGGAAGAGGCGCACCGGCGCCGCCCAGACGGAAGCCCTTCTCCGCGACGGCATACACGGTTGCGTCTGAATTCACATCGTAGGTCAAGGCGAACTTCGGCGTGAAAGGCCGCTCAGAATCTCCCTTCGAATATACCGCGGGCAGGCCAAGGGCCAACCATCCACCTTCCTCAAGGTCATAGCCTGTCTGTGCGAATGACTGACGGAAGCCGAACGTGGCCTTCAGTGCAGACAGCACTTCATATGAACCTTCGCCGAAAATCGCCTCTTCGCGTTCCAGATTATGGTAGTGGAAGTAGCCCAGTTCGTCGTTCACCAAGGGTGCGCCGAGTACGTCACTTGCGGATTCCCCGGGAAACAGCGTCTCCAGAGTGTTACCGAGACCCGTGACATACTCGTCATCAAGGGTGCGGATGTTCTGGTCGAAGTAGTAAAAGCCCACCTGCCACTCATAGGGCCGTCCAGTCTGCTGCATGGAATTGGAGCGCAGCCGCAGCTCTTCGGACCATTGTTGCGCCTGTACATCGTTGCTGTAGGGGCCGGGCAGCGCCGCGATTGCATTGAACGTCGCGCCATAGGTGGGATCCAGAACGCTGGCAACGTATTCGCTGTTGTAAACCTGTCCGTCCTGAATGCGATCGTTGGTTCGATTTACGTAGCTGCTGATCGAAATCAGCTCCGCTTCGTACAAGTTGGCATTCACCGTCAGACTGGGGACCAATAGCCGGTCCGTATCAGGTTCGCCGGACAGCTTTTCCTGCGTATACCGTGGGAGCGCCAAGTCGAACGCATCCGTGCCGTCCGTTGAAAACATCTGCCACAGCAAAGCGGGCTTGATCGTCAGTCCCGGCGTCGGCTGGATCAGCAATGTGGCTCGGCCGGAGGTCGTATGGTCGTCATTCACTCCGTCGTACAACGAGCCATTTGCGCCGATTCGATCGACGTAGCCGGCGTCATCGCTCTTCTGCACGCCGATCCGCAAGGCCATTTTGTCATCGATGAGAGGCGCATTCAGCACACCCTGGACCAGATAGTCAAAGCCGGCGGCGTTGGTGTCGGCCAGGTCAACGCGCGCACTGCCCTCGAACGCGTCCAACTTCGGCGCATTGCTCGTGAAGCGTATGGTGCCCCCGAGTGAACTCGCGCCATACAATGTGCCTTGCGGTCCGCGCAGCACTTCAGCATCCTGTAGGTCGAAAAGCTCTGGTAAAGTGGCACCGGTGAAAAACAGGTTGGGAATGGTCAGGGAAATATCATCTAGATAAACGCCCACCGTTGCCGTACCGTTTTCCGAACTCACTCCGCGAAGGGTCAGCCGGGTGAGGTTCGGGGCACCGGCGTCGCTGACGGCAAGACCGGGTACTACCCGGGCGAGATCGTCGTAGTTGTCTATTTTCTGACTCTCCAGCGTGTCCCCGGTCAGGACGGTGAGGCTCATCGGCACCTCCTTAACGTCTTCAGACCGCTTTTCTGCCGTCACGACGACTTCCTGAAGCCCCGTCGACGCCGAGGAATTGCTGTCGACTGTCTGTCCGAAAGCGGCGTCCTGCACCAAGCAGGCCACTCCCGCCAGCCACAGCAGTTGCCCCTTTCTTCGATGGGCATTTGCTGTGTCGCGCTGGCCGCCGAAACAGAAGTTGCCGTGCTTCATTGTTCCTCCCATCCCGCACAGGCGGCTGCAGCCGCTCACGTTGCATCGATTCCAGCACAAATTCGTATACAGAACAAGCGTTCGCAATGCGAACATTTGGTGCAGTATGCGGGTATTCGCACCATAACTGCGCGGTCGCATTGCGTGTTTACGACGTGCCGGAGCGGATCCAGTAACATGCGCACCACCCTGGCAACGCACTCAAGACAGCAATGGTTGTGAAGCGTGAATCCAAGCAACCGCGCGACATGGTCGGATCGGTCAAACACGTACTCGACGTCCTCAAGGCGTTTGATCGGAACCATCCGCAGATGACGCTATCGGTGGTCTCGGAGCGAACCGGCCTCACACGGGCCGGAGCCAGACGCTACCTGCTGACCCTCGAGCATCTGGGCTACATCGCCAAGGATGACCGACTGTTTCGCCTGACAGCCAAAGTGCTGGATCTGGGTTTTGCGTTTCTGGACTCGATGCCGCTGTCGGAGCTTGCACGACCGTATCTGCAGAAAATCACCCGGGAGACCGGGGAGATCGCGGGATTGGCGGTCCTGGACCGTGGTGAGATCATCCACGTGGTGGGTTCAACGGTGGAGCGCCTGCTGGCACCCAATCTGGCCATCGGCCGACGTTTCAATGCGCTCTACACTTCATCAGGTCGGGCGATCGCCGCCTTTATGGAACCTGCGTCGAGAGAGGAGTTGCTCAAAAACGGTGTGATACAGCCCATTACGCCGCACAGCCTGACCAGCCGGGAGCAGATCCGCGCCGAGCTCGAGATCGTCCACCGCCAAGGCTATGCGATCGTCGACCAGGAAATGGAAATTGGCATTCGCTCCCTGGCGGTGCCGGTGCTCGACCGAAATAATGTGCCGGTGGCGGCAATTACCCTGCTCATGAACGTGGCTGCGATATCGAAAAAACAGCTGGCGGAGCAGATCCTGCCGGTAGTGCGCCGCGTCGTCCGAGAGATCCCGACGCAGACGCAGTGAATACCGCTAGTCAAATTCCATCGGACTTGTGATTAGCGGCTCGGACCCTGCGGGCGTCACGATCACGCTGCTTTCAAAGCCTGCCTGGCCTACGCCCTCACGCGCGAAGAACATTTCGACGCTGATAACCATGTTTTCACGCAGTTCGAATTGCGCATCAGGTCCCACCTTCACGGAAATGCTGGGGGCTTCGAAGAACAGGCCATTCCCATGCCCATATACAGGCCATTCGCGCGCCATATCACTCAGTGGGCCGCCAAACTCAGCAGTGAGTCGATCACCGATCGCGACAAGTTCGTGGACCCTGATACCGGGGCGCACGGCGGCAAGCACGGTGTTCACCGCCTGGGAATTTGCGATCAGAAGCTCGCGTTGCGCGGCTGTTGGGCTCCTGCCGCACACCACGGTCCGGCCCGGCCCAAGCCAGTATCCCTGGAACATCGGACCGGTAATCCACGCCCGCGCCAGTTCGCCGGCTGCCGGAGTGTCCTGGGTGTAGCCCACCAGCGGATCGCTCGCCAGGTGCTTGAGTTGTGCCCCATGACTGATGGCCAACAGATGCACGTGTCCGCCGCCGCGCATCACATGGCGTGCGGCCTCGCCGGCCGCCTCCGCCTGTGAGCGCCCCGCGATCAGGGCCCGCATGAGCGCCGTGATGGCTTTGCTGACAGTCTGGCCTGCCTGCCGGAATGCCTCAAGTTCACGAGCGCTCTTGATCAAGCGCACCTCGCGCACCAACTCATCGGCGACGACCCACTCGATGAGCGGCGTCATCGCCTGCAACTGCGCCCAGTATTTCATCGGAATCAGATCGGTTCCGACCAGGCCCACCTTTCGGGCGCCCAGCGCTGCCAGTCGGCGGCCAACCTCGTGAAAGGTATTGCCACAAGCCTGAAAGCAGCCTGTGGCGAGCAGTTCGGGCCGAAGATCATGCATATCGGCAATCAGTTCGGGGGTCTTTCCGATCTGCATTATCAAGGCGGCGAACCCCTGAGGCCCGCGTCTGCCTTGTCCTGGCTGGTTGCTGTAGTAGTTCGCAAGATAGACGAGATCGGCGCACCGATCATAGGTTCCGGCCGACCGGCTCCAGATGACCAGCAGATCCAACCCCTGCTGCTGTGCGGCCTGGTCAAGCCGTCGCCATCGAAGCTCATACTCCTGAGACGGAAAATACGCCGCGCTGCTTCGAGTGTTCATGCTCAATGCTGCGACTCCAGCGCGGCACCTCGCATTGCCGGGCTGCGCGCGGCAGTCGCTGCCGCAGCGAGTTCACCGGGTAGCAGCCTTCCGGCGTAAAGAATAAGTGGCACACCGACCAGTGCACCCATCAACGTGAGTGTCAGAGACGCGCGTATTGCCGCGTTGCCCAAGCGCGCACCGAGCGCGTCGCTTAACAGTCCGGCCACCAGCGGGCCGGCGCCCGGACCTATGAGGTTCAGCAACAGGTACACCAGCGCAGTGGCCAGAGCGCGGACTTGTGGAGGCATCAGGCGTTGAGTCACGGCGATCAACGGCGCCATATAGGCTCCGGCGCACACGACAGTGAGAGAATAAAACACCAGCATGACTGCCCCGTTGGTATGCAGAAAAGCATACATCGACGGCACCATTGCGCCGGCGGTGAGGGCAGGGATCCATAAATACCAGCGCTCATCGCGCCGGCCAAGCATGTCGGAGAGGACGCCCCCCGCCAGGGTACCGATGATGCCGCCAACGCCCTCAACCGTACCAGTAAGCGTTCCGACAGTGCCACTGCTCATGCCGTAAAGGCGCATCAGGTAAGTCGGCGTCCAGGTTTCAAACGCATTACCGGAGAGAGAGACGAGGCCGAGTCCCACGCCATAGGCCAGAAAGCACTTCCGCGACAGCATCGTTCGCAGCGTTGCAGACAGCGACTGCACGGAAGTCTCGGTGGCGGATGTCTCCTGCGCTCCGCGCACCGGCTCGCGCACAGTGAATCGAACCACGACGGCAATGAGCAATCCGGGCAGGCCGACAAGCATCACCGCCGTACGCCAACCGAACGATTCACTGATACCGCCCCCGATCGACAGGCCCATTGCCATGCCGATGGAGATGCCGAGCCCATAGATCGCGAACGCGGTGGCGCGCCGGTGGCTAGGAAAGTAGTCCGCGATCAGCGAGCTGGCGGCCGGGCTGCAGGAGGACTCTCCCAGCGCCACGCCAAAACGGGCGGCGATCAGCTGTGTGAAGTTCTGCGCCAGCCCGGTGAGCGCAGTCGCGCTGCTCCAGATGACGAGACCGAACGAAATCAGCGACCGGCGGGAATTTCTGTCGGCCCAGCGCGCAATCGGGACTCCCGCCACGGAATAGACCAGTGCAAATGCGAACCCCGCCAGCAGGCCGAGCTGACCGTCCGACAGATGCAGCTCCCGCTTGATCGGTGGCAGCAGGATGACCAGCACATAGCGATCCATCCAGTTGATGCTGTAGACGGCAACCAGGATTGCCAGAACATACCAGGCGTACCCGTCCGTCCTTTGCACATCATGGCCGACGCTCGGTGGCCGGGTCGTGGTCAAAAGAGTGCGACCTACAGTAACCGCTGCGTTAGCATCGGGCGAACCTCGAACTGTGTAACGCGATTGGCGCATTGTGCCTGAATCAGGTAGTAGTTACCATGGCGCACAAGAGTTCGCATTACGCACAGTCGGTGATAGTAAGTATTATGAGGTTATGAACCCTCCAGTAGTCTGTAAACCCGCCCGGGCCATTATTGAAGGCAATCCGGCTCTATTGGTGTTCAAGGGCGCCGCGGAGTATCCGGAATTTTCCGCATTGCTAGGCGCGGTACGTGAGCAGGGTGCTCCGGTCATTTTTGCTGAAGCGGCGCAGCGGCGGCTCGCCGAGGGTCTGGCCGCTGCGCGACCGGGCGAGCACTGGATCGATCTTCCTCGCCTGTCGGCCTTCCTGGGGACTGCGTTGTCACTGCTGTTAAGGCAGCGCAATGTACAGACACTGCTCGTGGCTGGAGGTCGCACCAACGTGGAGGTCCATTATTCATTCGTCGATGCGCACCAGAACGATTTCTTTTGCCGCGTCGCTGAAGATTGCATGGCGGCCGAGCCGCCTGCTTTACAGGAAGGGGCTCTGAAGGCAATGGAATACCTGCAGACGGGCGCGCGGCAGACTGCTGCTGCGCTGGTGAGGGCGCTCAAAGCGGATCGAGCGCACCGGCCGAACCCATGAGCACTCGTGAATCCGGCCCGCTTGGCAAGCCCGCGCTGTTGGTCATCGACGTGCAGGGCGACATCAAAACTCCCCGATATGATCCGGCCCGGCATTTTCCGATGCTGCAGTTTCACGAATACATGCAGCGGATTCCGCCACTGATCACAGTCGCTCGAGCCAGCGGCATCCCGATCATCTTCTTGCAGGAAGTCCACCACCCAAGCCTGATCGACTTCGGACGCGAGCTCGACGGTTTCGAGCGGATCCATTGCATTGAGGACTCACCGGGAAATGCGATCGCACCCGAAATGGGCAGGCGCCCGGAGGATTTCTACATCCGCAAGCGCCGCTACTCCGCTTTTTTTGGCACTGAGCTTGATATTTACTTGAAGGGGCTCGGCGCCAGATCTGTATTGCTGGTAGGAGGGTTCACTGATGTATGCGTGCATTACACCTTTGCCGATGCCCATCAGCGCGGCCTTGTATGCCGAGTCGTCAAGGACTGTGTAGCCGGCTCTTCGCGCGAGGCGCACGATGCCGCGCTGCAGGCCATGGAGTCCTTGCAACCCGGCAGCATTTGCGGGCGCGATGAGTTGATCTGCGAACTCGCGGGGCAACAATGAAAACCCGTGAGCGTGCTGGCCACGGCGCCGATCTCCTCGATCAGCGCGCCATTAGGGTATTCAGCGGGATGGTTTCGTCCCGAAGCCGCGCCTTCGGCTCACGAGTGCGTTGCGCGACGAGCTTCTTAGCCAGCGAAAAGTCCGCAGGGCGATTGACGGCCGCGGCGGAAACGATAACGCCTTGGGCAAGGTAGAAGGTGCAAAAACTCTCTGCCTGGGGTTCGCCGCGAATGACGATGTCATCATACCCGTCCGACAATCCGGCGATCTGCAGCTTCAGATCGTACTGATCCGACCAGAACCACGGAACCGAATGCGCGAGCGCGGGGCGGCCCATGATGGCGGCCGCGCAGATTCGTGCATGCTCGGCGGCATTCGGCACCGACTCCAGCCGTACCCGCTTCTCCGAGAACGGGCTGAGGTAGCTGCAGCAATCGCCTACGGCAAAGATCCGCGGATCCGAGGTCGCCAACTGCCCATCCACCAGGATGCCGTTATCTACTGCGAGGCCGGCATCCTGGGCCAGCTCGGTGTTCGGGATCATGCCGACACCGGCGATGATTAGATCGGCCGGTCTGAGGCTCCCATCGGCGAAGCTCACCTCGAGCGCACTCGCCCCGCTTCTGCAGGATTGTGCAGACAGAGCCGTGAGGATTTCCACGCCGCGCCGTCGGTGCGCCCCCGCATAGAACTCGGAGACCACCGGTGCGGCCACTCGCGCTAGCAGCCGCGGCAGCGCCTCGGCCAGCGTGACCTTCAGTCCGGCCAGGACGCCTACGGCGGCTATTTCCAGTCCGATGAAGCCTCCCCCCAGAATCATGAGGCGCTGGCCTGACCGGAACTGAGCACGCAGCCGGCTGACATCGGCAATCGTGCGCACATAGTGAATATTGGGATGCTCGGCGCCATGAAGCGCCAGACGCCGGGCGCGCCCGCCGGTCGCCAGTACCAGCTGCCGGTAGGGCAGCCCCAGGCCATCCTCAAGGACCACGGTCTGGGCCCGGCGGTCGATACCCAGGACCCTGTTGCGGTACAGGCCCTTGATCCGAGCGCGCTCATAGGCCTCGTTGCTGCGGAACATCAGCGCCTGCTCGGAGACCACCCCGGTGAGGAACCCTTTGGAGAGGGGCGGGCGCCGATAGGGCGGATGACCCTCCTCGCCGATCAGCGTGATGGCGCCGGCATAGCCATTCTGGCGCAGGGCGAAAGCCACCCCGGCGCCCGCTTCACCCGCACCAACAATGATCACTCCGGCATCCGCTTCGGTCATCGGGCCTCGGGTCCTAACAGTAAAAGTCAGGGCACAAACGCATACCCTGGATGGCCACGGGGTCGTGGAACAGTAACCGCACGGCCTGGTGCTCGCGCTCCAGCGCCTTGAGGCGTCGGATGGCTTGCATGGCGGCAACGTCGTCCACGCATTCGCCGGGCAGGATTTCCTCTTCGAAGTTTTCCTGCAGATCGCCCGCATCGAAGGGCAGCACGAGGCGCAGCCCAGAGGGCAGCTGCACCAGCGCGGACTGATGCCCCTGGGTGTGCCCGCGGGTGTCCAACAGATTTAATCCGGCGAAGGGCTGCCAATCCCCGTCCTGCAGCGCCCAGTGCAGCTGCGGCGCGCAGTATTCGTCCCTGAAATAGGCCATGCCCGGGTCAGCGCCGAAGGCGTGCTCGTGCTCGCGGCGCTGGACGCAGATCTGCGCATGGGTCAAATGGCGTAACTCACCGCAGTGGTCATAGTGCAGGTGCGAGAGGATCACCTGCCGGATATCGGCCCAGCCTATCCCCACGGCCGTGAGCTGCTGCTGCATTAGGTGCGACTCGCGAATCACCGGCGCCGCCAATCCCTGCGACCAGAATTTCTCCTGCATCCGCTTGGGGTTACGGCCGTTGTCCGGATTCATACCGGCGTCCAGCAATACCCAGCCGGCCTGGGTGTCGAGCAGATAACTGCAGACCGGTTCGCTCAGGATGAAGCGGCCGCCCCGGTCGCGGGTCGAGACGGTCTTGGGCAGGATCTCAAAACCGCACAGCAGGACAAACAGCCGACGGACGGCAGTAGGGCTCGGGGGCGTCGGCGTCATGATTCGGGACGCCTTTTCGGGCACACTACGCGGCGTTTCATATCGGAAAACTCAAGGATCGATTATGGCCCTGACAGATGCGGTGAAGAGCAGCCAGATTGGCGGGCGACTGAAGGAGATCCGCCGCGCCCTCGATAAGACCCTCGCGCAGGTCAATGAGATAACGGGCGTCTCCATTTCCAATCTTTCGAAGATCGAGAACAACCAGATCTCCCCGTCCTTCGACATCATGAAACGGATCTGCGACGGCCTGGGCGTCAGCATCGAGGATTTCGTGCGTCCCGGTGTCAAAAGCGTGGTTTCCGGTCGCAAGACCACGACCCTGCGCGGCGAAGGCGACCACTTCACGAGCGGCCAGTACGACTACCGCGCCCATGCCTCTGAACTCTCCCGCAAAGGCATGGTGCCGCTGGAAATCCTGATTCACGCCCGCTCGGTCGACGAATTCGATCACTGGAGCCAGCACCGCGGGGAGGAGTTCGTCTACGTGCTCAGCGGTGCCATCGAGATTCACACCGAACACTACGCCCCGTTCCGGCTCAGCCGTGGCGAGAGCGCGTACTTCGACAGCAACATGCGTCATCTGTACCTCACGGTGAGCAAGGAGGACGCCCGGGTGTTGTCCATCTCGCATGATCCCGGTACTCCGGAAGGGATTGCCCAGTTCATGAACGCCGCCGCACGGCAGGTGGATGCGCCGAAAGACTGAAGACCATGCGATCGCAAGTCAAGGTCTTTTTTCTTATATGAAATTTTTTCTTGTCTCGAACGAAGCAATCTCTGTAGCATGGACCCAGCACCTCCACTGTCCGGGTTCCGATGAAAATCCTTTCGATCCAGGCCTCCGCTTTTCGTCTTCCCGTCCGCCGTGACTTCCGATGGGCCGGGCTGAACGGAAACCTCGGCCACTTCGTCCTGGTGCGGGTGACGACCGATGCCGGCCTGATAGGCTATGGCGAGGCCACGCCGCTGCCGGACTGGGGCGGTGATTTCGGGCGGCGCTCCGGGGAGACCGTGGCCACTGTCATCAGCCTGGTGAACGAGCTCTTCGCTCCCGCGCTCGTCGGCACCGATCCGACCGCCGTGACCAGGGCGCGGAGCACGCTGGATGCACTGGTCGTGGGCCACCCCTATGCCAAGTGCGCGGTGGACATCGCCTTGCATGACCTGTGGGGCAAGTGCGCAGGCCTACCCCTCTATCAGCTCCTGGGCGGTGCCGTACGCGACTCGGTGCCCGTCGCCCACATGATCGGGCTGATGCACGAAACCGAAGCCGTGCGCGAAGGGATCGCCGCCGCCGCCGACGGCGTGCGGGCCCTGCAGGTCAAGGGCGGGGTGGATCCGCAGCGCGATGTGCGACTGATCGCAGCCCTGCGGCGGGAAATCGGCCGCGGCGTGAGCCTGCGCCTGGATGCCAACCAGGGCTATGGTCCTGCGAAACAGGCCCTGGGCGTCGTCGGCCAACTCATCGATGCCGGCGTGGATCTCATCGAACAGCCCACCATGGGTTTTGCCTACATGGCCGAGGTCACCGCACGATCCTCCGTTCCCATCATCGCCGATGAATCCTGCTGGGACGCGCACGATGCCCTGGAGGTCGTGCAGCGCCGGGCGGCCGATTGCCTCTCGATCTATCTCGCCAAGGCCGGAGGTTTCATCGGCGCGCGCGCCGTGGCAGCCATCGCCGAGGCGCAACGGCTGCCGTGCGACATCAACGGCTCGATGGAATCCGGCATCGGCAACGCCGCCAACACTCACTTCGTGCTGGCACATCCGGCCGTCACGCTTGCCTCGGTGATCCCGATCAGCGCACCGGCCGGCGCCCATCCGTATGCGATCGCCGGTCGCTACTTCGAGGATGATGTGATCTGCGAGGCCTTCACCGTGAAAGACGGCGCCATCCTGCCGCTGAATCGCCCGGGTCTGGGCATCGAAATCGACGAGGCGCGCCTCGCCGACTTCCGGTGCGCCTGATGGGTGCCGGGCTGCGCATCGCGGCAGACGTCGGCGGCACCTTCACCGATGTGGCCTGTGTGTCGGCCGACGGATCGCTCTTCACCTGCAAGATTCCCTCGACGCCGGGTGACTATGCCCAGGCCATTCTGGAGGGCATCCGTATCCTGCTGGAGCAGCTGCCCGCCGCGCCTGCAGATGTATCCGAAGTGCTGCACGCCTCGACCGTCGCAACCAATGCCATCCTCGAGGGCAAAGGCGCCCGCACGGCGCTGGTGACGACCCTGGGGTTCCGCGACATCCTGGAGCTGCGGCGCATCCGCGTGCCCAGACTCTACGAACCGCTCTATGAGAAGCCGCCCCCGCTGGTGCCGCGACGTTTGCGCCACGAGGTGCGCGAACGGCTCGACGGCAGGGGTGCCATCATCGTGCCACTGGATGAGGCACAGGTGACCGCGCTCGCAGCTGACCTGCGTCGCGAGGAGGTCGAGGCCGTCGCGGTCACGCTGCTGCACGCCTACATCAATCCAATCCACGAGCAGCGCATCGCCGAGCTACTGCGCAGCGCCCTGCCGGATTGCTACCTGTGCACCTCGAGCGACATCCTGCCGGAGATCCGCGAGTACGAGCGCACCAGTACGACGGTGATCAACGCCTATATCGGTCCGGTCATCTCCCGCTACCTCACCTCCCTACGCGAGCGGCTCGACCGCAGCGGCGTGAGGGCGCGGTTGCTGATGATGCATTCGGGCGGGGGCACCATGGACGTGCGGCAGGTGCTGGCACGCCCGGCCACCGTGGTGGAAAGCGGACCCGCCGCCGGCGTGGTCGGCGCCGCGCGGCTGGGTGCGCGCGCCGGCTATCACAACCTCATTACCTTCGACATGGGCGGCACCACCGCGAAGGCTTCGCTGGTGGATGGCGGGCGCATCATGGCGACCGATGAATACGAAGTGGCAGGCGGCATCTCCCTGAGCAGCCAGCTCGCCAAGGGCGGCGGCTACGCGCTGCGTTTTCCGGTGATCGATGTCTCCGAGGTCGGCGCCGGGGGCGGGAGCATCGTGCGGGTGGATTCAGCCGGAGCGCTCAAGGTCGGCCCCGACAGTGCCGGGGCGGTCCCCGGACCGGCTTGCTATGGACGCGGCGGCACGCTGGCCACGGTGACCGATGCCAGTGTGGTCCTTGGTTATCTCAACGCTCACGCTCTGGCGGGCGGCGCGGTTCCGATCGATCGATCCCGCTCCCAGGCGGCGCTGCAGGTCATCGCCCAAGCATTAGGCATCGACGTGCTCGAAGCGGCCCACGGCATCCACCGCCTCGCCAATTCCACCATGATGCGTGCGGTCAAGGCCGTCTCCACCTACCGCGGTCGCGACCCGCGGGGCTTCACACTGTTCGCCTTCGGCGGCAACGGCGGTATCCATGCCGCCGCACTGGCGCAGGAGCTGCAAATTACGCGCATCGTCGTGCCCCCTGCGGCCGGCGTCTTCAGCGCGCTGGGACTGCTGTGCGCGGATCGGGAGGCCAGCCGCTCGGCGGCCTATCTGGAGCCGCTGGAGGCTGCGTCCCTGACGGCTGCGGCCGAGCGCTGCCGGATCCTGGAGCGGGCGGCCTTGGAGGAGCTGGGGGCTGACGCCGATCGGGCGCCGGACGCCCGCCGCCAGATCCGCTGGCGCGCGGAACTGCGCTATGTTGGACAGGGCTTCGAGCTGGGCGTGGATCTGCCGCGCGAGCCCAGCGCCGCCTGTGATGTCGAGGACCTGCGGCAGCGCTTCGAAGCCGAATATGCGCGCACCTACGGTCACGCGCTCAGCGGCCGGCGCATCGATTTCATCGCGCTGCGCGTCACCGCCACACTCGCACCGGCGCACAGCCAGCCGGCCGGAACATCCCGCAAAGCACGCGCGCGGAACCCGATGCCGGATACCCGTCTGGCCTATTTCGGAAGTGACCATGGCCTGATCGAGACGCCGGTCATCGCCCGCGGGGAACTCGGCGCAGCGGCGCGAGCCGGTCCGCTCATCATCGAGGAGTATGAAGGCACGACCGTGGTGCCGCCGGGTGCGCGGGCCGTGCGCGATAGCTTCGACAATATCGTCATTACCCTGGGGCACGGTGACCGCCCATGACCAAGAGCCTGGATCCCATCCTGCTGGAAGTGCTGCGCAACGCCTTCGAGTCCGCCGCCGACCAGATGGCGCTGATACTGATGCGCACGGCGCATTCGCCCATCGTCCGTGACGCCATGGATTTCTCCACGGCGATCTGCGATGCGACGGGCCAGAACCTGGCGCAGGGCCTGACCACGCCCATGCATCTGGGCAGCTTCTACGATGCCATGCGTCACCTCATCGGCCAGTACGAGGGTCGCATCCACCCGGGCGATGTCTTCATCGCCAACGACCCCTACCTGGCCAGCGGCCAGCACCTGCCGGACATCTATGTCGTCAAGCCGGTGTTTTATGCCGGGCAACTGTGCGGCTGGGCGGCGACCATTGCGCATCACGTGGACGTGGGCGGACTGGTCCCCGGCAGCAACTCCCTGGCCGCCACCGAGATCCACCAGGAGGGGCTGCGGCTGCCGTTCCTCAAGCTCGCCGAGGGCGCTGTGGAAAACCAGATGCTGCTAGAGATCATCGCCGCCAACGTGCGCGTTCCCGACCAGGTGCTCGGCGACATCCACGCCCAGCAAGCCGCCTGCACCGCCGGGGAACGGGAACTGTCGGCGCTGCTCGAGCGCTATGGGGCGCAGGAAGTGAAATTCTACGGGGAGGCCCTGCAGGATTATTCGGAGCGCCTGGCCCGCGCGGCCATCACGCGCATCCCGGATGGCACCTACCGTTTTTCCGACCACATCGACGGACTGGGCGAGAATCCGACACCGGTGCACTTCCACGTCTGCGTCACCGTGCACAGCGATGAGATTACGGTGGATTGGACCGGCACGGCAGCGCAGGTCAAGGGCGGCATCAACACGCCCCTGTCCTTCTGCAAATCCAACGTCTACGCCGCCCTGCGCTCAATCATGCCGGTTGACGTGCCGAACTGCCACGGCTACACGCGCCCCATCCACGTCATCGCGCCCGAAGGCACGGTGCTGAACGCCCGGTACCCCGCGCCGTGCGGCGCCCGTGGCATCACCGGCTACCGCATCGTCGACTGCCTCTTCGGTGCACTGGCCCAGGCGGTGCCGGATCTGGTCGCCGCCGATGGCGCGGGCGGCTCGACTCTGCCGAGCTTCGCCGGCTGGCATCGGGGCAAGCGCTTCGTGTTCTCCGAGTGCGTGATGGGGACCTGGGGCGCCACCTCCCGTCACGATGGCCAGGAAGGTGTGCCGCACATGGCCTCCAATCAGGCCAACGTGCCGGTGGAGATGATCGAGTCGGACTATCCCCTGCGCATCGAACATTATGGTTTTGCCGCCGATACCGGTGGCCCGGGCCGCTACCGCGGGGGCCTGGGCGTGGTGCGCGAGTACCGCATCCTTGCCGATGACGTCTATTTCGGCGTGCGCTCGGACAAGTCGGTGCACGCGCCTCACGGATTGGCGGGCGGGGAGCCCGGAGCGCGCGCCGTGAACCTGCTGCGCGATGCCACCGGTGAGCACACGCTGCCGCCCATGCCCATGCGGCCGATGACCCTCACGAGCGGCGATTTGTACCGCCATGTCATGGCCGGCGGCGGCGGCTATGGCAATCCTTTCGAGCGCGATCCGCAGCGCGTCCGCACCGACCTGCTGGATGGCAAGGTTTCCCGCGAGCATGCCCGTGAGGCCTACGGGGTCGTGTTCGATGCTCACACCGAGATCGATACGGCGGCAACGGCGAGCCTGCGGGCCGCTCATCTTCACACCGCATCAAGGTAAGCCTGCCATGTCCGCCGCCCCTCAACCCGGTTCACGCGTGGAGTCGCCACTGGACCCGTTTTCCCCGCAGTTCCGGGCCGACCCCTATACGCCTTATGCCCAACTGCGGGCAGCAGAGCCGCCCCTGGTATGGCTCAGCCGCCACGCGATCTGGGTGGTCTCGCGCTACGAACCGGTGCGCGAGGTTCTGCAGGATTGGAAGCGCTTCAGCAATGCCGGCGGCGGGGGCATCACCAACTACTTCCTGACCAAGCCCTGGCGCCGCCCCAGCCTGATCCTGGAAGTGGATCCGCCGGATCACGGGCGCACGCGCAAGGTGCTCATGCAGGCTCTCTCCCCGGCCCGCCTCCAGCAGCTGCGTCCAGGCTTCGAGGCCAAGGCCGAGGAGATCATCGATGCGGCGCTCGCCCGAGGCACGCTCGATGCCGTCCCGGAGCTCGCGCAGCGCTTCCCCCTCACCGTGTTTCCGGATGCAGTGGGCATGCAGCGGGGCGAGGATCGCTCCAACATGCTCACTTATGGCGCAATGGTGTTCGGCGGCTTCGGACCGGTCACGCCTTGGTACGAGAACCTGATGCTGCAGGCCGACGTCGTGACCGAATGGATCATGGCGCGCTGCCGGCGCGAGGCACTCTCGAGCGATGGAATCGGGGCGGCCATCTACGAACAGGCCGATGCCGGTGCCATCACCCATGCCGAGGCCACCTTGCTGGTGAGGTCGCTGCTTTCGGCCGGTGTGGACACCACCATCGACTCCATCGGATTGTGCCTGCGCGCCCTGGCCGAGCATCCGGAGCAGTGGGCGTTGCTGCGCGATCAGCCGGATCTGGCGCGAAATGCTTTCGAGGAGGCAACCCGCTACGATTCCTCCAGCCAGTCGCTCTTTCGCACGACGCTGACCGATTGCGACTTCCAGGGCGTGGCCCTGCAGCGGCATCAGAAGGTGCTGGTGCTCATCGGTTCAGCCGGGCGCGATGCCACCAAGTGGACCGACCCGGACCGCTTCGACATCACGCGGCGCATCCTTGGCACGCAGATGGGCTACGGCGCCGGCGTCCACAGCTGCGTGGCCCAGATGATGGCGCGGCTGGAAGCCGAGGTGTTCTTCAGCGTCCTCGCCCGCAAGGTCGAGCGCATCGAGATCGCGGGCCCCTCGCAGGTGCGGCTGCAACCGGGCCTGCGGGGGCTGTCCACCCTGCCGCTGACGCTCACGCGCAGGGTTCACTGACCGGGCAAACGCAGGAGTTACCGCCATGGCCACAGTCATCGTTGCTGGAGGAGTCACGGGCATCGGCCGCGCCTCGGTGCGCGGGTTCCGGGCGCGCGGCGACAATGTCGTGCTGGTGGATCATCGCCCGCTCGATGACGCGCTCGCCGCCGAGCAGGCGCCAGGGCCGCTACACTTCCTGCAACGGGATCTCGGGGATCCGGCCGCGCCGGAGGCCATCGTGAGGGACGCGGTGGCGCGCTTCGGCGGCCTGGATGCGGTCGTGGTGACGGCGGCACTGATGCTCTCTGCACCGCTGGCGCAGTGGAGCTGCGAGATGTGGGACCGCACCGTGGCCCTCAATCTGCGCATGCCGTTCTTCATGGTGCAGGCCGCCGCACCGCACCTGGCCAAATCCGACAATGCCAGCATCGTGTTGATCTCGTCCACCGGCGCCCTGCGCGGCCACGCCGGCATGTCGGCCTACCAGGCCACCAAGGCGGCGCTGCCGGGACTGTGCCGTAGCCTCACGGCGGAACTGGCTCCGCAGGGCATCCGGATCAACACCATCATGCCGGGGTGGATCGATACGCCCTTCAACGATCCATTCTGGCAATACCAGCGCAATCCCGAGTCACGGCGCAGCGAGATCGAGGCGCAGATTCCGCTGCGGCGCCAGGGCGAACCCGATGAGGTCGCCGCGATGGTGCTCTTTCTGGCCTCACCGGCGGGCCGCTACATTGCCGGCACATCGATTGTCATCGATGGCGGCTACACGGCGGTCTAGCTCTCATGCCGCTGATCGCCGATGCGTTCTCATCCCCCGTGCGCCCGGTCCTGCGCGGCCGCTTCGGCGCCGTGGCCGCCGCGCATCCGCTGGCGGTGGCGGCCGGGCAGCAGATCCTGGCGGCCGGCGGCTCGGCCGCGGATGCGGCCATCGCCGCGCAAGCGGTCCTGGCGGTGGTGGCGCCTGATGCCTGTGGAGTAGGCGGCGACATGCTGGCGCTGGTGCGCGCACCCGGACAGGCGATCACCGCCATCAACGGCACGGGTGCGGCACCGCGAGGCTTGACGCACGCGGCGGATGACGGACCCCACAGTGTCACGGTGCCCGGCATGGTCGATGCCTGGTGCACGCTCGCAACGCGCTACGGACGGATACCGTTGGCGCAGGTGCTCGCGCCGGCCGTGCGCCTCGCGCGCTCCGGCGTGCGCGTTTCGCGCGCGCTGGCGGCGACGCTGGCCGCGCACCGCACACGTCTGGTGCGCGGTGCAGCCCAATCGTGGGCCTGGTTCGACGCCCCCAGCACTGCAAGGGTCGTACAGCCGCAGTTGGCGTCGATTCTGCAGAACGTCGGGCACGAGGGGCGCGACGCTTTTTATGCGGGCGCGGGCGCGGCGGCGATCGCACGAGCCGTGCAGGGACTCGGCGGCACCTTGTGCGAAGCGGATCTGGCCGCGCATACGACGGTGCTCGCAGCACCGATCGTCACGCGCTGGGGCGAACTCGAACTGGCAACACAGCCGCCGATGGCGCAAGGCGTGCTGCTGAACATGGCCGTGCAGGGGTTCGAGCGCCTGGGCGAGGTCCCGCAGGCACTGCAGGATCACGCGGCCATTGAACTCACCACGGCCGCCTTTGCCTATCGCGACCGGATCGCCCTGGGTGCGGCGCTGCTCGCGCTGGATCTGCCGATCGACCTGAGCTGCGCCGCCAACCGTGCCGGCCCGCGCGCCTACCTGCACACGGCCGGGGTGGCGGCGGTCGATGCGCAGGGCATGGTGGTGTCGTCCCTGGTCAGCGTGTTCGATGACTTCGGGTCCTGCGTATTCGTGCCGGCCCTAGGCTGCACGCTGAACAACCGCGGCGGCGGGTTCACCGCGGGCGAGAATCAGGCGGCACCCGGCAAGCGGCCGGTGCATACCCTGGCCCCGGCGCTGGTGCAGACCCCGCAGGGCGTACTGGCACTGGCCACGCCGGGCGCCGATGGTCAGGTCCAGACACTGCTGCAGGTCCTGATCGGTCTTGGACGGGACGGCCTGGATCTGGCGCAGGCCATTGCGCGCCCGCGCTGGCGCAGCGAGAACGGTGAGCTGTTGATCGAGCACGGCCACACCGGCATCGAGGCGTTGCGGGCGCTGGGCCACCGGGTCGTGCCCCGCTGCGATGGCGACCTGCGATTCGGGGCGGTCGTCAGCGCCGGATGGATTGAGGAGGAGCCGATCGCGGCCGCCGATTGGCGCCGCGAGACTGCT
>Ga0302316_10000545_pt1 | contig 32637 bp, 25 predicted proteins | sample III_Palsa_N3_2_FD_200456 | JGI IMG/M metagenome (GOLD analysis project Ga0302316, IMG submission 200456) | Peat permafrost microbial communities from Stordalen Mire near Abisko, Sweden - III_Palsa_N3_2 | ecosystem: Environmental > Terrestrial > Soil > Palsa > Peat permafrost | place: Sweden...
TGCGTTTGCACTTCGGGATGATGGGTACGAGACGATCATGGTGAATTGCAATCCGGAGACCGTGTCGACGGACTATGACACCAGCGACCGGTTGTACTTTGAGCCGCTGACGCTGGAGGATGTGCTCGCGGTGTATGAGCATGAGGCGTCGGGCGGAGCGGAGATTGGGATGATCGTGCAGTTTGGCGGGCAGACGCCGTTGAATTTGAGCCTGCCGTTGAAGGCTGCGGGCGTGCCGATTATTGGGACTTCGCCGGAGTCGATTGATTTGGCTGAGGATCGGAAACGGTTTGGGAAGTTGATTACGGAGTTGGGAATTCCGCAGCCTGAGGGCGCGATGGCTACGTCGCTGGAAGAGGCGTTGGCTGGCGCGAAGAAAGTGACGTATCCGGTGCTGGTGCGGCCTAGCTATGTACTGGGTGGGCGCGCGATGGTCATTGCTTATGACGATGCTGATGTTGTGCGGTATATGTCGACGGCGATTGAGTATTCGCAGGAACGGCCGGTGTTGATTGATCACTTCCTGGAGGACGCGTCGGAGGTGGATGTCGATGCGTTGTGCGATGGGACCGATGTGATTATCGCGGGGATCATGCAGCATATCGAGGAGGCGGGCGTGCACTCGGGGGACTCTAGCTGCGTGCTGCCGGCGGTGGATTTGAGTGCGGAGGTGTTGGAGACGATTCGGACATATACGCGCAAGCTGGTGATGTCGCTCAACGTGATTGGGTTGGCGAATCTGCAGTTCGCGGTGCAGCGCGGAACGGTGTTTGTGATTGAGGTGAATCCGAGAGCGTCGCGGATGGTGCCTTATGTGTCGAAGGCTACGGGGGTGCAATTGGCGAAGATTGCTTCGCGGCTGATGACCGGGCGGACGCTGAAGGAGTTGCTGCCGGAGCAGTTGGCTAGTGGAAAAGATTTGAGTACGGGCGAACATTTCTTTGTGAAGTCGCCGGTGTTTCCGTGGGGCAAGTTTTTGGGCGTTGATCCGGTGCTGGGGCCGGAGATGCGGTCTACCGGTGAAGTGATGGGCGTGGCTCGGACGTTTGGCGAGGCGTTTGCCAAGGCGCAGACGGCCGCGGGACTGCATTTGCCGACTGAGGGGACGGTGTTCTTCAGCGTGAACGATCATGACAAGCTGAGTGTGGCTCCGCTGGCTCGTCGATTTGTCGAGATGGGATTCAAGCTGGTGGCAACGCATGGGACTGCCGACGTTTTGGAAGAGGCGGGCATGCAGGTGGAGCGGGTGTTCGCCGTGAAGGAAGGCCGGCCGAACGTGGTGGACTTTATCAAGAGCGACCGGATTCAGTTGATTGTGAATACGCCTAGTGGGCAGATGAGCGTGTTTGATGAGGCGGCGATTCGGCGGGCTGCGGTGAGTGCGCGGGTGGCTACGATTACTACGCTGGCGGCGACCAGGGCGGCTGCGGATGGGATTGAGGCTTTGCAGAAGGGCGAATATCACGTCGAGTCGTTGCAGGAGCTGCATGCGTCAAGGTTGGTGGCGGTGTAGCGTTGGGTTCGTCGCTGGTCCCACCCGTCCGCAAAGGGCGCGTACGGATGGGGCACCCGGATGGATGGCGGGGCGGTAGACTTGTACGTGATGCTTATTGATGGGATTCATATACCGCTGACGGTGCCGTTTACTCGCGACGGCGAGAGTTATTTGCGCAAGCTGGAGTACAACGTTGGGCGCTACTCGTTGACGCCGGCGGCGGGGTTGGTGGCGCTTACTGCGGGAAGCGAGGGGGCTTCGCTTTCCGATGGCGAGATTGCGGATACGCTGCGGGTGATTGGCGAGGCCGCTGCTGCGACGAAGGTGTTGGTGGCTTCGATTACGAAGGACAGCGTGCAGGGTGCGCTGGCGGTGGCGCGGCAGGCTGCGGAGGCGGGATTCGATGCGGTGCTGCTGACGGCGCCGTCGCAGTGGGAGCGGCTGACTGAGGACGAGGTGATGTTGTACTTCCGCGCGGTGGCGGATGGATCGCCGCTGCCGGTGATGCTGGGGAGTGAGTCGGGGTCGCAGGGGTATCGGCTGAGTGTGGATGAGATTGCACAGCTGGCGCGGCATGGGAATGTGATTGGCGTGTATGACGAGGGGCTGACCGTGGAGCGGTATCGCGCGATTGCCGAGGCGACCGCGGGTATGAGGCGCGAGGTGTTGGTGACGACGGTGTTTGCGCCGGTGACTCGGCGGATGATGCGGGGGCGATGGGATGAGGGTGGGTTCGTGTCGGTTGCGTCGCTGGCGGGAGGGACGGCGGTGGTGGAGGCTCCGATGGTGAAGGCGCTGAAGACGCGGACGAAGGTCGTGGGGTTCCAGGTGATGGCGGCGGGGAGTGCGGTGGGGATGGTGGAGTTGCTGCAGGCGGGCGCGGCGGGTGCGATGCTGGCGCTGTCGGCTAGCGCTCCGCAAGGATGCTATGAGGCGTATGCGGCGTTCAAGGATGGGGATCCGGCGCTGGCTGCGGAGAAGGGTGCGCGGCTGGTGGAGGCGGACGCGGCGATTCGTGCGCTGGGGATCGCGGGTGTGAAGTATGGGTGCGATTGTAATGGGTATTTTGGTGGGGCTCCGCGGTTGCCACGATTGCCGCTGGATGCGGAGGGGAGGGCGACGGTGGAGAGGGTGTTGGCGGGGATTCGGAATTAGATGGCGGGGGGGTGAATTTCCGGGTGATCGAAGTATCCCAAAACGCCGTTTTCGGCAACGTCGCGCCACCAGTGCCGGCGGTTGCTACCAAAGAATGTCGACGCGTCGCTACTAGTTTGCCCAAGCCAAACCGTCCACTCCAGCGCCAGCATCCATCGTTTGGCGCACCTTCCACTGATTTAGATCGATCACGACTACCTGGTGGGTTCCTCCACACGATGCAAAGGCCACTTTTCCGTCCGGACTCATCAGAATCTCCGTTGCAGCCCCCTGAATGTCGATCGTCTGAGCTACCTTCATCGTACTTAAATCTACGACCGCTATCTGTTTGATCCTTGGCAAGGCAACCAACAGAAATCGTCCATCGAGCGTCGGGGCCGTTCCGTAGCCCACCGAAGGTAGCGACACCCACATTTTCACTTTGCTTGTCGCCGTATCGATCACCGCGATCTGCGGCTGCGTCTGGTCCGCTGTAAACACCATACGATCATCCATCGAGATCGAGATGCGTTGGGTAGTCTTCGAGATTGGAATGATCGCCAGGGTCTTGCGCGCCTTCATATCCAGCACCGAAACCGTTCCTGGACCAACATTCGCCGTATACCCTCGGGATCCGTCTTTCGATAGCACGAGCATATGCGATTGCTCCTGCCCTGTAGGTATACTGCCCACGATTTTAAAAGTGCTTGGGTCGATGATGCTTACTGACTTGTCCAGCTCAGTCGTGACGTATAGCAAGCCGCTATTGTGGTCATAGATCGCGCAATGCGGACGGACCCCGTGACCGAAATCGATGGTGTGGACCACCTCGTGACTGGACAAATCGATCACGGAGATCTTGGTGCCATCGATACCCGGTCTTCCTACACCTGAGTCGCCGTAAATCGGCACGTAGGCCGTCTTTCCATCCGGGGACGCCGCGACCTCATGGCCAGTTATACCGTCCACTGGAACGATGGCGACCTGCTTACCAGAGGTAGGATCAATCAGGCTCAGACTATGATCGCCTTGGTTCGCGGCGAGTAAAAGTGGTTGTATAACTTTTACAGCTTGGGCACTGCTATTACTCAGCAAAGCGCCCGTTACGCACCATATTGCCACAGCGCAGAAGGACATTCTTTTCTTCATAAGCCGATAAGTCTAGCAGCAGGGCCCAAGCCTCCCAAGGCCACAATCAGAGCCACCGAATCAAGGCGTCGAGTTGCTTACTCCGCGAAAGTCGGGATTTCGGAAATTTCGCACGGCTGCAACGTATCCGTTATTGGCCGGGGGCGCGGAGGGTGTTTAGTTTGGCGCGGGCCTGGGAGGCTTCGGGGGAGACGGGGAAGCGCTGGATCAGGCTGTGGAGTTCACGCTCGGCTGCTTCGTTCTGGTGGGTGTCGATGAGGGCCTGGGCTTTGTGGAGCTGGGCGGCGGGCACCTTGGCGTTGTCTACGTAGCGGGTGAGGACCTGGTCGTAATCCTTGATGGCGAGGGCGGGCTTGTGGGTGCGCATCTGCATTTCGCCGAGGTAGTACCAGGCGTTGCCGGAGAGGTTGTCGTCGGGGTAGGCCTTGATGAGGTCGGTGAACTCGGAGGATGCGAGGGAGTAGCGGGCGGAGATGTAGTCCGCGTAGGCGCCGCGGTACATGTCACCGGCTGACGGCTGGGTGCTTGTGGGTAGGGGGCCGCTTGGTGACGTGCTTTGGGGCTGGTTGTTGTCCGTGCCGCTGTCCGGTGCTGTGCCCTGGTTCGGGGACGCGATCGGGGCGGCCTGGGGAGGGCCCGCGGGAGCAGCTCCGCCTTGAGGAAGGCTGCTGAGCGTGGCGTTGGTGGCCTGCTGCTGGTTCTGGATGGCGTTGAGGGCTTTCTCCATGCGGGCCATGCGGGCCTTGAGTTCGTCGATGGAGTCGTTGAGAGACTGGACCTGGCCGGAGACTTGTTGGTTGCTGGCGCTCACGGCGTCCTGCTGATTTTGCATGCTGAGCTTGAGGCCGTTCATCGTGGTGGACATGGTATTGACCGAGTCGGCGGTCTGCTGGATGAGGGCCTTGAGCATGCCGAAGCTTTCGTCATTGGTCTGCTGCAGTTTGGCGATGGCGTCCTGCAGCTGCTGGACCTGGGTCTGGAGTTGAATCATGTCCTTGTTCTCGGCGCGCGCGGGGAGGGAGACGAGCGCGGCGGCGGCGAGGGCAAGTGCGGCGATGCTTCGGCGAATGGAATGAGAGCGGGTCATACGGGTTGAACTCCTCAACGTCCCTTAGAGCTTGATGCTTCGATGGGACCTTTGCATACCAAGGATACTGATCGCACGGGCAAGAAGAAAGTGTGGCGGGGAAAAGAACAAGGCCGCGTCGCGGGATCCGGTTGGCGGATTCGTGACGCGGCCCTGGGTGATGGGATTAGCGATCGATGGAGAACTGATCGCGGCGATTCTGCTGCCAGCAGCTCTCGGTCTCGTCGGTGCAGAACTGCTTTTCCTTGCCGTAAGAGACGACGCGGATGCGGTCGCCGGAGACGCCGGCTGCTACGAGGGCTGTCTTGGCGGCGTTGGCGCGGTTCTCGCCGAGGGTGATGTTGTACTCAGCCGAGCCACGATCGTCGCAGTAGCCGCCGATGAGGATCTTGATGGACGGATGGGCGCTGAGATAGGCGGCGGCTCCGGAGATGGAGGTGTCGGACTGGGGCGAGAGGTCGTAGCTGTCGTAGCCGAAGAAGATGTCCTGCACGTGGGCGTGGAACTCGGCATCCGAACCGCCTGCGTTGCTGGTGTCAGCGGGCGCTGAGGGGACTTCGGGTACGCGGACTGTGACGCGGACATTGGCTTCGGTGGTGCCGCCGGCGTTCTTGGCGACGAGATGGAAATTAGTCGAGCTGGAGGGTGAGACCGTCTGGGTGCCGTTGACGGGAACTTCGCCGATGCCGTCGATGCTGACGCTGGAGGCGTTGGCGCTACGCCAGTTGAGGACGACGGACTGGCCGAGATCGATGGAGAGAGGGTCGGCGGTAATGGAGGCCGTGGGCGGCGCCATAGTGGAAGCTTCGGGGGCCATGGCTGCGGGCGGTGGCGGAGGTGTCTTTTTGCTGCAGCCGGAGGCGGCGAAAAGAGCGACGGTCGCGAGCAGTGCTGCTTGATTCCAAAGTGAGATGCGATGAGCCATCATGAGATCCTCTTGAGTTCGAATGGTACGGCAAGGGTTCTGGCTAGAGAACTGTTAGTTCTACCGGGATTATATATCGTAACGCGACAGGTACACGGTATAGGGTATAGGGTTTAGTAGCTGCTGTTGCTGTTTGTAACCTTTTCGGCGATTATTTCCAACTCCAGTTTGGCATGTCTGCTCCTGAGCCGGTTAGGGGACGTTTTTGGGTGCCGTCGGCCAGCATGGTCATGATGCGTTGGTGGCTGTCGTTGCCGTCGGGCGAGTTCGAGAAGGCGATGTGGCGGCCGTCGGGCGACCAGGTGGGGAAGTCGCAGCGGCCGATTTCGTGGGTGAGTTGAATCCAGCGCTTGGTGGCGACTTCCATGACGTAGATGTCCTGGCCGCCGGGAGCGCCGGGGCCGTATTTACGATCCCAGGCGAAGGCGATGAACTGGCCGTTGGGAGACCAGGAGGCGGAGGTTGCGTAGCCGCCGTCGGTCATGCGGGTGACGCCGGATCCGTCGGAGTCCATGATGTAGAGCTGGGGAAGGCCGGTGCGGCCGCTGATCCACGCGATCTGGGAGCCGGTCTTGGGGTTGTAGGTGGGAGAGACGTCGGGACCCTTGTAGCTGGTGACGCGATGGGCGATGGAGCCCTGGGGGTCGGAGATCCAGATCTCGGGGTCTCCGGTGCGCGAGGAGGAGAAGGCGAGCTCTTTGCCGCTGGGCGACCAGGCGGGCGAGAGGTTGGTTCCGCCCACGTTGTTGAAGCGGACGAGGCGGCCGAGGATGAGCGAGTAGACGCGGAGTTGGAAGCCGTTCTTGCCGAGAGAGGCGAAGGCTACGAGCGAATTGTCGGGCGAGACGCGGGGCGAGATGGAGTCTTCGCCGAGGTGGGTGACGGCGTGTTGATTGGCGCCGTCGTAGTCCATCATCCAGATCTCTTTTTCACCGGGGCCGACGCGTTTGGAGTAGAAGATCTTGGATTCGGCGATGCCGGGAGTGCCGCCACTGAGCCGGAAGACGATGTCGTCCGCGAACTGGTGAGCTAGCTGGCGGGCGGTGTCTTCACTGGCGGGGCCGGTGTACTGCTTGGCGAAGACCTGGGGGAACTGGGTGTTCTTGGCGTCGTCGAGAAAGCCATTGGCGGTGAGGTTGCCGCCCTTGATGCCGATGTTGCCGAAGGCGACCATGGCGGCGCTGGCGGGGGCCTGCGACCACTGGGAGAGGTTCATCTCCGAGGGAATGCCGGGGGTGGTCTGCGGCGCGAGGGACTTCGAGATCATGTCGAAGATGCCGGAGTTGGAGAGGTCGGCGAAGAGGATGGTGTCGAAGGTGTTCTTGTAGGCGGTGGAGTCGCCGTCCGAGGAAGAGGGCTTGAAGTTGGCGGCGGCGAGGCGGATGCTGGCGGCGCCGGAGGAGGTCTCGAGGTGGAAGGTGTCCTGCGCGTGAAGAGCTGAGGTGAAGAGTAAGAGGGGGAGAGTGGCGAGCAGTGAGAGGGCGGCTCGGGATGACCAGCGTCGTGCGGAAAGATTCACTAGCGTTTCTCCAGTAGGTGTGATGCCGGAAGTGAGGGTGACCGCATGAAAATCCGCGGGGACAAATATTCGGTCACAGGAGAAAAGTGCTGCAAGGTGAAGCAGGTGCAAGCGAGGGGTGCGCGGTTACTGATGTTTGTAATCAAACTTGTCCTCGATGGTGATGTGATCGCCTTCGGGAAGCGGGCCGAAAGAGTCGATGCGTTGGAGCGCGTGTATGGCGGCGGTGTCGAGTGTAGGGGAGCCGCTGCGGTTTTCGATGTGGACGTTGGCGATGGTGCCGTCGCGCTCGATGTCGAAGGCGATCAGTACACTCCTGCCTTCGGAGCTGCGGGGATCGACGTCGTTGGTGTAATAGTTTTGCGCGATCACGCGACCGACGGCCTCCACGTAGTAAGCATAGCGTGCGCCGAAGGTGCGGCTCTGCACGGTGAGGGTGGCTGAACCGTTTTTGAGTTGCGTCATGGATTGCGGGAGTTGGGTCGCGCTCTCGCCGGTTTGAGCTTTGGCGCTGGGCGGCGTGGGTTGCGGATGCTTAGGCGGAGCGGGTGTGGGGATTGGGCCTAGCTTCTTGGGCTGGTCTTTGGCTTTGACTTCGATGTCGGTGGGGCGCGGCGGAGGGGCTGCGGCTTCCTTGGGTGGAGGGAGCGGGGCGGGGCTTACGGTGTCGGGGGTTAGAACGGACTTGTCTACGGGCTTGGCTTTTTCGGGGAGGGGGATGGCCGTGACCATGGAGGCCTGGATGGAGCCGGCTGCGGAAGCGTTCTCGCCCCAGTGGTTGCTGGTGTGGTTGAGGTAGAGGCCTACGCCGATGAAGGCGAGGGCGATGAGGACGTGGAGCGCGACCGCACCGATGACGCCGCGGCGGAATTGGTCGTCGGGGGAGAGCGGCGAGATGGCTTGGGTGGTCATTCGTGATGTTGGTTCGTGAAGAGCAAGTGCAACAGCAGATCCCTACGGGATGACAGCCAGAAAAGCAAAGACAACGACAACGATGGGCTACTAGCGTTGGAGCGGTTGGGTGACGATGCTGATGTTGCTGATGCCGGCTCGTTTGACGGCGTCCATTACGGAGGCGAAGGCGCCGAAGGGGACTGCTTCGTCGGCGCGGACGTAGATGACTTTCTTTTCGTTGGCGGGATTCTGGGCGAGGACCGCGGAGAGGTTGTGGATATTGACGGGCTTGTCTTGCAGGAAGACGTTCTGGTCCTTGTCGATAGTGACGACGAGGTGGACTTCGCTGAGTTGCGAGACCATGCGAGTGTGCGGGACCGCGACCTGGATGCCGGACTGCAGGACGGGCGCGGTGATCATGAAGATGAGGAGGAGAACCAAGACCACGTCGACCAGCGGCGTGATGTTGATGTCGGACATGGCGGACTGGGTTTTACCGTTGGAACTGAAGGCCATGGTTAGGAACTCCGGCGATCGTTAGGGAATGGGGGAAGCTGGGTGCCGGGGACTGGGGGGCGGCGACGATCTTCACCGTAGGGAGGCTGGCCACCTTGCTGCTGGGGCTGGAAGAGAGCCGCGTTCTGGATGGCGTTGAGGAGCTCGCGACCGAAGTCGTCCATGCGTGCGGCGAACTCGCGGAGGCGGGCGGTGAGTTGGTTGTAGCCCATGACGGCGGGGACGGCGACGACGAGGCCGGCGGCGGTGGTGATGAGGGCTTCGGAGATGCCGGGAGCGACGGAGCGGAGGGTGGCGGCGCCTTCGTTGCCGAGGCCGTGGAAGGCGTCGATGATGCCCATGACGGTGCCGAAGAGGCCGACGAAGGGACCGACCTGGGCAATCGTGGCGAGCCAGGTCATGCGGCGTTCCATGGAGCTGAGGGCTTCGCTGGCGGCGGTCTGGGCGGCGCGTTCGAGGCCTTGAGGATTGGGCGGTATGCCGCGGCCGCCTTGACGCTGGTACTCGTCGTGGATTTCGTTGAAGACGGCGACCAGGGGACTCGGCTTGAACTGGTCGGAGATGGCGGCGATTTCGGAGAGGCGGCCAGACTTGCGGAAGGCTCGGAGAAAGCGGCGATTCTGGGTGTCGGCTGCTTTGAAGGAGCGCCACTTGGAGATCATGACGGCCCAGGAGATGACGGACATCATGACCAGGACGCCGAGCACGACGAGCGCGGTGGGGCCGCTGTTGTGCAGCATTTCTACGAGAGCGCTGGAAGACTGGCCGACGGGAGGGGGGCCGAGCGAGGGGTCGGTTGGGACTTGCGTGGCGGCATCTTGCAGGAAGAGAGCGAAAGCTAACAGGGTCATAGGCGTCGTGTTAAGTGTACTGGGTGTGAGGGTGGGGAGTGAGAACCCAGGTAGATGCTCGGTGAGGGTTTTGGTTTGGACGGAGGGCGAGAGTTTTGGCTGCTGGTGGGTTGAGATGCTGGAGTATCGCGGGGGGCTGTGGATCGTGGAGGCGGCGGTTGGACTGTAGGATGGGGGGATTCTTGTGGGTAAGGAGACACGCCATGAGCATGGAAGAGAGTGGCGCTGCGTCGCCGAGGCGGTGGAGGAAGGTGATGTTGCGGGGGCTGGGTGTTCTCGTTGCGGGCTATGTAGTGGTGATTGCGCTGCTGGTGGCGTTCCAAGGGAGGTTGATCTTCCTTCCTCCGGCGAATGTGCCTGCGGGTTCTCCCGCGGATGCGGGGCTGAACTTTGAAGACCTGCACATCCCGGTGCAGGGCAAGGGGTATGTTCACGCTTGGTGGATTCCGTCCGCTGATCCTCATGCGCGAACGATTTTGTACTTCCATGGAAACGCCGGGGTGCTGGAGCGGGAAGCGAATCGCGAGGTGCCGCTGTTTCGGCAAACCGGAGCGAACCTTTTGTTGGTGGATTACAGAGGGTATGGGCATAGCAGTTCGCTGCACACAAGTGGAGCGACCGCGGCTGAGGATGCGCTGGCAGCGATGCAGTACCTGGAACAGGAGCGGCACATTGTGGCGTCGGATATTGTGATTTTTGGGTGGTCGATTGGTACGGGTGTTGCGACGCAGTTGGCGATGGACGCGCCGGACGCGGGCGGATTGATATTGCTGAGCCCGATCACGAGCGTGGATGATGTGGCCGATGAGAATTGGGTGTACGGGAAACTGCTGCGGCCCGTTCAGTGGCTTCGTCATGACAATGACCTGGCGAATAAGGACAAGATTGGATTGGTTCACATGCCGGTGCTGATCATGTGCGGGACGGTCGATACGATTGCTCCGCCTTGGATGGCGCGTGAGCTTTTCGAACGAGCGAATGAGCCGAAGACGATTCAGTGGATCGAGGGGGCGGGACACAACGACGTGATGGCGACGCGTGATGGCGCATTTTTGCGGGCGGTGGTGGGCTTTCTGGATTCGCTGCCAAAGGTTGGCGCGGGGCAGTAAGCGGGGAATCGCTAGGGAAGGATGCGCTTTTCCTTCGCCTGCTGCTATGCTCTTGCGAGAAAGAGACTCAGGACTGAAGAGATGCTGCTGGAGCTGCGCGCAGAGAACTATGCCGTGATCGACCACGCGGTCGCCGAGTTTGGGCCGGGGTTGAACCTGCTTACCGGAGAGACGGGAGCGGGCAAGTCGATCTTGATTGACGCGCTGGCGCTGCTGCTGGGGGGAAAGGCGTCGAGTGACGTGGTGCGGTTTGGGGCGGAGAAGGCCGTGCTGGGGTGCGTGTTTGAAACGACGCCGGGGGCTGAGGAGATTCTGGAAGAGAACGGGATCGATCCGGAGGGGGATGAAATTCTGCTGCGGCGGGAGATTGCGGGGAGTGGCAAGGGGCGGGTGTTCGTGAACAACCAGCCGGCTACGGTGGGTGTGTTGCGGCTGCTGGCTCCGGAACTGGCGTTGGTGCATGCGCAGTCGGAGACGCTGGTGGCGTTTGATGCGGCGCAGCAGAGGATGCTGTTGGATCGGTTTGGGGATGTGAGCTCGGAGGAAGTGGGTGGGGCGTTTGGTCGGTGGAAAGAGTTGGAGGCGAAGATTCAGGAGCTGCAGGGGGTGGAGCAGGATCGGCTGCGGTTGATGGACTTGTGGAGCTTTCAGGCGAAAGAGATTGAATCGGCGGGAATTGTGGACCCGGAGGAGGATGTAAGGCTGGAGACAGAGAAGCGGGTGCTGGCGAACTCGGAGCGGCTGTTTGCCGGGGCTACCGCGGCGCAGGAGTTGCTGTACGAGGCGGAGGTTTCGGCGGAGACGCTGCTTGGTGGGGCGCTACGGCATGTCGAGGATTTGGCGAAGTTTGATGAGCAGTTCAAGGAGACGGCTGCACAGTTGGTGGCGGCGAAGGCCAGCGTGGAGGACGCGGCGGCTACGTTGAGGGATTTTGCGGGGAAGGTGACGGCGTCGCCCGAGAGGTTGGGGGAGATTGAGGATCGGCTGGCGGCGCTGGATCGTTTGAAGCGGAAGTACGGGAGCAGCCTGGGCGATGTGATTGCGTTTGGGGCGGAGGTGAAGGGGAAGCTGGCGGAGCTGGAGAATCGGGATGCGCGGCTGGCGGAGTTGGAGAAGGATCTGACGATTGCTGCCGCGAAGTACATCGTGGTGGCGCGGAAGCTGTCGGCGGAGAGAGCGGCGGCGGCGAAGAAGTTGGCGAAGACGGCGGAGCGGCAGATTAATGAACTGGCGATGAATGCCAAGCTTGAGGTGGGGGTTACGCCGCGGGAGGATGTGGAGGCATGGACGGCGTTTGGATGGGATCGGGTGGAGTGCCGGATTGCTACGAATCCGGGAGAGCCGCTGAAGCCGCTGACGGAGATTGCGTCGGGGGGTGAGATGAGCCGGGTGATGCTGGCTCTGAAGGTGAGCGTGGAGGAGGGCGCGAACGCCGCGGCCAAGCGGAGGAAGATGGCGCTGCCGCGGACGCTGGTTTTTGATGAGATTGATATTGGGATTGGGGGAAGGGCGGCGGAGGCTGTGGGGCAGAAGCTGAAGACGCTGTCGGAGGCGCAGCAGGTGATTTGCATTACGCATCTGCCGCAGATTGCGGCGTTCGCGGACCAGCACTTCCTGATTGAGAAGGGCGAGAGTGGGGGGAGGACGCATACCGGGGTTCGTCGGATGAAGCGGGAGGAGCGGGTGGAGGAGATTGCGCGGATGCTGTCGGGGGCGAACCTGACCGAGAGTAGCCGGAGACACGCGGAGCAGATGCTGTCGTCCACGGGTCCTGCGCGGACGGCGAGAGTTAAGGGCGGTGGTGGGAGCTGAGAGCGGTGGGACAACCTGCTGGGGCGGGGAGGCTTCTCAAGAGGCATCGCCCAAGGAGGGTCTGATCATGGCTGAACCTACTAAGTGTGCACATACGGCTTGTACTTGTGTTTGTTCGGACGGGAAGAAGTACTGCTCGCAGATTTGCGAGGACAGTAAGAGCATGCTGTCGATTAAGTGCGACTGCAAGCATCCGGGCTGCTCGGGGAGCTAGGTTCCGGAGCGGAGATTAGAGCGAAGGCCACTCGTAGGGAAAGAGTTTGCCGGCGGCTGATGGGTCGAGGGTTACGCCTGCAACCTGAAGTGCGTGGGTGAGGACTGGATCTTTGCTGTCAGCCATGTCCTGGGCGGTGGGAAGCACCTGCTCGTCGGGAGTTACACCGGTATTCTCCAGGCTCTTGCCGTCTGTCATGATGAGGTTGGCCGAGGTGATGGAAAAGCCATAGAAGATCTTGGAGTCGGTGCCTAAGAATTCGTCGAAGTCACGGGCTTCCATGACGGCCCCGGCAGACTGATCGCCGATGACCTGGCCGCGTTTCTCGAGTTGGATGACGCGTGCGAAGAGTTCGGCGGCAGATGCCGATTGGCTATTCACAAGGACGATGAGCTTACCGCCAAACGCAGAGTGTCCTGCGGTTTTTGCCATGAGGGGCTTCGTATCTTTCCGGGAAACACGGTCTGCCAGCTTGACGTCGTGGTCGAAGACCTGGCCGAGCATGTATTTGAGGGAATCCTCAGAACCGCCCAGGTTATCGCGGAGGTCGAGCACCAGGATCTGGTGCTTCCGGACTTTGGAGAACATTTTGTCCATATCGGTGGTGTCAATGTCGAAGCTCGGCATTTTCCACAGGAGCACGTTCCCGTTTTCGTAATAGCGTTGGCGGTTGAGATGATCCATCTCCTCATCGGCGCGCACCAGCTGCCAAAAATCGGCTGAGCCGTCTTCGGATACGTCGATAATTTTTGCGCCGCGCTGAATAAGGGCCTGAATGGTCACCTGGCGTCGTTCGCCGGTGGGGCTGAGGAGGTCGAGCGTCTCGTAGGGAGCGGGGGATAGGGTCTGAAAGAAGTACCGCATGTTGATGAAGTCGGCGCGCTTCATGGTGAAGCGGTTGAGGGCCAGGACCTGATCGCCGACGTGGAGTTTGGTGGCTGCGTCGGTGCCGGGGCGGATGTGGGTGATGAAGCACTTGTCGCCCACCATTTCCATTTCATAGCCCAGCGTCGAATGGTTGGTGCGTACTGGCGGCTGGAAGAACGTATGGGAATCATGGAGTTGAAGGAGGTAGGTGGCGATGACGCGAAAGGTGTCATTGATAGACTGAGAGGCGTCCATGCGGGTGTCGAACTGCTTGAAGGAGGCATCGAGATCAACGCCATGGTAGGCGGGGTCGTAGTAATTCTTTTTGACCTCGGTATAGGCCTGGCGAAGGATGGCGTGGGCGCGGCCGAGTTCGTTACTGTCGATGGTATGGGCGGGTTTGGTTTGCTGGGCTTGCAGGGCTGCAGGTGGAATGAGGAGGAAGCAGAGGGCGAGGGGCAGAATTGGGCGAAGGTGCACTAAGTTTCTCCGCAAAGCAATTTTGAGGGTCGCCGAAGTATAGCGGATGATTGCCGGCGGGCCGATTTTGGGGGAGCGCGGATTGGGGAGATTTGCACCGTTTATGGTTCACCCCAAGGGGTGTACTCCGGTGCTATCGGGGGTTGGAGAGGGTATACTTAACTGGTGAGTAACCTTACCGCCTCTCCCGCAAACGCGCCCAAGAACCCCGGCGAAACCACCACCAAAAAAGTTCTCCTGCTGAAGCCGAGAGGCTTCTGTGCGGGGGTGGTGCGTGCAATCGATATAGTGCAGATTGCCCTGGACACGTTTGGCGCGCCGATTTACGTACGTAAAGAGATTGTGCACAACAGCTACGTAGTGAACGACCTGGCGCAAAAAGGCGCCATCTTCGTGAACGAACTGGACGAGGTGCCGGCGGGGGCGCGGGTGATTTACTCGGCGCATGGCGTGAGCCCCGCGGTACGGCAGGGAGCGAAAGAGCGCGGGCTCAAGGTGATTGACGCGACATGCCCGCTGGTTACCAAAGTACATATTGAGGCGATCAAGTTCGCCAAGCAGGGCTATTCGCTGGTGCTGGTGGGGCATCGCGACCATGAAGAGGTCCAGGGGACGCAGGGCGAGGCGCCGGATGTGACGCAGGTGGTGTCGACTGTGGAAGAGGTTGCGGCGCTGGTGGTTCCTGATCCGAACAAGGTCGCGTACCTGACGCAGACGACGCTGTCTTTGGATGAAGCGCGGTACATGATTGAGGCGCTGCGCAAGAAGTTTCCGAACATCGCGGGGCCGCACGCCCAGGATATTTGTTATGCGACGGAGAATCGCCAGACGGCGGTGAAGAATGTCGCGCACGGTGCGGATTTGGTTTTGGTGGTGGGCTCGCGGAACAGTTCGAATTCGAATCGGCTGGTTGAGGTGTCGCATAACATTGGGACGCATTCCTACCTGATCGACAAGGCAGAAGACATCAAGCCGGAGTGGCTGGAGGGCGTGAATACGGTGGCGATCACCGCAGGCGCTTCGGCACCGGAGATCCTGGTTCAGGAGGTAGTGGCATACCTGCAGGGCAAGGGATACGGGTCGGTTGAAGAGGTTGAAGTGATGCCGGAGAATGTGCGGTTTGGATTGCCGCCGGAGATCGTTTCGGCGATCGCGGCAGCACCACCACCACCGCCACCATCGGCGAGTATTTAGTTTCGACAGCGGCTATTGCATGGTTGGTACCGCTGGGACGTGAGGCCTGGTAGGCGCAGAGTTGCATTTGAAATTTATGAGTATAGAGACAGTACCACCGCAGAGAAGAACGAAACAGACGACGACGCAGCCTCGATTTGGGCGGCTCGACCTTGCGATGGAGCGGGTGAGCGAGGGTATCGGCAAAGCGGCGGCGTGGTTGATGGGTCAGCAGCACGAGGACGGGTACTGGTGTGGCGAGCTCGAGGCAGATGCGATGCTCGAGGCCGATTACATCTACATGCACACGCTGCTGGGAACGGGCGATAAGGGCAGAATGGAGCGGGCGGTCAACGAGATTCTGCGCCACCAGAATGAGGATGGTGGATGGAGCAACTATCCGGGTGGGCCGAGCAATGTGAACTACGGCGTGAAGTGCTACCTGGCGCTGAAGTTGATGGGCTGGATGGCTGATGATCCGGTGATGATGAAGGCTCGGAAGAAGGTGCTGGAACTGGGCGGCGTGACCTCGTGCAACACCTTCACAAAGATGTACCTGTGCTCGCTTGGGCAGTACGACTATGATGCGGTGCCGGCGGTTCCGCCGGAGATGCTGCTGTTTCCGAACTGGTTCTACTTCAATATTTACGAGATCAGCGCTTGGTCGCGGGCGATCCTTGTGCCGCTGTCGATTATTTATGCGAAGAAGCCGTTCAAGAAGCTGGCTCCGGAACAGACGATTGATGAGTTGTTTGTGGGTGGGCGCGAGAACGCGAATCTTTATTTGAGGTTGGACCGCAAGCATATTGTTTCGTGGCGGAATTTCTTCCTGTTTACGGACCGGCTGGCGCACTGGTCGGAGCGGGTGCATATTCGGCCGCTGCGGAAGATGGCGCTGAAGAAAGCCGAGCAGTGGATGCTGGATCACTTTGAGCGTTCGGATGGTTTGGGCGCGATCTATCCGGCCATGCTGAATGCGATTGTGGCGCTGGTGTACTTGGGGTACTCGAAGGACGACCCGCAGGTGATTCGCGCGATGGATGAGTTTGAGAAGCTGGGGATTGATTGCCCGAATGGGACGCCGGATTATCCGACGCCGACGTTCCGGATGCAGCCGTGCTTCTCGCCGGTGTGGGATACGGCGCAGGTGCTCTCGACGCTGGGTGAGGTGGGGATGAAGCGGACCGATCCGCAGCTGCTGAAGGCGGCGGACTGGCTGCTGTCCAAGGAGATTCGGTACAAGGGTGACTGGTCGCACAACGTGAAGAATGTTGACGCGAGCTGCTGGTGCTTCTTCTTCAACAACGACCACCAGCCGGACGTGGATGATACGGGCGAGGTGTTGCTGGCGCTGAAGGCCGTGGACAATCCACGCGAGCGGTATCAACATGAAGTGACGCAGAGGGCGGTGGATTGGGTCTTCGGGATGCAGTGCAGGAACGGCGGATGGGCTTCGTTCGATAAGGACAACACGAAGAAGATGTTTGAGTCGATCCCGTTCGCTGACCATAACGCAATGATCGATCCGCCGTCGGTGGACATTACGGGACGCATTCTGGAGATGCTGGCGAGCTACGGCTACACGCGGCGGGATAAGCGCGTGGAGAAGGCTGTGCAGTTTATTCTGCGGGAGCAGCAGTCGGATGGTGCGTGGTTCGGGCGCTGGGGCGTGAATTATCTGTACGGAACGTTCCTGGTGCTGCGTGGTTTGCAGGCGATGGAGTACAGCTATCTGGAGCCGGCAGTGCAGCAGGCGGCCGAGTGGATTCGCATGGTGCAGAACGCGGATGGCGGATGGGGCGAGACTCCGGGAACGTATGACGATCCGAACCAGCGCGGGGTTGGGCCGTCGACGCCCAGCCAGACAGCTTGGGCGCTGCTTGGATTGCTGGCGGCGAATGATACGCGGTCGGATTCTGTGGCGAAGGGGATTCGGTGGCTGATTGAGAGACAGCACGAGGATGGTTCGTGGGACGAGTTGATGCCGGGAAGAGCCGGCGAGAGTTACTACACGGGGACGGGTTTTCCGAGGGTGTTTTATCTCGGCTACCATTTATATAAGCAGTATTTCCCGCTGCTGGCGCTGACGACGTATCGGAAGGCGCTGGAGCGTGGGGAGCAGGACGCGTAGAGCCGAAGCGTACAGGCTGGTTGGGGCATCGAATCGGTAGGGCTTGGTTGCTGGATCGCAGCGCGCAGTGCAAGAAAGTTTTGAAGGATAAGGAGTCGTTCAGCATGGGAATTCCCATCTCGCAGATGTTCACCGTGACCACGTACGTTCTGAAGCAGAAGCTTTCGGGGCGGAAGCGGTATCCACTGGTGCTGATGCTCGAGCCGCTGTTTCGTTGTAATTTGGCGTGCGCCGGTTGCGGCAAGATCCAGTACCCCGCGCATATTTTGAAGGCGCAGTTGACGCCGGAGCAGTGCTTCAAAGCAGTGGAAGAGTGCGGGACACCGATGGTGTCTATCCCGGGCGGAGAGCCGTTGCTGCATCCGGATATGCCGGAGATTGTTGCGGGATTAGTCGCGCGCAAGAAGTACGTGTACATGTGCACGAATGCGCTGCTGCTGAAGGAGAAGCTGCACCTGTTCAAGCCGTCGAAGTATTTGAGCTTTTCGGTGCATGTGGATGGGCAGAAGGAGCATCACGATATGTCGGTATGCCGCGAGGGCGGGCACGACATTGCTATGGAGGGAGTTCGTGCGGCGGTGGCTGCGGGGTTCCGCGTGACGACGAATACGACACTGTTTGACGGGGCGGATCCGAACTCGGTGCGCGCGCATTTTGATGAGCTGATGGCTACCGGCGTCGAGAGCATGATGGTGTCGCCGGGTTATACGTACGACAAGGCTCCGGATCAGAATCACTTTTTGGGGAAGGCGCGGTCGCGGAAGATGTTTCGTGCGATTTTGTCGAACCGGAAGAAGAGCTGGCAGTTCAATACGCATCCGCTGTTTGCTGAGTACCTGATGGGCAAGCAGGATTTCGAGTGCACGCCGTGGGGCATGCCCACGTACTCGATCTTTGGGTGGCAGAAGCCTTGCTACCTGCTGCAGGATGGGTATGCGGATACCTTCCAAGAGTTGCTGGATACTGTGGAGTGGTCTAACTACGGAGCGAAGAGCGGGAATCCGCAGTGCGCGAATTGCATGGTGCATTCGGGGCATGAGGCTTCGGCGGTGGATTACAACTTCGGTTCGCTGAAGGGGTTTGTGGCGACGGCGAAGCGGTATATGTTCCCATCGCTGTATGAGGATGCGGGCGCGCAGAAGCTGCTGAACGAATGGCCGGTGGCTGGGCATGGGCCGCTGGTGCAGATTGAGGATCAGCCTACGGCGGTGGTTGTGACGACGTCGGTGAACGAGACTACCAGCGTGGCGGGAGACTGAAGATGGCGACAGCACAGCAGGAGCACTTGAAGATCGAGCAGCTGCGGACGACGTCTGCCGATGATGTGGAAGTGATTGCGGGGCGCGAGCGGGAGAATCTGGAGGGATGGATTCCGGAGCTGGCGACCGAGGACGAAGTGCGTGAGGCGCTGGAGAAGGCGTTTGACTATCGCGGCGATGTAACGGTGACGCGCAAGGATGGGACGACTGTCGAAGGCTATCTTTACGATCGGCGGAGCGAGCCGACGCTGGAGGCCTCGCTCGTGAGGATTATTCCTACGCCGAAGGCTGGCGTGCCGGTGGAGCGGGTGATGATCCCGTATGCGGATATTGCGGCGCTACAGTTTACGGGGCGCGATACGGCGGCGGGCAAGACCTTCGAGGCCTGGATCAAGAAGTACTGGGAGCAGAAGGCCGCGGGCAAGACGAATATTCAGATTGAGCCCGAGAAGCTCGACTAAGACATGCGCTTATTTATCACGGGTGCGACCGGGTTTGTGGGGGCGCATGTGGCGCGGCTTGCGGAGGCGCAAGGGGCGGAGCTGCGGCTGTTGACGCGGGCTACATCGGATACATCGCGACTGCCGAAGGGCGCGGATGTGGTGGTGGGGGATTTGCGGTCGCCGGAAGGATTTGCTGCGGCGCTCAAGGGTTGCGATGCGCTGATTCATGTGGCTGCGGATTATCGGTTGTGGGTGCCAGATCCGGCGGAAATGTACAAGGCGAACGTTGAGGGGACGCGGGAACTGCTGCGGCTGGCGCGCGAGGTGGGAGTTCGGCGGGTGGTGTATACGAGCAGCGTGGCGACGATGGGATTTCATGGGGACGCTGTGGTCGATGAAGAGACGCCGGTGGCGGAGGCCGACATGATTGGCCACTATAAGCGGTCGAAGTGGATGGCGGAACATGTGGCGCTGGAGGCTGGGCGGGCGGGGCAGGAAGTGATCGTGCTGAATCCTACGACGCCGATTGGGGCGCTGGATACGAAGCCGACGCCTACCGGGCGGATCGTGGTGGACTTTCTTAATGGGAATTTTCCGGCGTACGTGGACACGGGATTGAACCTGGTGGATGTGGGTGAAATTGCGCGGATGCATTTGGTGGCGCTGGAGCGTGGACGCGTTGGGGAACGGTACATTCTGGGCGGAGAGAACCTGACGTTGAAACAGATTCTGGATCGGCTGGGAAGGATTTCGGGGCTGCCTTCTCCGAAGATGAAGGTGCCGCATGGGGTGGCGATGGCATTTGCGTATTTCGATGAGACGGTGACAGGGAAGTGGCGGGGGAAGGAGCCGCGGGCGACGGTGGAGGCGGTGCGAATGGGGAAGAAGATGATGTTCGCGAACTCGGCGAAGGCGGAGCGGGAGTTGGGGTTGAAGGTGGGGAGTGTGGAAGGGGCGCTGATGTCGGCGTGTGCGTGGTTTTATAAGAACGGATATGTGGATAAGGCGCGGATCAGCTGTACAGGGTGCTAGAGACTTGTGTGCAACGGTGTATCAGGAAAACCGTCGCTGAGCGCCTTGGCGATTTAGCGGCGATTGACATGGACGAAGAAGGGCCATGAGTATTTCTAGTTTCGGAAACTTCGTTCTTAGGGAATCAGGGAAATCCCGACACGGCACCACCGTGCCATGTAGGGAGCATCGAAAATCAGTGCTGGTTGTTCACGAATGAGGCGACTCGCTGCAGAGCAACTGGCGCCATGGTCTCGTCGATGGTGTCGTATTCGTTCTCGTCGCCGGTTTTTGCGGCCTGAAACAGATGGTTGAGTGAAGGCAGTTCGGCCACTTCCACATGTTCATTCCCACCCGCATGTAGCGCCCCGGCGATCCCGGCAAGGTTCTCTTTCGCTGGTACCTGATGATCAAGGCTTCCGCCTAAGGCCAGCACAGGGCATCGAACGGCGCGCCAGTCGACCAGCGGGTTGGACATCAACCCGACACGAAGAAATGGTTTTGCAGCCCACTCCAACGAAAGCGTGCCTTCATTCATTTTGTGTTTTTCCACTGAAGCCTTGTCCTCGGGCGAAAGGCCATCATAAAGAGCCTTCAGGGCTGCTATGCGCGGCTCGACGTCGGCGTTGGCAACGATCGTTTCATAGTAGTGGCGCACGTAGACCATCAGTCTGTCCACTTCCGCCGGATTCGCTCCATGGTCTGCTGCCCAGGCACGATCCTGCAGCAACATCTCTTCCACACCGGGAAGGCCAGTCCCTGCCAGCGAGACAACAAAATCAACTGAGTCCGGGTGCTTCGCGGCAACTGCAGCGGCGATTTGAGGTCCCTCGCTTAAACCAATCAGCCCGATGCGCGCGAATTGTTTGCGCGCCTTCATTGCCTGGACTGCCGCATTCAAGTCATCCACCAATTGCGGAAGGGTATGATTTTCGTAATCACCGGTGGAGCGCGAAACTCCGCGCTTGTCGTAACGCAGGACTGCGACCCCCTGCCGCGCCAGATAGTCCGCCAAGAGGCGGAACTGCTGATGGCCTGCCACGTCTAAGTCGCGGGTCCCCGGTCCGCTACCGTGCACCAGGATTACCACTGTAGGGTGGACCTTGCCATTAGGAATGGAGAGTGTTGCGCCGAGCGTGACACCGTCCGCACTGGGGATCGCCAATATTTCGTCTCTGTAGGGAAACGGCGCTTTCGGCGCCTGTGATCTCGTTACTCTCGGAAAATCCGTGACCTGCGTCAATGTCAACGGTAGGGGACCAGGACCCTGTACCCACACACCATCGAAGTGATCTTTAGCCCACTGTAATTTGAGGGTCGCGAATGAAAGATCGAGCTCCGCGGTGTCGCCAGTTTCCTTAATGCTTGTGACAGGAATATCGTAGGCGCCTTGATCGGGACTGGCAACGCTGGCCCAATAGAAACCATCGGCTCGGATGAACAATTCAGCGCCGATTTTGAACGTGGGTCCGTTGGGAATTTTCAGGTCGCCTTGCCAGCGTCCCAGATGATCTTGCAGGACCCCTGCATGTGCGATTGAGTGCGACGCTAGTGTTAACACCAAGGCGAGGACAGTACGAAAAAGTGATTTCATCGAAGCTCCGTAAGATCTATGGGGGTGGGACAGTGATTGCATATTCAATTGCCTTTCATCGGTTGGAGATTGGGATCGCTAAAAACTAAGCGATTAGTACTGGCGATCCAGAAAATGAATTTCGACGGGTTTCGAACCGTAACTATCTGACCAACGCGCGAGACTGCGAAAATGACGGCAAGCATTCTTGCCTCATCTCGATCCCACCGAAGTGACCTGTAGCTTCGTGGTTTGCCAGACGCCGTTCTTGGCATCGCCTTCATACACCACCTTTGCTCTTCCTTTCGGACCTGCAAAATTCAGCGAAAACGCGGCCTTGCCGGCTACCGATTGATCGACCCCCAGAGATGGACGTCGCGCGAGTCCCAAGTGCGGATACTGCCGTCGAACGAATCACGCTCTGCACGGACTGGCGTACCAATCAATGCAACGAGGCGGTCGTTCCCTTGTATTGCCTTGAGCAGGGTCTTGATTTCGGTTGATTCAAAAACCGATGGCGGCTTAGGTGGCAAAGGTAGCGTACTTGGTGAAGGTGGTGGAGGCGGAGGCTGTGGAGATGGGAGTGCATCCAGTGGTCGCCGTGAATCCGAAGACTGTGGTGAATGCGGAGACGGTGGTGAGGGTGGTGAATCTGGAGACGGTGGTGACGGCGGAGAGGGTGGTGAGGCAGGTGAGCGTGGTGACGGGGGCAAGGATTGTGAGGGCGACAAGAGCGAAAACTTCATCTCATCTGGCCCATTACTTGAGCCTTGCGGAGCTTTCGCGAACGATCTCATGGTGAGGCCGGCCATCAGGCGCGCGGGTGGTTTGATCTGCAAGGCAAACAAGGCGGCCGCAAATACAAACAGCATGACAACACTTGGAATATGCCATTCTTCCCGACCAGCTTGTTCAGGTAAGAGATGCGTAATTCGTTTCATCAGTGAACCTCCAGTTGCTGCAAGGGCAAAGCGTGGAGCAGTCTGACGCTGCTGCTGTAATGCAGTCAACGCCTCTGCGAGCGCAATGGCGTCGCCGCACACGGTCACGGCAAGATCATCGCAGGCATGTTCGCGTTCCTGACGTATGCGGCGGCTAAGCCACCACATTCCAGGATGAAAAAACAACAGGGATTCGATCGCACATTGCAGCCCGTTCCATAGCCAGTCCAGGCGCCGAATATGGGCCATTTCGTGGGCTAATAGCGCCTCAATCTGGTCCATTGGCAGCTGACTCAGGAGCGCCGCAGGCAGCCAGATGACTGGACGAATCATGTGCGCCGTGAAGGGTGAGAAAAAATTGCGGGTCAGGCGAATCAGCACAGCTCTTTTTATTCCAAGAGCGTTACGCAGAGTCTCAACCTTTCGCTGCCATTCGGGGGAGAGGTCAATATAGGTTTGCCGCTCCAGGCGGCGAACCACGGCCCATCCTCCGAGTTGCAGCGAGAACATCAGCACTACACCCAGCAACCATAGTTGTGAGGTGCAAACCAGCAGATAGTCCATCCATGATGAATTCACATGGACCGCGCTGGCGATGGTTGTCGTACTGGAAATCGGCAGGAACGATGTACCGTCTTGCGCGATGGATGGTTGCTTCCAACTACGGGCAAACGTAATCATCGGCACAAGCAACATCGCAAGCAGCCAACCCATACCCACAGCGTGGCGCAGCGTCGCGCTTCTGTGTCGCATCATGGACAAACTGAGAGCCGCCAAGAGCGCCAGAATCGCCACCTGCCAAACCGAGTGTACGAGCGCAGAGGCAAGAGCAGACGAAAAACCAAATTGCGCGTTCAACATGGCCTCCGGTCGACTGTCACTTTGTGCGCCGCGTTTTAGCTTTAGAAATGAGCCGGGAGATGGCATCCAGCTCTTCTGCACTGGTCGTATCATCGTCGATCGCTCGCTGTATCAGCCGAAATGCCGATCCCGCAAAGGCGTTCTGCACGAAGCTCTTGAGCATCGAGGATTGTACGATCGGTTCTGAATAGAGTGCGATATAGCGATGGCGGCGTTCCGTTTCATCCCGCCGCACGAGGCCCTTCTCGTTCATGATGGTTAGCATTTTCAGCACAGTCGTATAAGCCGTGTCTTTACTGCGTAAAAGATCTTCATGCACTTCGTGCACAGTCGCCGGAACTTTCCGAGTCCACAAGATATGCAGGATCGCTAGTTCACCTTCTGTTGGATTTGGACCTGCCATTATGCCCCGATCATTGACTTACGAATTACTTAGTACTACAAGGGTAGTATTAGATTGTCAAGGCTCTTCTGTTGATCTTCGCGGGGAAAAAGAGGCGAATGTCGCGCGACGCGAATTTCGCGTTGGATCGATCCACGATCACTTCGTAATGATTCAAACGCGCCGTCGGGTGCCAAATCCTTGGCGCGTCCTAGTTTTTGCGCTAACGCCGGATGGCATGAACCCCAACGGTTATGCACGCGCTTCAGCTCACCCGAACAGCCAAAGCACTATTGATTCTTACCTTCTCTGTGGTGTGTGGTTCAGACGGTGTGGAAGCCAGCGCGTTTGAATGCTAGCGGGACTTCGGGGTTGCGGGCGAAGGTGTCCCAGACGAAGCTGGTGCGGAGGTTTTCGGCCATCACGAGCGAGATGCCGAGATCGATGCCGAGGACGTCGGGGTCGTAGTAGTTGGCTTGCGGGTGGAAGACGTCGCAGAAGCCGTAGCGGCCCCAGGCCTTGTCGCCGTAGTTGGCTTTGAGGGCGCGCTGGACGCGGAGGCAGGCTTCGGGGACGAAGGGCAGCGAGCCGGCGGTGGCGTTGGGGACTACGGAGCCGTCGATGGGGCCGAAGCCTTTGCCTTCGGCGTTGGGGCCACCCCAGGCGGTGTAGCCGTTTATGTAGTCGGAGGCGCTGATGCCCCAGTAGTCGGGGGAGTAGGGCTTGCCTAGGGAGAGGCAGAAGGCTTCGTGGGCGCGGGTGGCGGTGATGGAGTTGGTGAAGTAGTCGGCGAAGCGATCGCGCTTATTGCGGAAGTCGTACCAGGCCTGGCTGTATTGGTGAGTGAAGAGGGGGTCGTTGCCGCTGATGTAGGTGAGGCCGTTGTAGGTAATGGTCTGGCGTTCCCAGGCGTTCCAACTGGAAGGGGCAACTGGGTGGGTGGGAGAGCCGATGGCGAGGAGGTAGATCATCATGAGCTCGCAGTAGTGGCTCCAGCGGGCGTTGAGGAAGCCGGACTCGGGATGCCAGCCCATGGAGAAGGTCGTGTCCCCATTGTTTGGGCCGTTGAGCATCCAGGGCCAGTCGACGCGGTTGTAGATGAAGGAGGCGAGCTGGTAGATTTCGGGGTCGTCGTGGAAGTGGGCGCGGGCGGTTAGGACGCCGCACAGGAGCAGCGAGGTGTCGATGGAGGAGACTTCGTTGCGGTCGATGCGCTCGCCGGTTTCTACGTCGTTGAAGTGGTAGAAGAAGCCGTGGTTGTTGTAGAGCTTGTGGGCGTGGAATTGGAGCGTGCGGTGCACCTGCTCGCGGATTTGGGTGTGCGGGAAATACTTGCGCTTGTCGGCGATGCAGAGGGCGGTGAGGCCGAAGCCGGTGGCGGCGATGCTGGCCATGCGGCGGTTGGGATCGATTTTGCCGTCTGTGTTGTTGGCGGTGGCGCGGTCGAGAACTTGGCCTGTGGTGGGGCTGGCTTGCTCGACGAAGAAGAGGCAGGCGCGGCGTTGCATGTCGTCGAGGAAGGCTTCGTCGTCGTGGGTGAGGATGTAGTGGGGAGCGGGCTCGGGTGTGAGGTGGAGGTCGACGGGAGCAAGGGCGAGGGTTTGGGAAAAGGCATGGAGGCGCGGGTGGAGCGCTGCGCCGGCTAGGAGTTTGAGACAGTCGCGTCGTTGCATGTTATTTTCCGATGAGGAGGACGGCGAGGCCGTGTGCGGGGACGGTGAGTTGAAGTTTGCCGTCGTGCAGGCGGAGATGCTCGGCGGGTGCCATGGCGCCGGCGGCGCGGAGTTGCTCGACTTGTGCGGGCATGAGATCGCCGGTTGGGCGGCCCATGGCGTCAAAGGCCTTGAGGACATTGCCGTGGTCTGGATCGACGCGAAGGACTTCTACTGATGCGTTGGAAGGAACGTGCTTGAGGTCGAGGGTGAAGGTTTTGGGCAGGCCTGCGGGGCCTTTTGGCCAGGTGTAGTCGGGGCCGGTGCCGGTGGGGGGAGCGTAGTTCCAGAGGGCGAGGACTAGCTTGCCGTCGGCGGTTTTGGTGGCGAGGGCGGAGTCGGAGTCGAGAGCGATGCGCTGGTCGCCGAGTTGGTGGAGGGAGCGGAAGACGTTGAGCGCGGGCTTGGGAATGCTCTCGGCTGCGATGAGGCCGAAGCCGCCGTAGAACGGGGTGCGGACGACGCCTTGCTCATCGAAGACGTCAGAGAAGGACCAATAGGCCATGATGTCGGTGAGGCCGTCGCAGAGGCGGATGTTGTTGGCGAGCCACGGGCCGATGAAGGTGGAGTCGGTGACGTTGGGCTCGTTGGAGTAGCTGGCGTTGTACTCGGAGAAGATGAGCGGGAGGTGCGGGTACGGGGAGGCGAGGACCTGTTCATGGACCATTTTGACGGCGCGGTAGACCATGGTTTTGCGCGGAACGTCTTCGTCGGTGTGAAGGACGTTGGGTGCTGTGTCGTTGGCGTAGACGTGGGTGGAGACGAAATCGATGGGGGCGTTGACTTCGTGGACGTGTGCGAGGAAGGGCGTGACCCAGGCGGCCTGCGCGGTGGCGGGACCACCGACCTGGAGGCGCGGGGAGACGGACTTGAGGTCATGCGCAGTGTGGTCGTAGAGCTTGAAGTAGGTTTCCTGCTTGGGGTCACCCATCCAGAAGTCGAGGTTGGGTTCGTTCCAGACTTCGAACTTCCAGGTGGCGACTTCGTCGATGCCGTAGCGAGCGATGAGATGGGTGGCGAGGGCCTTCATCATGGCGTCCCAGACGGCGTAGTCCTTCGGTGGCGAGTTATTGGGGTTGCCGGTGAAGGTGTGGATGGAGTTGGGGATGGAGGCGAGCTTCTCGGGCATGAAGCTAATTTCGACGTAGGGCTTGACGTGCTCGGCGAGGAGGCCGTCGTAGATCTCGTCGAGGTAGAAGAAGTTATAGATGGAGGCGTCGTTGGCAGCTTGCGCTTCGAGGCCGGGGTTCTTGGTCTGGCGGGCGGGATCGTAGACACCGACTTCGTCGTCGAGGATGCCGTGGAAGCGGATGGACTGGAAGTCGGTGGCCTGCTTCACGGTGTGGAGGTCGGCGCGGTAGTCGGCGCGGAGGGCGAGGATGGCGCGACCGGAGCCGAAGGTCTTCTCCCAGAAGTGGGGGAAGGAGGTGGTGGGGGCGTGGGCGTCGATGATGAGGTCGGTGGAAGGGGGCGCGGGGTTCTGCGCGATTGCGGAGAGGGAGAGCGAGCCGGCAAAGAAGGTTCCAGCGAGGGCAAAGGCGAGCGAGCGAAGCGTTCCAGGGTGCATTGTGTTCCTCGAGTGTTTCATGGCTGGACCTTGATGAGTAGAAGTGCGTTGGGGCTCAACTCAATGGTGAGCTTTCCGTCGTGCAGTTGGGTCTGGGTTGGTGGTCCGAGAGCGGTTTGGTCGTTGAGTCTAACGACTTGAGCGGGGGTTGGGTTAACAGGGCTGCCCATGGCGGCGTACTTGGGAAGGACATTGCCATGGTCGTCGTCGACGCGCTGGATGGAGACTTTGGCGTTGGGGGGGACGCCGGTGAGCGAGAGGTCGAGGGTTTGCGTTGCGCCGTGGTCGCCGGGGTCGACGAGGTTCCATGCGGCGATGATGAGGCTGCCGTCGGTCGATTTGGTGACGATGAGATTTTTGGCGTCGTTGGCGATGCGTTGGTCGCCGAGTTGGTGGAGGAGGCCGAACTGGTAATAGCTGGGTTTGTAGATGCTGCCCTTGGCGATGAGGCCGAAGGCGCCGACAAAGGGCTTGTCGATGGGGCCACCTTCTTCGAAGACGTCGTCGAAGGTCCAGAAGGACATTTCGGTGACGTTGCCGTCGCATTCGCGGATCGTGTCGGCGAGGGCTGGGCCGACGTATGTGGTGTCGCGGGCGTTGTTGGCGCCGATGACATTCCACTCGGTCCAGAAGAGAGGCAAGTGTGGGGTGGGGGATGCGTCGATCTGCTGGCGAACTTTGGCTACGGCGCGGCAGACGCGATCGTCCTGCGGAATGTTTTCGGTGGTGCCGAAGAGGTCCTGGACGGAGTCGTCCGCGTAGCCGTGGGTGGAGACGAAGTCTACGGGAACGTGGTTGGCAGAGGTGTGTGCGAGAAACTCGGGGATCCATGCGGCTGCTGCGGTTGCGGGGCCACCTACGCGGATGCGGGGATTGATCTTCTTGAGGTCGCGGGCAGTGTGGTCGTAGAGCTCGAAGTAGGAAAGGTCGCGGGGGATACCGCCCCAGAAGTCGATGTTGGGTTCATTCCAGACTTCGAAGTACCAGGTGGCGACTTCGTCGATGCCGTATCGGTCGACGAGGTGCTGGGCGAAGGCTGTCATGAGGCCGTCCCAGCGCTCCATGCTCTTGGGGGGCGAGACGTTCTGCTTGTACCAGAAGGCGTGAAGGTCGTCGGGGTTGAAGGCTAGCTTCTTGGGCATGAAGCTGATTTCGACGACGGGGCGAACACCGTTGGCGAGGAGGCCGTCGTAGATCTGGTCGACGTAGGAGAAGTTGTAGACGGGATTGCCGTGCTCGTCTTCGGTGTAGACGCCGACTTCGTCGTGGAGGATGGCGTGGAAGCGGACGTAGCGGAAGTCGGCGACCTTGTGGACGGAGCGAATATCGTCGCGGTAGGACTGGCGGAGGGAGAGGATGGCGCGGCCGGAGCCGAAGATCTGTTCCCAGAAGTGGGGGAAGGGGGTGGTGGCGGCGTGGGCGTCGATGGTGACTTGCTGGTCGGTGACGCGCTGGGGTGCCTGGGCGTGGAGGGTGGAGGAAGCTGGCCACGCGCAAAGCAGAGCCGAAAGAGCGAGTCGAAGCCAAGGATGCATACCGTACAGACTCCTGGAAATGTTGGGGAAAACCGGCAAGATCGCGTTCCGGGAACAATCGTTTGAGTAGCAATGCGCAAACGATTGTGCAACGCCTAATATCCACTTCTGAAACGCGACTGTCAACCTGCGGAAAACCTGTTGGAGAGTGGCTCGTATGATGGAGCGATGCCGGTGACCGCGAAGATTGCCCTAATTGCAGCGTTGCCGCGGGAGATTGCGGGGCTGGTGGGGGGAACCAAGGCGGATGCGGCGCTTGTGAAGGATGGGGTGTGGCTCTATCGGGTAGACGGTGCGGTGGTGGTGGCAGCAGGGATGGGAGCGGAGCGGGCGGCGGTCGCGGTGGAGTCTGCGCTGGCGGCTGGTGACGTGCGGGTGTTGATTTCGACGGGGCTGGCTGGGGGATGTGCGGCAGGTGTGGTGGCTGGGTCGGTGATGGAGGCGGGCGTGGTGGTGGATGTGCGGAAGGGAGAGAGATTTGTTGGCGGTGATGGGGCGGGGGTGACGCTGGCGACTGCGGGGGCGATTGCAAGTGTGGCGGAGAAGGCCCGGCTGGCGGAGAGCCTGGGGGCGGCGATCGTGGATATGGAGGCGGCGACGGTGGCGCGGTTGGCGATGGCGAGGGGCGTGGAGTTTCGCGCGATCAAGGGGGTGTCGGATGGGTATGACTTTGAATTGAGTGCGCTGGCGAAGTTTGAGGGCGAGCGGGGGAGCTTTCGGACGGGGTCGTTCGCGGCGTACACCGCGGCGCGGCCTTGGACCTGGGGGAAGGCGATTGAGTTGGGGCGCGGGAGTGCGAAGGCGCTGGCTGGGTTGGAGGTGGTGTTGCGGGGCGTGTTGGCGGAGGGGTAAAAAGCAAATACAGGGGTCTCTCCACTGCGCAGGATAATAGAGCCATCCTGCTCCGGTCGAGATGACGACTTCCTTGGAGTGCAGGCAGATCGCAAATGCGATGGATTCTAGTGCAGAACCTCAGCTAGTAGGTGGTCGGCTACGCGGATGGCGTTGGCGATGATAGTGAGGGACGGGTTTACGGCGCTGGCGGAAGCGAAGAAGCTGGCGTCGACTACGTAGAGGTTGTCGAGCTGGTGGGCTTTGCAGTGGATGTCGAGGACAGAGGTGGCGGGGTCGTGGCCGAAACGGAGGGTGCCGTTCTGGTGGCCCACGCCTTCGAGGGGGATGCGCTTTTTGAAGTAGGCGTGGAAGGGGATGGAGGTGTCGGCGTGGCCGGCCTGCTTGAGGATATCGACCCAACGATCTTTGAGGCGTTCAAAGCTCTTCGTGTTGTTGGGGGTGTAGGAGAGCTTGATGTGGCCGGGCTGCGCGAGGGTGACGGCGGCGGACTGGTTGGATGGGGAGACGCCGGAGTCGGGGTGGGGGCCGGCGGGGCCGGGCTGGGTGGCGGCCAGGCTGCTGGGCGTGGCATTGCGCAGGGTGACACGGTTGTTGGGGTCCGGGAGGTCTTCGGTCGTGAGCCACCAGGGGACGGCGTGGCGCTTCATGCCTTCGAGGATGAAGCCGGGGGTTAGGGGCGGGGCGTCGCCCTTCATCATCTCGTGGTGGAAGCTGCCGACGGGTTGGACCTGGCCGAGGGGGTAAGGGTACGAGGGGTCGGTGTCGCGGAAGTAGAAGTCGTTGGTGCCCCAGGTCTTGGTGTAGCTGTCGTGGTTGTCGATGGCGGAGAGGGCGAGGAGCGCGTCGGCCTGGTGGTACATGAAGTTGCGACCAACTTGGTCGGAGCCGTTGGCGAGGCCGGTGGGGTGCTTGTCTGTCGCCGACTGGAGTAGGACGACGGCGGAGTTGATGGCTCCGGCGCAGAGGGCGACGATGCGGGCTTCGTAGGTGGCGGGAGCAGAGGAGTCTGCGTGCTGGACTTCTACCGCGGTGATGGCTGTGCCGGCGGCGTTGGTGAGGAGGCGAAGGACGCGCGAGTTGGTGAGGAGCGTGACGTTGGGGAGATCCATGATCTCGCGAATGCAGTTGATGTCGGCGTCGGATTTTGCGTGGACGAGGCAGGGGTAGCCGTCGCAAGTGTCGCAGCGTACGCACTTGCTGGCTGCGGGGTTGGCTTCGTAGAGTTTGAGGCCGAGAGGGATGGGAAAGGTGTTGATGCCGAGCTTGCGGACGTCGGCTTCGATGGCGGCCATGCGGGGTTCGTTGGAGAATGCTGGGTACGGATAGGGCTTGGAGTGGAAGGGCTCGGTGGGATCGTAGGAGCTGGCGAAGCCACCGGGAACTGCGGGCGCGGCGCCGAGGTCGCCGTGGACGTGGAAGAGTTCTTCGGCGCGAGTGTAGTACGGCTCCATGTCGGCGTACGTGATGGGCCAGGCGGGAGAGATGCCGCCTTGATGCTGGATCTCGCCAAAGTCTTCGGCACGCATACGGAAGAGCGCGGCGCCGTAGACCTTGGTTTGGCCGCCGACGTAGTAGGCCTGCTGCGGGTGGAGGGGCTTGTCGTCCTTGTCGTTCCAGGTTTCGGTGGTGTGATAGCGGTTCTCGAGGAAGACCGCGGAGGTATCCCAGTTGAGTTTTTCCTGGGGAAGGAAGGGGCCGCGCTCGAGGATAAGGATGCGCTTGCCGGCGCGCGCGAGATGGAGAGCGAGGGTTCCGCCGCCTGCGCCGGAGCCGATGATGATTGCGTCGTATGGATTCGCCATGGTGTCTAGGATGCACGTTGGCGGCGGAGATTGGAACTGGTTGAAGATGAAAGTTCGAGTGGAAAGGGTCTGGGGTCGAGTTGCGTGGTCGCGAGGGGATATTCTTAAGGAGACATGTCTTCTACCCTGCCTCGCACCATGCAAGCTGCTGTCTATCGTGCCGTTGATGATGTTCAAACTGAAGAGATTGCTGTGCCGGAGATTGGCGCGGGCGAAGTGCTGGTGCGGATCGATACGTGTGGGATCTGCGGGACGGATCTGAAGAAAATTCACACAGGGTCGCACGCGTCGCCACGGGTGTTTGGGCATGAGATGGCCGGCACGATCGCGAAGGTGGGCGACGGCGTGCGCGGATTTGCGGTGGGGGATCGGGTGATGGCGTTCCATCATATTCCCTGCGGGCATTGCTTCTATTGTCGGAAGAAGACGTTCGCGCAATGCGAGACGTATAAGAAAGTGGGAACGACGGCGGGGTTGGGCGAGGCTGCGGGCGGTGGGTTTGCGCAGTACATTCGCGTGATGGATTGGATTGTCGGCGATGGGGTTACGCCGGCGGGTTTGATTCGTGTGCCGGATGACATTCCGTTCGAGCAGGCGGCATTTATTGAGCCGGTGAATACTTGCTTCAAGGCGATCGAGCTGCTGGGGTTGGAGGCGGACGATACGGTGCTGGTGATTGGGCAGGGAAGCATTGGGATATTGCTGGCGGCGCTGGCGAGGCAGACGGGGGCGACGGTGCTGACGTCGGATATGTATCCGGAGCGGCACGCGATTGCGGCGCAGTATGGGTTGGATCATCCGCTGGATGCGCGCGGGGATGTGGTGGCGTCATGCAAGGCGATGACGGAGGGGCGTGGTGCGGATGTGGCGTTGGTTGCCGTCGGCGCGGATGCGTTGATTGCTACGGCGATGGCGGCGATTCGAGCGGGTGGCCGCGTGATGTTGTTTGCGAGCACGCAACATGGGACGGCGGCGTTCGATCCGGCGGCGGTGTGCATGGATGAGAAGACGCTGATGGGATCGTACTCGGCGTCTGTGGAGATTCAGCAGGAGGGGATTGACCTGGTGTTTGAGGGGTACCGGTCGGGCAAGCTGGACTTGACCAAGCTGATCTCGCACCGGTTTGGGTTGGAGGATGCGGCAGAAGCTATTGATTTGGCGTCGCATCCTAAGGCGGATTCGATGAAGATTGTGTTGAGGCCGTAGAGCTTGTGCGCGGGGCTTTGTCGATGGTCGGGATGTTGATACAGTAGGTGCAGTTTCTTTCCCATAAGTTGCTTTGTAGCCGGTTGCACCGACTGCCCCGTTGATTCGGAGGCAACGGTATCTCTTTATTGGTA
>Ga0302316_10000548_pt1 | contig 32596 bp, 23 predicted proteins | sample III_Palsa_N3_2_FD_200456 | JGI IMG/M metagenome (GOLD analysis project Ga0302316, IMG submission 200456) | Peat permafrost microbial communities from Stordalen Mire near Abisko, Sweden - III_Palsa_N3_2 | ecosystem: Environmental > Terrestrial > Soil > Palsa > Peat permafrost | place: Sweden...
GGTCCAGCTGCTCACCTCGGCCCAGGTCAACGCCCTGACCACCACTCAGGTGGCCTCAGTCGCCGCCAAGCTCACCACTTCGCAGATCGCACTGCTGGGCACCGGTCAGGTGACGGGCCTCACCGCCGCAGCCATCACCGCGGCCACCGGTGTGAGCACCGTGCAGCTGGCCGGATTGAGCACCAACGTGGTGAGTCTCTTCACCTCCACCCAGGTGGCTGCCTTCGGCGCCAACATCAGCACCGCCCAGATCAATGTGCTCTCAACGAGTGCCATCACGGGCCTCTCCACCGCATCACTGAATGCGTTGAGCACGGGCGACCTGCAGGCCATCAGCACCAGTGATCTCACGCACCTGACCTCAGCCCAGGTTGGCGGCCTGCAGACCTCGCAGGTCCAGCTGCTCACCTCGGCCCAGGTCAATGCCCTGACCACGACCCAGGTGGCCTCAGTGGCCGCCAAGCTCACCACTTCGCAGATCGGACTGCTGGGAGTCTCCCAGGTCACCGGTCTTACCGCCGCGGCCATCACTGCTGCCACTGGTGTAAGCACCGTGCAGCTGGCCGGGTTGAGCACCAGCGTGGTGAGCCTCTTCACCTCCACGCAGGTGGCCGCCTTCGGCGCCAACATCAGCACCGCGCAGATCAACGTGCTCTCCACCGCTGCCATCACCGGGTTGAGCACCAACTCGCTGAACGCACTGAGCACGGGGGACCTGCAGGCCATCAGCACCGGTGACATCGCCTCCCTGACCACCTCTCAGATCAGCAACCTGCAAACCTCCCAGGTCCAGCTGCTGACCTCGTTCCAGGTGGCGGCTCTGACGTACTCGCAGGTGTCGACGATTACTTCCGAAATCGCAACTTCCCAGATCCCCTATCTGACGGTGGTGTAGTAAGCACCGAAGTCAGCACCAATCACGCCGACTCCGCATCATGCCGATGCGGAGTCCGCCGTGACCTGGATCACGCTTCTCCCACCCCACCTGTGCCGACTCCCTGCCGTCGTGCGTGGCCTTCCTGGCATGCGCCAACACTGTGATATGCCTGACATTATGTAGCGGTTGATATTGTTAAAGTTGCCCGCCATGGCAGGGTCGCGGCACCCGTTGAGCAATCGATGACATGAGCATTTCGGCGCAATCCCTGGAAACGCTATTGGCCGACGTCAACGGCGGACGTTCGGCGCAGGCGCTCCCCGAACTCGATCAGCTGCTGGTCACGAACCCCGAACACCCCGGGCTCCTCACTCTGCGCGCGGAGGCTTTGCGCCTGACAGGCCGCATCGACGCGGCCGTCGATGCGTTCCGGCATGCCGGCGAATCCGGTGCCGGACCCCGCAACTGGCTCATCGCCGGCGTGCTCCTCGCCAATGACCGCAACATCGATGAGTCCCTAGTGTGCCTGCGACGCGCGCTTGCCGAGACTCCGGATAGCGAAGAGATTCTCGACGCCCTGATCACGACCCTCTTCAACTCGAACCGTCACGCCGAGGCTCTCGAGTTCGCGCGCCGGCAACTCGTTCTCAGCAGCAACACGACGTTCCTGACGCGCGCAGCGCTGGTCCTGCAGTCGGTGGACCTGTACGAGGAATCGACCGCCGCCTTCCGGCGGATCATCGACATGGCGCCGGATGATCCTGCAATCGTCGGATCCGCCCTCGTACCCACGAGATTCACCTGCGACTGGGAACGGATCGAGCAGCTGCAAGCCAAGATCAGCCTCTGCTATGAGCGGGGGGATTTTGCCGCGCCTCAGGAATATCCTCTTACGAACCTCACATGGTGTACCGATGAGGCGACCAATCTGGGCGTAACACGCGCCTACGTGGCGCGCATGGTGGGCAAGGGCGCGCCATGCGCTGCCCGCGCGCCGGCGGGCGCAGCCGCAGGACGCATCCGCGTCGGCTACGTCTCAAGCGATTTTAGAAATCACGCGACCATGCACCTCATGGCCGGACTGCTTGAGGCGCACGACCGCGGCCGCTTTGAGGTGTTCGCCTATGATTACAGCAACCAGGATGTCTCCGAGTATCGACGGCGATTCCTCAACGCGGTCGAACACCACGTTCCGATCCATTCCCTGACCGATCAACAGGCCGCCGAGCGCATCGCAGATGACCGGCTGGACATTCTGTTCGATCTGAAGCTCTACACGGGCGGCGGCCGCGCGGGAATCCTGACCCACCGTCCGGCCCCGGTGCAGGTGGCCTACCTAGGCTTCCCCGGCAGCGCCGCCAGCACGGATATCGACTACATCGTCTCCGACCGATTCGTCACGCCGGACAGCAGCGCTGCGTACTACCCCGAGAAGCTCTGCCGCCTGCCCCACAGCTATCAATGCAATGACCGCAAGCGGGCTGGTGCTGCTGATCCCGGCACGCGCAGCCGGCATGGCTTGCCGCAGGACCGCATCATCTTCGGCGCCTTCAACCAGTCGTACAAGATAGACCGAGGCAGTTTCGCGGTCTGGATGCGCGTCCTGCACGAAGTGCCAGATGGGGTGTTGTGGCTGCTCGGCCAGAGCGAGGCGGCGCGTACCAACCTGACACGATATGCGCAGCTGGCAGGCGTTGATCCGGCGCGGATCATCTACGCCCCGTTCGCCGATCCAAAGGAACACCTGGCGCGCCTGCAACTGGCGGACGCGGTGCTCGATGCCCTCATCTGCAACGGGCACACCACCACTTCAGACGCGCTGTGGGCGGGAGTGCCCGTCATTACGGCACGGGGCCGGCATTTCGCCTCGCGGGTGAGCGAAAGTCTGCTCACTGCCATGTCGCTGCCGGAACTGGTGGGCAGTGATCCGGATGACATGGTGCGCATCGCGCGGCGCATCGGTACCGATGAGGGATATCGCAAGGCCCTGCGCGAGAAGGTGTCGGCCAACCGGCTGAGTTCGCCTCTGTTTGACACCGCGCGCTTCACCCGCAATTTCGAGAGCGCCATCGAGATGATGGTGGCGCGCCACCGTGCTGGCCTACCCGCGGACCACCTGGACGTTCCGGACAAGGGCCCCGTAGCTTTGCTTGCCGAAAAGCCCGGGGTCGTGGGCCGCGTGTCCGCGCTGCAGACTGCCTATACTGGCTGCCCGCTGTGCGGAGGCCCGGGCACCTCAGTGGGTTTCGGCAACGTCACGGAACACCCGTTGTGGCACGAGCCGCTGCCGCCGCACATCGAATGGCTGCGATGCGGCACCTGCGCACATATCCATACCCGCCATCACTGGACCGAAGCCGGCCGCGCCGAGCTGCTGCGCAACGCCCCTGCGCCGGAATTCGCGGCCACCCGGCGGGACTCCTGGATCGCTTTGGTCGACAAGGTGACGGGGCTGTTGGGTGGCTATGAGGCCGCGCTTTGCCGGCAGCAGAAGCCAATCTGGGTCGATGTGGGCTGCGGGGATGGCTCGCTGCTCATGATCGTGCTGGATCACGGATATTCCGCCGTCGGACTTGATACTGACGCGGCGGCGGCGGAGCGCATCCGGAAGCTGGGTTTCAGCGCCCTTGCCAACGACTATCTGACGCTGGAGTTCCAGGTCGTCCCGGATGTGCTGACGCTGCTCGACGTTCTGCCGCAGCTGACCGATCCCCGTGCAGCGTTGCGCAAGGCTGCACAGGTAATGCGCCCGGGAGGGGTTCTGGTGGTCAGTGCGCCGGATGCCTCCTCATCCACATGGCGCATGCGGGAGGCCACCAACGCCAACACCACACTGCTGGACCCAGCGCAACACCACGTTTTCACGCGCCAGCAGCTCATCACCCTGTTGCAGGAATCCGGCTTCCGGATAGCAGGCGTAACGCCGTCCAGGCACTCCAGCACCGATGTCGAGATCTATGCGATACGCGATGCCAAACGGCCATACCATGTTTTCCAGGTTCGCCCGACCGGCTATGTCCACGCGGAGGCCCTGACCGAAATGGCGGAGTCCGTCTACTACGGTCTCAAGCATCTCGGACTGCCGGTGTCTTTCCGCGAGTCGCCACTGCCCGCCTCACGGGCCATCATCTTCGGGGCGCATCTGCTCGACGCGGATTCGGCCCGGGCGGTACCTGCGGACGCCATCATTTTCAACTCCGAACAGATTGATGCGGATTCACCGTGGCTGACCGGGCCCTACATGGAGCTGCTCCGGACCCACCAGGTGTGGGACTACAGCGCCGAGAATGCACTGCGATTGACGCAGCGCGGTGTCTGCGCCGTGAAACACGTCCCGCTGGGGTACCTGCCGGAATTGTCGAGGATCGCGCCGGTCGCGGAGGACATAGATGTACTGTTCTACGGCTCGCTGAATCCGCGCCGGCAGGCCATCCTCGAGGAGCTGCAGCGTCGTGGACTGAAGGTAACAGTCCTGACCGGCTGCTATGGGGAAGCCCGGGACCAATTCATTGCACGCTCAAAGGTCGTGCTCAATCTGCATTACTATGAGTCCAAGGTATTTGAGATCGTCCGGGTTTCCTATCTGCTCAGCAATTTCAAAGCCGTGGTTGCCGAATCCGGCACCGGCACGTCCATCGAGCCGGACCTGCTGCAGGCACTTCGCGCGGTACCCTATGACGGGCTGGTCGAGGCCTGCGTGCAACTCGTCCAGGACGACGCAGGCCGACGGGAACTGGCACAGCGAGGGCATGCAGTGTTCTCGGCACGTCCGGCCGAACCCGCCCTGGCCGCGGCGCTCGAAGTTCAGGGAGTCTGATGGAAAAAGAATGTACGAACCTGCAGCATGAACTCTTCGAAACCCAGGCGTACCTGCTGCCGATACACCTGCTGCCTGGAATAGTGATGCTCCCTGTTTGAGACCGCATCCTCAACCCTGGAAGCCAGGTATCCCGTGTCGATATCCTGCTCATTGAACAGGTAGAAACGCTCCAGGGGGTGATCGTGGAAGTTGGCTGCGGCGCCGCGCTCGTGCAGGAAGACAATGGCACCGGAAACAGCAGCCTCGCGAGGTACCCGGTCCTTGCCGGGGTGATGCCCAAAATCGATGTACACCGAACAGTTGAGCAGAGTCTGCCGGACCTGCTCCCGCGTCATGTTCTGGATTGCCGCGAATGAAAGTTGCGGATTGGCAGCAATGAATCTGGATGCAAGCGCCGCCCCTTTTTGCGGAAACAGCCCGATCTGCTGACGGTGGGATTGCGACTGCGCCGGCCCCGAACGGATGTATTCCGGATTTATGTAGTCGAACAGCGGGAACGTGTTTCGCGAGCCACCGTGCCGCTCGACAAATCCCCTGGCGTAGTCGGATTGATAGAAGTTCGTGAACCCGGAATTCCCGATCAGGGTATTGGCGTAACCAGCCTCGTTCAGCTTCGGGTTGTGCGAAATGGCATTGTCCACCGACAACCACCACACCGCCCTGTTGCGGGCTGGAATGGCGAGCAGGGCCTCAGGCAAAATCTCCGGGACAATGATCAGTGTTCCTTCGGAGAGAGGTGCCTGAATCAGAGGGACCGGGTTGTATGCCCCGTAGGTTTCCAGCACGGCCTGGTTCGGAGAATACTGGCACACGATCGTGGTCGGCCCGTACTCGATCTTGGAGCCCTCACCGAAGTATGCCAGCCGTGCATTTCCGCCCAGCGAGTTGATCGCATGGGCCAGCTGATGCAATGCCTCCGGGCCGCCGGTAACGGCCTCCGGGCACAGTATGACGACGGTGTCGTGCCGCGGAACAAGGGCGGCATCCCGATCAAATTGAGGCAGCAAGCACAACTCCGGTGGACAGGTATCGGCCTATGAGTTGTTCTGCCGTCTTCAGCGCAGCACCGACGACCTGGTCCATATTGTAGTACCGATACTCGGCGAGCCGGCCGACGAAGGACACCGCGGACTGCTCCTTCGCCAGGTCACGATACTTCCGGTACTGGCGTTCGTTCTGTTCCGCGGGAACCGGGTAGTAGGGTTCCCCTTGCCACGTGGGATATTCGCGCACGATGGAAGTGCCGCGGGCTACCTGCCCGGTGAGGTGTTTGAACTCGGTGACACGTGTGAACTTTTCCGAGTTCGGGTAATTCACGGTTCCGACAGGCTGGAATTCCCGCACATCCGCCAGGTGTTCGTGCCGGAATTCCAAAGAGCGGTATTGCAATCGCCCGAAGCAATGCTCGAAGTACTGGTCGATAGGACCGGTAAAGATCAAATGCCTGAAGGTCAGTTCCTGGCGCACATCCCGGAAGCGCGCGCCCCGACGCACCTCGATGTTCGGGTGATCCAGCATCCTTTGAAACATCTCGGAATAGCCGTCAGCCGGCATGAACTGGAAGTCATCGGTGAAGTACCGGTCATCTGAATTCGTCCGTGCCGGGACCCGCGCAGCCACGCCGGGTGACAGCTCGGACAGGTCCAGGTCCCACTGCTTGCGCGTGTACCCGCGGAAGAACTTGTCGCACAGATCGCGTCCGACTCCGGAGAGCACGACGTCCTCGCTGTTGCGGGCGTGCTCGGTGGGAATCCGCACTGACTTCAGGAACGCCTCGACTCCTGCTTCATCCAGGTCAAGCCCGTAGAGTCCGTTGATGGTGGTCCGGTTGATCGGCACCGGCAGCAGCTTGTCCGCGACACTCGCCAGGACACGATGTTCGTAGAACCTCCAGTCCGTGAACTGTGAGAGATACTCGAATATGCGCTTGCCGTTCGTGTGGAAGATGTGCGGCCCGTAGGGGTGAATGAGGATACCGTGCTCATCCAACCGATCGTAGGCGTTGCCGCCGATGTGGGGGCGCTGGTCCACGATCAGAACGGAGAAGCCCGCGGCCGCCAGCTGTTGCGCGCAGGTCGCGCCGGCGAATCCAGCGCCTACGATCAGGAAGTCCCGGTCCATCCCGATGAGAGTACGGTGCGCGATCCAGGAATTATGTGAACATCGTCATGCAGCCATGCGCGGTGCGGTGAGGGCCCCCCGCCCGATTGCGCATAATGTGGAACAGTTAACAACTTCGGTGTCGTTGCGTGCGCCGATTATGCCCTCGCCCAGCCTTCGCGGGCCTGTTGCCAGGGTCCCCTAAAGTTCCACCAGGCGGTGCCGTTACCTGTGATGTCGAGGTCTGACGGAGCGGGATTGGCGACCGCATTGAACATAAACCCCTAATCCACGGGTTTGAGTGAACTGGCGATCCAACTGTTGGAGCGTAAGTATGAACGAGGAATCAGGCTCAATTGGCGCGGTCGGAGCGATGAGCTCCATGGATGACTACGTCTCTGCCCAGGACAACTCTTCTGCGACCCAGACCTCGGCGGCGAACCTGCCGGGAGCGATCGCCGCGGTTTCCGACGCCCAAGCGCAGCCGAGCGAACAGGCCGTGCAGCTGGCCGTGGATCAGATCAATGCCCATCTGGCCGGGGTCGATCGGATACTGGCGCTGCGGGTGGATCCAAGCTCAGGGCTTATCGTCGCGCAGATTTCCAATGCGAATACCGGCGAAGTGCTGCAGCAGATCCCCACCGAGGATGGTATCCGGCTCAAGCAGATGCTCTCGCGCTGGTCCCACGGCGGCAACGTCCTGATGGACGTTGAAGCCTAGGCGCTGAAGCGACGCGCGTTGCGGAACAGCCGCATCCAGCCACTCCATTCGCCGACGCCATCCGGCACCCACGAATTCTGCACATTGCGGTAGGAGCGCTCCGGGTGCGGCATCGTGATGGTGACACGGCCGTCCGCATTGGTGAGTGCTGCAATCCCCAGCGGACTGCCGTTGGGGTTCGCCGGATAGCGCCGCGCGGGCTGCTGGTCATGACTCACATAACGGTAGGCGATCAGTCCGCTGCGCTCACACTCGATCTGCTGCTGCGCTGACTCGAACTCCGCTCGACCCTCGCCGTGCGCCACGGCAATCGGCAGCAGCGATCCTGCCATTCCGTGCAGCAGCACTGATGGCGAGTCGAGAATCTCTACTTGTGCGAAACGCGCTTCGAACTGCTCGACACGGTTGCGCACGAACCGCGGCCAGGATTGCGCGCCGGGTATCAGTGACTTCAGCGCGGCGAGCAGCTGGCAGCCGTTGCAGGACCCGAGCGTGAAGGTATCGGGCCGTGCGAAGAACGCCTCGAACTGCGCACGCGCGAGGCTGTTGAACAGGATCGACTTGGCCCAGCCCTCGCCGGCGCCCAGCACATCGCCGTAGGAGAATCCGCCGCACGCGACCAGACCTTTGAACTCGGTGAGCTGGCGGCGACCCGAGAGGATGTCCGTCATATGCACATCGTGGGGTTCGAAGCCCGCCTGCTCGCACGCCGCCGCGGTTTCCACCTGGCTGTTGACGCCCTGCTCGCGCAGGATCGCAACCCGCGGCCGCACACCAGTGGCAATCCAGGGCGCCGCAATGTCCTCCTCAGGATCGAAGCTCAAATCCACAGTGAGGCCGGTATCCGTGACGTCGGTTTGCGTAGCCAGCTCCTCGGCGGCGCACTCCGGATCATCGCGCAGCTGGCGCAGCTGGAACGAGGTCTCCGACCACGCGCGTCGCAGTTCGCTCCAGGGCATGACCAGGTTTTCACCGGCGCCGGCGATGCGGATCAGCATGTCGGCACGCGGCGCACCGACGCGCCGCACCTGCGCCTGCAGCCCCTCTTCCGCGAGCAGGTCGAGGAATTCCGCGCGGCGCGCATCACTGACCTGTACCACCACGCCGGGCTCCTCGGCGAAGAGCTGGGCGATGGCCGCCGACTTGGCGGACGCGCCGGCATCGATATCCACGCCACAGTGGCCCGCGAAGGCCATTTCGAGCAGCGTCACCAGCAGCCCGCCATCGGAGCGGTCGTGGTAGGCCTGCAGCAGACCCGCCGCACGCAGTTTTGGCATGGCACGCGACAGGGCAACCAGCAGCTTCGGATCATCCAGATCCGGCGCTTCCGCGCCCAGCTGTGCGTGGACCTGCGCCAGCACGGAGCCGCCCAGGCGCGCGCGGCCGGCCGACAGATCGATCAACCACAGCGACGAGGAGCCCAGGTCAGGCCGCAGCACCGGCGTCAGGGTGCGACGTACATCGCCCACCTTCGCGAAGGCCGAGACGATCAGCGAGACCGGCGCCACGACACTACGGGCGGTTCCGGCTTCCTGCCAGTTGGTGCGCATCGACAGTGAGTCCTTGCCTACCGGAATCGCGATCCCCAGTGCCGGACACAGCTCCTCACCGAGCGCGCGCACCGTGGCGTAGAGCGCTGCGTCCTCGCCCGGCTCCCCGCAGGCCGCCATCCAGTTGGCCGAGAGCCGGATGTCGGCAAGACTCGCGACATCGGCGCTCAGGATATTGGTGATGGCCTCGGTCACTGCCAGACGACCGGACGCGGGCGCGTTCAGTACCGCCACCGGCGTGCGCTCGCCCATCGCCATCGCCTCACCCGCGTGCCCCACATAGTCGACAACGGTGACCGCAACGTCGCTGACGGGCACCTGCCAGGGGCCGACCATCTGGTCGCGGCTGATCATGCCGCCGACGGTGCGATCACCGATGGAGATCAGGAAAGTCTTGTCGGCCACCGACGGACAGCGCAGCACGCGCAGGATGGACTCGCGCAGATCCAGCGCCGCCGGATCGAACGGGGTCAGCGCCGGGGTGACACTGGTCACCTCGCGGTGCATGCGCGGCGCCCTGCCGAGCAGCACCTCGATCGGCATGTCCACCGGCGTCCCGCCCAGCAGCGGGTCACTCACGCGCAGCATGCCGCTGTCGTCAATCTCGCCGATCACCGCGAACGGACAACGTTCGCGCGCCGCGATGGCGGCAAAACTCTCCAGCGCATCCGGCTGCAGCGCGATCACATAGCGCTCCTGCGCCTCGTTGCACCAGATCTCAAGCGGCGACATTCCCGGGTCGCCGCTGGGCACGGCCCGCAGATCCACGCGTGCGCCGCGGTGGCTGTGCGCGACGGCCTCGGGCACGGCGTTGGAAAGGCCGCCGGCACCCACATCGTGGATGAGCGCGATGGGGTTGCGCTCGCCCAGCGCCCAGCAGCGGTCGATCACTTCCTGCGCGCGGCGCTCGATCTCCGGATTGCCACGCTGGACGGAGGCAAAATCCAGGTCCGCGGTACTGCTGCCACTGGCCATCGATGACGCCGCGCCGCCGCCCAGGCCGATGAGCATGGCAGGCCCCCCCAGCACCACCAGCTTCGCGCGCACGGGGACTTCGGGCTTCTGCACGTGCTCGCGGCGGATGTTGCCGAGGCCGCCGGCAATCATGATCGGCTTGTGGTAGCCACGGCTGCGCTGCGCGCCGTCGCCGGGCGCCTGCTGTTCGAAGGTGCGGAAGTACCCGCAGATGTTCGGACGCCCGAACTCGTTGTTGAAGGCTGCCGCGCCCAGCGGGCCCTCGATCATGATGTCCAGCGCCGAGGCGATACGCGCCGGCTTGCCCACGCTGCGCTCCCAGGGCTGCTCGAAGCCGGGGATGGCCAGATTCGAGACCGAGAAGCCGACCAGGCCGGCCTTGGGCTTGGCGCCGACTCCGGTCGCGCCCTCATCGCGGATCTCACCGCCCGCGCCGGTTGCGGCCCCGGCAAACGGTGAGATGGCCGTCGGATGATTGTGCGTTTCGACCTTCATCAGAATGTCGACCGGCTCGCGGTGACCGCGATACACATTGCTGGCCGGGTCCGGAAAGTAGCGCACACCGGATGAGCCCTCCATCACCGCGGCGTTGTCGCGATACGCCGAGGAGATTCCCTGCGGCGCCCGCTCGTAGGTGTTGCGGATCATGGCGAACAGCGACTTTGGCTGGGGGGCGCCGTCGATGGTCCACTGCGCATTGAAAATCTTGTGCCGGCAGTGCTCGGAGTTGGCCTGCGCAAACATCATCAGCTCGGCATCGGTCGGATCGCGTCCGAGCCGCGAGAAAGCCTCCAGCAGGTAGCTGATCTCATCCGGCGCGAGCGCCAGACCCAGCTCCACATTGGCCGCCTCCAGCGAGTGGCGATCGCCGTTGAGCGCGATGCTCGCCAGCGGCCGGGGCGTGTGCTGGGCGAACAGTTGCTCGGCGCCGGCCGAATCGGCAACCACCATCTCGGTCATACGGTCAAACAGCAGCGCCGCCACGCGACGCAGCGCGTCCGCCTCGAGGCCGCGCGACACGTCCAGTTCGTAGCGGATGCCGCGCTCGATGCGCCGCACGGCCGCCAGGCCGCACACCTGGGCGATATCGGTGGCCTTGCTGGACCACGGTGAGATGGTGCCGGCGCGGGGGACCACCAGCAGCACCTGCGTGTGCGCGCCGCTGCGGGGCGCCTGCGGCGGCATGGCCGGGCCATATGTCAAAAGCGTGGCCAGCAGCTCCCGTCCGGCATCCTGGAGCGGCGCGCTGTCCACGAAATGGACGTAGCAGGAGCGCAGCGCCTGGATCCGGGGATCCAGGGCCTGGAGCCGCGTCAGCAGTTTGGAGATACGAAAGACCGAAAGGGCGGCTCTGCCCTGAAGCTCAAGCATCAGCGTGGCAGCCTACTTGCGCGGCGGTGGCTCACCCGCCGGCGTCGAGTAGACGGGCATCGGAAACGGGGTCACGTTGCCGCCCTCGAGGGCCGTGATCTTGGCCGTCCCCTGCTTCTTGACCTCATCGATGCGCAGCACCGAGTGCATCGGCAGAAAGCTGCGCTTGACGCCCTCGAACTCGGTCTTGATCCGCTCCTCGTTGGGGTCCACGACCACCGAAGCGCGCTCCCCGAAGACGATGTCTTCCATCTCGATGAATCCAAAGAGGCTGCCGTGGGTCACCTTTTTGGCATAAACCTCGTAAACCTTGCCCTGATTCAGGAACAGGACTTTGAAAATGTGACTGGCTGCCATGGGTCCTGGGGGGTGAACTTGCTACTTTGGGGCGCGATTATATGTCCGCCCATCGGCCTTTAACGGCCAACTGGGAGTATTTGTCGAAACGGGGGCGCCGGTGGCGCTGCAACTTCGCATAATAAGTGATCACCGCAGGCTGCTCGGGGAACGCAGCTCGATGGTGTTTGATGGCGCTGGCGGCAATATCGGCCGTGCGGCTGACAACGACTGGGTGTTGCCAGACCCGCAGCGCTTTGTCTCGGCGCATCATGCCCGGATTCACCACCGTGACGGCCTGTACGTCCTGGAAGACACCAGCACCAACGGCGTCTATATCAACGACGATGACCGGCCCGTCGCCAAGCGCGGCGCACATGTCCTGCAGAACGGGGACATCATCCGCTTCGGCGAATACCAGGTCGTGGCCATGGTCGAGTCGCGGTCCACGGTCCAGGAGGATGTCGCCTTCATTGCAACCGGGAGCGTGCCCGTCCACAGCGGCGGGACCAGCGTCGAGGTGGTCGCTGCCATGGGTCGCGTGGCACATACCGATCTGGGCGCCTCGCTCAACCTGGATGACCTCCTGCAATCCGACGGAGAGGATTCGCGCGGTTCGCTGGCGGTGAACGCCTACGGTCAACCGGTGTCCGGACTACCCGGCTCGATGACGCGACCGCTGCAGCCCCCCAAGCCGACCTCGCGCGTCCCGGCGGCGCCTTCGGCCAGTGAGCTCAGTGCGGTGCTCGCGGACAGCGAGACCGAGCGCCGCGACATCGCCCGGCGCATCGAACGGCTGGCGCGCGCCGCCGCTCGCGCGCAGGAACGGCGCAGTGCTGCGAGTCCCCCCGCTCCGGTGGATGCCAACAGCGGCCTGTCCGCCTTCTGCAAGGGAGCCGGGATCGCGGCCGATCACTTCGCGCCGGAGCTGCAGGGCCGCGTGCTGCATCTGGCCGGGCAACTGGTGCGCGAGGCGCTGGTCGGCCTGAAGGACCTGGAGCGCACGCGCAGCAGCAGCCTGCGTCCGATGCAGATCGAGGTGGCGGTGAACGCCGATGATCCGCGGCCCTCGCTGGCACGCGCCAGCGTCGAGGACCTGCTGGTCCAGCTGCTCAGCCAGCACGAGAGCCGGCGCCTGGATGCAGTACAGTGGCTGCGCGATACCATCAACGGCGCCAAGGAACATGACCGCGTGACGTTTGACGCCTTGCGCGCGGCATTCCTGGATTTCATCGCGCGACTGGAGCCGGCGGAACTGGAACTGCGTTTTCAGCGTCACGCCCGCGGCACTGCCGATGGCGCGGCTCACAACTGGGAGCTGTACACCGAGTTTTTCCGCAGCATTGCCGCCCGCGCCGATGGCCAGTTGCCGCGTGTCTTCCTGGACGCCTTCAGCGCAGCCTACGATGAGAGCTTGCAGCAGGCTGATGCGGGGGCCAACCAGCTGCGCAACCGGTAGCGAACCGTCGGTGGCCGGCTTCCACCTTGCGGTCAGGGTCATTTGAAGCCGCAACTTGACCGCCCCTGACCAGCGCTGAATAGTCCGCCGGGTGAGGATTTTGCTGGTCGAGAACAATAAACAAACCGCCAGTCCCGTGCGCAACGACCTCAGGGACTCGGGACATGAAGTCACCGTGGCCGCCAGCGGTGCCGATGCGCTCTATCTTGCGGCCGGCCAGGAATGGGAACTGCTCATCATCGATCGCACGGCACTGGAGCTGGATGCCCTGGGGGTGGTGCGCACGCTGCGCAGCGGCGGCGTCGTGACCCCGATGCTGCTGCTGAACCGGGCCGCAGATGATGCCGGCGCCGGCCTCGAAGCCGGCGCCGACGATTGCCTCGAGCCCGGATTCACGGCGACCGAACTGGCGACACGGGTTGCCGCCCTGGGCCGTCGGCCGCGGCGCGCCCAAGCGGAAACCCTGCTGCGGGTAGCGGACGTGGAGATCGATGTTCTGACCCGCAGCGTGCGCCGGGGCGGCAGGAGCCTGGAACTGCAGCCGCGAGAATTCCGGCTGCTGGAATACCTGGTGCGCAACGCCGGCACGGTGCTCGGCCGGGCCACCCTGCTCGAGAAGGTCTGGGACTGCCATTTTGATCCGCGAACCAACGTGGTGGAAAGTCACATCAGCCGGCTGCGCGCCAAGATCGACCGCGGCTTCGCGGTGCCGCTGATTCACACCGTTCGCGGGTCCGGTTACTGCTTGCGCGCACCGGACTGACCGGGCCAGCGACGCAGCTTCTAGGGCAGCGGCTTGCCGCAGCGTGCGAGGACGGTGCGCAGATCGCGGATCGGTGGAAACACTTCGTTGTTCCGGTCCGCGCCTTGCGCATCAAAGGCGCGCTGCTCGAACTCCACGATTTCCTTGTCCTCACGGAAAATGTTCTCCGTAAAGTGCGTGACGAACGGCCACACGGCATGGATCAGCCCCGGCACCGGCGGCTTCTTCACCGACAGATAACCGAAGGTGCGGTTGGTACGCTGCTCGGCATCCAGCGGCGTGTAGCCCAGCCACACCGACAGCACCGGATCCGCCGTGCTGTAGTCCACGTTGCGTCCCAGCCATACCCGCAGGGTCTGATAGGGGTAGTCGGTCCGGATCCGCATGTGATCCGTGAAATCAGCCTTCTCTTTCTTCGCCTTCTTCAGCGCCCGACTGCGGGTCAGCTCGACGATGACGCGCTCGCCGGCGGATTTGCCACCACCGGCACGACTGAAGCTGTATTCGACCTGCGCCCAGTTCTCGCCGTGGTCGCGTCCGAGGCACTTGGCGGTGATCGAGCCCATCTGCTTGCGATGCATGAACTGGTGGTTCATGTCGAACAGGTTCTCGTGCATGAAGGTGTAGTGGCAGGCCACCTCACGATTCAGCTGCCGGGTCTTGTAAGCCTTGTTGGCGGCGGCCCCGAGGGCCAGGGGTCTGCGGTCCTCCGCCAGCGCCGGGTCGCCGGGAAAAACGAAAATGAGATTGTCGACCACATGCACCGGGTAGCTGCGCACGCCATTGGGGAGCCGCTCCTTGCCCAGGTAGGGGACATCCACGCACTGGCCACTGCCGTTATAGGACCAACCGTGGTAGTGACATTTGAGCTGGTTTTCGCACACCACCCCGAGGTGCAGCGGCACCTGGCGATGGGCGCAGCGATCCTCGAGGGCATAGACCTGAGCGTTGCTGCCGCGGTACAGGACGATGGGCTCGCCTGCAAAACGGCGCCCCAGGGTACGGCCCGACTTGAGCTCATCAGCCCAGGCCAGGGGATACCAGAAGTCCGGGTGTGTGCCGATCCGCCGCAGGTCGCAGGCCTTGGCGGCGGTGGCGGGCGTCGCAGCCAGCCGGGTCACGGCATCTTCGAGCATCGATTACTCCGAAAGCGCATCGCTTCCTTACATAAGTGGCGGAGAGGGTGGGATTCGAACCCACGGTAGGCTTGCGCCTACGCCTGATTTCGAGTCAGGTACAATCGACCACTCTGCCACCTCTCCGTGGACTTCTAACTGGGCAGAATGTTAATAAAATCAACACCCTGCGCTAACCTTATCGACATAACGCAAGGCAGTTTTGTCGCATGCGCCCCGCGCACGGCGCCGCGGCAGGTATTCTAGCTGAACCTGAAGGCTTCAAGTGAGGGCCCGATGCGTCGATTGTCGACCATGGACTCGTTCTACCGGTTCTACAAGGGCAGACAGGTGACCCGCTGTGTCATGGCCGCCGTGGCAATGATGGCCTTGGTTGCCGCCAGTTATTCACCGCCCCCCCGATCGGTCAACCCGGTCGAGCGGCGCGGGGTGTTACGGGTGGTCACCATCGAGGGTCCGGCCACTTATACGAAAGGCACACGCGGTACCGAGGGTCTGGAGTTCCGTCTGGCGCAGGAATTCGCGCGCCAGCGGGGCCTGGATCTGTACATCTACCCGGTCGCAAGCCCGGCGCTGATGCGTGCCGAGCTCGCGGCCGGCCGCGCCGATATCGCCGCCGGCCAGCTCACGGCCGATCGCGCCTGGCGCAAGGCTGGCGATGCGGCAGCCGTTTACGATCGCGTTCCCCAGCTGATCGTCTATCGCCGCGGCGAAGACCAGCCTGCACCGGAGGACCTCGCGTCCCTGCACCTGCTGGTCACGGCGGGCAGCCCCCAGGAACAGATGCTGCAACGCCTGAAGACCCGGCTGTACCCACACCTGGGTTGGACCGCGGTCTCGCCGCTCGCCGTGGACCCGCTGCAGGATGTGCAGAACGGGGTCGCGGATTATGCCGTGGTCGACGGCAACGAATACGCCTATGCCCAGCACCTGTACCCGGACGTGGTGCCGGCGTTCTCACTGCCGGAAACCCGCCCTGTGCAGTGGGTGGTTCGGCATACCGATCCGGACCTGTACGCGGCGGTGAATCAGTTCATCGTCGCCGCGCGCGCCTCGGGATTGCTGGGGACCTTACTGACGCCGCCGCTCCAGGATCGACGCGTCCTGGCGTACGAGGACACGCGGCAGTTTCATGAGGATCTCGCCGCGCGGCTGCCGCAGTACCGCGCGTGGTTCGAAGAAGCCTCGCAACAGACCGGTGTCGACTGGCGCCTGCTGGCCGCCATCGGCTACCAGGAATCCAAATGGGACCCGGAGGCGCAGTCCGCGGCGGGCGCCTCGGGCGTGATGATGCTCACCTCGAACACGGCCGACTCCCTGGGTGTGGATGACCGCTCGGACGCGCACGAAAGCATCCTGGCCGGGGCCCGCTATTTCCAGGAGGTGCGCGACAAAATGCCGACGCATATTCCCGAGCCGGATCGCACCTGGCTCGCCATCGCGGCCTACAACGTGGGCTATGGGCATCTTGAAGATGCCCGTCGCCTGGCGCAGATGCGCGGCAAGAACCCTGACTCCTGGCAGGATGTGCGCGAGCAGCTGCCGTTGCTGTCCGATGAAACCTGGCTCGACCGGCTCAAACACGGCTTTGCCCGCGGCGCGGAGCCGGCGCAGTTCGTCGATCGGATCCAGCGCTTCCTGAAACTGCTGGAATGGCAACCCGGCAACACGGCCAAGACCCCATCGACAGTCGTCAACCCGGACGCCACCTGGGTGGGTCGGCCGGCGGCCTGAAGTCCCTTCAGCGACGTGCGGCAAAAAACTGCTGCAGCTGCGCCCCGCACTCCTCGCTCAACACACCGCCGAACACATCGACCCGGTGATTGAGGCTGCCTAAGCGGAAAATGTCGATGCTGCTGCCGGCGGCGCCGGCCTTCGGATCCCACGCACCGAACACCAACCGGCGCACGCGCGCGTGCACGATGGCCGCCGCGCACATGGCGCACGGCTCGAGCGTCACGTACAGCGTCGTGTCGGTAAGCCGATAGCTGCCCAAGGCCCTGCCACCCGCACGCAGCGCCTCGATTTCGGCGTGGGCGGTGGGATCGTGGCTGGCGATGGGACTGTTTCTTCCCGTGGCAATGACCTGATCGCCCAGCACCAGCACGGCGCCCACGGGCACTTCCGCGCACTGCTGTGCCTGCGCGCCCAGCTGCAGGGCCTGGTGCATGAAATCGGCATCGGAGACGGGCATCGCCGCACCTTAGCCGAAAGACCCACGGATGAGTACTTGACCCTTTACTCAGATCTATCTAAGATATATCTTAGTTAGGTCGTACAATGCGACTTAAGACTGACTTAAGGAGTCATCATGCGCTTTTGCCATCATTCAAACGAGGGTCGCGACCACCGCGACCTGCACGAGCACCTGCATCGGCACTTCGCCGGTCGCCACGGCGGCCCGCACGGCGGGTTCTTCGGTTTCGGCCATCACTTCGGCGAGGGCTTTGGCCCCGGCGGACGGGGCGGTCCGGGCGGATTCGGTCCGGGACGCAAACTGGGTTCGGCCGACCTGCAGTTGCTGCTGCTCGCCTTACTGGCCGAAAAACCCAGTCACGGCTATGAACTCATCAAGGCGCTCGAAGAGCGCTCCAGCGGCTACTACTCACCCAGCCCCGGCATGGTCTATCCCGCCCTCACCTACCTTGAGGAACTCGGGCATGCCAGCGTCGAGCCGGAGGGCACCCGCAAGCTCTACCGCGCCACCGAGGCGGGCGTCCGGCACCTGGCGGACAACCGCGCGGCGATCGACACCCTGCTGGCACAGCTGCAGCAGATCGGGCGGCGCATGCAGAAGTTCCGTCGCGGGATGGGCGCGCCGGCCGACGCCGGCGAAGTACCCGGTGAGGGCGAGCCCCGCCAGGACGATGCCGCCCCGGAACTGCAGGTGGCCCGCTACGATCTGAAGCTGGCACTGTCCACCAAGGCCGAGGCACCACGCGATGAGCAGCTGCGTATCGCGCAGATCCTGCGCAACGCAGCCGCCGATATCCGCGGATGAGCTCCCGTCTGTCGTTCGCGGCACTGCGAAACCGCGGCTATCGCGCACACTTCAGCACCTACGTGCTGGCGATGATGGCCGACAACATCGAGCACGTGACTGTTCTCGGTGGCAGCCGGCGCGCTTGCCGACCGGTTTGATCCACGACGCCTAATCCAGTGCGGCATGGTGCTGTTCATGACCTTGCACGGTCTCGCCGGCGTGCTCTGGCAGACATCGAGCCAGCTGCTGCTGCACGACATCGCCGGTGGCGCCCAGTTGCCCAGCGCGGTGCGCCTCAACGCCACCGCGCGTACGCTCGGCGTGCTCGTGGGACCGGCCGTAGGCGGCCTCATCATGCTGCTGCTGGCTGCGGATGCCGGCGTCCCGCGGAATGTTTCGCCGCCGCTGCGCTTTCAATTTAAGCTACGCGTTGCATCGACAACGAGCTTGGGGGGGAAGCTTTGGACATGACAAAGACAATCGGTCTGATAATCGGCCTGGGACTTTTATCGACACAGGTGGTCGCGCAAGGCAAGCCGGATCCGCTGGAGGCGTGCTACCAGCAGCCGGACGGCGCACCACGCCTTGCCTGCTTCAACCGGGAAATGCAGCGGCGCCAGGGGGCCGCGCCTGCAGCCGGCGCGGCGGCCACTACCCCTGCGCCCGCCCCTGCCTCGCCCTCAGCCGCTGCCCAAAAGAAACTCGCCGATGACACGGTCGGCCTCCAGGGCAGCGACCTGCGCAAAAAACTCAAGGAGGAAGGCGTAAAACCCGAGCCCGTGAAGCCGATTGTCGCGACAGTCGTCCGCCTGGTGCCACGGCCCCATAGCGAGCAGGCCTTCGTGCTGGACAACGGTCAGACCTGGGAACAGACAGAGTCCATGGAGAATCTGGACGTCAAGCTGCATGATACCGTGACCATCAAGCCCGGTATCCTGGGCGCGTTTTTCCTGAATACCCCGCGCAGCCAGCGGGTTCGCGTGCACCGCGTCCTCTAGGCACTCCGCGTGGGACGGCTGCGGATGAATTGGGAGACGATCCATTTCTCCCCGCGCGTCGGGGTCCGACCGGCATGCAGCATGCGCAGGTCCGGTTGCAGGTCGGAATAGGCATTGACGAAGAAAAGCCCATGGCCGCGGCGACCCTTGTGACTGAAGCCTAGTTGCGGAAAGGCCGTCTCCCCGCCCTCGTAGTCCTCATTCAGATACACCAGGAAGGTCATCACCCGTTGTCCGTTGCGGGCAATCTCCTGGGCGTAGTCGGGCGTGTTGGGATTCACGAAGTCGAAATGATCTGATGCCTCCTCGCCGACGCTGTAGTGCAGTACGGCCGGAGCCTCCATGTGATTCATGGGTATGCCGCAGGCGCGGGACATCCTTGCCTGCAACAGCACATCCAGCAGCTCGACATCGGCCAGGCCAAAGTTCGCGACGGAATTCGAGCGCGTCGCGCGCACGACATCCAGGCGACTCACCGGATCGTAGACGCGGGCACGAGTCAGGCGGGCGCGCGCCCGGGAAATGAGCCAGTCGCAGGCGGCCGGTGTAATGAACTCATCCACCGCCCGCACCAGCGGTTCGGCGTTCAGGTCGCGACCGGATGCAACGGTCGACCAGCTCGTAAGGTCGATGTCCGCCGTACCGTTGGCCAGGACGCGCAACTGTCCGCGCGCGGGCTCCCAGCCTCGCTCGGCGGCAACCATCAGCCAGCGCAGGGCAGCTTGCCAGCTGTGCTTGAAGTAATGGCCGAGCGCGGTCAGCGCGGCCAGCCGGGCGGCCGCCTCCGGCTCGCCCGCGACGGCGGCTTCATGGAGAAAGCGCGCGCCCTCCGCAGGCAGTACGGGGGCTCTGTCCCCTGCTAGCAGCCGCTTCCCGAGCTGCGTCTTACACAGGAGATCGCCCGCCTGAGTGCCGCGCGCCAAGGCGTTGACGGCTTCGTCGTGCCGCCCCGCTGCGTCATGCTCGGCAGCGAGCGCCAGTCCGGATTGTGGAATCGATTGCGGCATTGCAAGGCAAGCTTACCGGGTAGGGAAGCGAGTTTACAATTGCCCTCCTCCCGCATCAGCCGGGGATCAGCCATGAAACGCAGGAACATTTTTTGCGTACAAGACTCGCGGCACGGACGCCAGGACCGGCGTGACCGCAAAACGCCGCCTCAGCAGCGTGGAACATTCGTCGGCCGCTACTGGCCTACTGAAATAGTACCCCTGCCCCTCCGGACACTCGTGCGCAATCAGGAATGCGAGCTGCTGTCGCGTTTCGATGCCCTCCGCCACAACTCGCAAGCGCAGGCTATTACCCATGGTGATCATGGCTTTGACGATGCTGGCATCGTCAGCGTTTGACGTAAGATTGCGCACAAATGACTGGTCAATCTTTAACGCGTCTACCGGCAGGCTCCTGAGGCAGCTCAAACTGGCATAACCCGTGCCGAAGTCATCGAAGGTAAGCTGCACGCCGATTGCCTTCAGTTCCCGCAACACCACTCCGACGGTAACGGGCTCCTGTGCCAGGAAGGTCTCCGTCAGTTCAAGCTCCAGACAGTGCGGCTCCAGATCAAACGCAGACAGGTTCGCCCGCACGTTCTCAACGAACCCTTTCTTAGTCAATTCCAACGCCGACGTGTTCACACCGATTTGAATTGCTGGTAACCCCGCATCCAACCATGCGCGGGCCTGACGGCAGGCTTCGCCCAGCACCCACCGGCCAATGGGCACAATGAGCCCGCATTGCTCCGCCACGCGTATGAATGGGGCCGCCGCCACGAGTCCATGCTCCGGGTGGCGCCACCGTATCAGCGACTCGACGCCCGTGACCTCCCCGGTCCGCAAATCGACTTTGGGTTGGTAGTACAACACGAACTCCTGCTGTGCGATGGCGCGGCGCAGGCCATCCTGGAGGGTCCGTCGCTCTGCCGCGATCCGGTTCATGTTCTTCTCGTAACAATAGTGCCGATTGCGCCCGGTCTGTTTCGCCTGGTACATCGAGATGTCGGAATTCCTCAGCAGCGTCTCCGCGTCCAATCCGTCGTCCGGATACACGGCAATTCCGATGCTCGCTGTGACATGAAGAGAATGCGCATCAATGTTGTAGGGCTGGCTCAACGCGACCAGTAGTTTCTCCGCACTGATCGCGGCGTCTTCGCCATGAGACACTTCAGAAAGAACCACTACAAACTCATCTCCGCCGAAGCGGCCGACCGTGTCGGAGCTGCGCACGCATGCGAGCAGCCGCTGTGCCACAGATTGCAACAAACGGTCGCCGATCGAATGGCCGAAGGAGTCGTTGATGTGCTTGAAGCGATCCACATCGACGAACAGCACCGCGAGTTTTCCGCCGTGGCGGTCGGCGGCCATAATCGCATGGGACAACCGGTCGTTCAAAAGCGCCCTGTTGGCGAGACCGCAGAGAGCATCGTGCTGCGCAAGGTATGCCGTTCGCAGGGCCAGGGCCCGCGACTTGGTGACGTCACGAAATACCATGACAGCTCCGGTAACCTGACCGTTCCGGTCGTGGATGGGTGCCGCGGAGTCTTCGATGCCGGATTCGGACCCATCGCGGCGAATGAGAACACAGTCTGGAGTGAGACCCAGCGCCCGGTTCTGATCCATCGCTGCCAACAATGGGTGCGGCACCGGTGTGCGCGTGATGCCGCTTAAGATGCGCAGCACCTCCTCCAGCGGACGAGCGGCTGCCTCGGCGACCGGCCAGCCCGTCATGGACTCCGCAACCGTATTCAGATAAGTGACCGCGCCTGCGGTGTTCACACTGAGGACGGCGTCCCCGATGGAATTCAGCATTACCTGAGCGAGTTCCTGTTGCGCAAACAGCGCTTCGGCATTGGCGGTACGCTCCACCATGCTCTCCAAGGCCTTGCACAGGGAGTAGCCGTCGAGGCGTTGCTTCAGAAGATAATCCTGTGCTCCACGCCGCACGGCCAGCTTCGCAAGCTGCTCATCATCGGAGGCGGCAATAACGAGTATTGGAATGTGCGGGGCCGCGTCCAGGAGCCGATCGACGGTTTCGATTCCCTCGCTATCGGGCAAAAAGAGATCCACGATGACGGCCGCAATCCGGTCCGAGGCTTTCATCGGCTTTGTTCTATCTCTCGACAGCCGTTCGAGGCCTTCGGAGAGCAGACCGGTGCTTTCAAGCGAAAATGAGGTGCCGTGAGTGTCGATCAATGCGTCGACAATGGCAGTGCGATCAGAAAGAATGCCATTAATCAGAAGCACGCTTTGCGGCATCGAATGCCCTCCCGGGTATTAATGCAGACCCGCGGAGTTTCCAATATCCGGCTGGTTTCGTATGTACGTCGGCGCACACTCGAATCATCGGTAACCTTTCGCTTCCAGCCGCGGCTTGAACCAGGGCTTGTCCTTCTGACTAGGCGTAGGGGGGCGTCACGCAGACCCTGGCAAGGCGGTAGGTGCGGAGCGCGCCGGGGAGCCGCTCTTACGCGCGGGCCGCATCGCCAACGGCGGCGATTCGCTTACGGACGGCTGCGCCGAGGCCCAGGACATTCTGATGCCAGCCGCATGAACGACAATATCCCGTCGCTCAGGCAACACTTCTGGTGAGAAACGCCGTCATCTCCTCAAATGACAACGGCTTGCTGATCAGATAGCCCTGCATCTGGTCGCAACCGATCAGACGTAGAATTTTGGCCTGTTCTTCCGATTCCACGCCTTCGGCTACGGTCTCAAGCTTCAACGAGCGCGCCAGCGAAATGATCGTCGACACCAGCGTCATGGCGCTGGAGTCATCGAGCATGGAGGCGACAAATGAACGGTCAATCTTGAGCGTCTCGACAGGCAGCTTCGCCAGATATCCCAACGAGGAGTAGCCGGTACCAAAGTCGTCCAGGGCAATACCGACACCCAGGGCACGTATTTGCTCGAGCTTGACCAGATTCTCGGCCACATCAGTCAGAAGTAGCGTTTCGGTGACCTCTATGTCCAGCCCGGCCGTACCGCCGGCCATTTTCACGATGCGACTGACACTGCGGACAAAGTCATCACGGCGCAGCTGCACGGCGGAGACGTTGACCGCCACGCGCGGCGCGGCAAGACGCTGCTCCAGCCAGCGAGTGCGGTCGAAACTGGCCTGGCGCAGCACCCATTCACCCACTTCCACGATCATGCCGGTCTCTTCGAGCAGCGGGATAAACGCCGTCGGAGGGACCAGACCGTGGTCCGGCCGACGCCACCGAATGAGCGCCTCCACCCCCTTGACCCGGCGCTGAACGAGATCCACCTTGGGCTGGTAATACAGCACGAACTCCTCGTTCTCCAGCGCCCTGCGCAGGCTCTTCTCCAGCGCCACTCGCTCCACAAATCGTTCACTCAGGTTCGCCGTATAGAAGCCGAAGGTCTTGCCGCTCTCCTTTGCGGCACGCAGTGCGGCTTCGGCATTGGCCAGCAGCGCGTTGGCGGTTTCGCCATCGGCAGGAAATATCGCCACACCTGCCTTGGCCGTGAGTTCCACGGATTGCCCGCCGATGGAGAATGGCGCCGCGAGCCATTTACGCCAGAACTCCTCGAGCAACCGGGGAGCATCAAAGCCCTCGGAGGACTCCGGAATGATGGCCGCGAACCTATCTGAACCGATGCGGGCGACCACGTCACTTCCTCCGGCCGCTGCGGCGAAGCGCGTAGCTGCCCGCTGCAGCAGCTCATCCCCGCCCTCACGACCCAGGGTGTTGTTCAGCACTTCGAAGCGCTCAGGGTCCGCGATCGCGACAATGAATCGGCTTTGCGTATGCGTCGCCATGCCCAGGTACTGGCCGATACGTTCAACGAATGCGCTGCGGTTCGCCAGCCCCGTCAACGGATCAAAGGAGGCAAGGTAGCGCAGGCGCTCCGCTTTGCCGATATGATCCAGTGCAAATGCGATGTCCTGCGCCAGTTCTATCAGCAGTCGCATCTCCTCCTCATCGAAGTAGCCGGAAGCTTCCGTGAGCAAGACGAAGCAACCCATGGCTTGCCTGCCAACGACCAGCGGCAGTGCGACCATCGAGCGGTAACCACGCGCTACGAACTCTTGCCTGTATAGCGATTTGGCGTCCTCCCGGGTCAGATCATTGCAGAGCTGGGGAAGCTGTGTGCGCAGCGCTTCGACGACCAAGCTGGTGTTGGCAGTGTCTGCGTCGAGCTTGAGACTTACCGAAGGCGCCAGATCGTCCGCATCACCCGCGAACGCCGTGGGCCGTACAATCCTCGTTGCTTCGTCCAGCAATCCGCACCATGCCACACGAAAGCCGCCATGCTCCACAGCGAAGCGGCAAGCATCACGCAACAGCAGGTCGCGGTCGGTCGCCCTTACGATCAGGGAATTGATGCCGCTGAGGACCGCATAGGTCCGATTGAGCCGAACGATACGCAGTTCCGCGACCTTTCGTGCAGTGATATCGGTGGTGACGCCGACGGTGCGGACCACCTTGCCGTTGTCATCGAGTATCGGAAAGATCCGCGATAGCGCCCAACGTATGGAGTCATCCGGATGCAGTATGCGAAATTCCAGCTGTCCGGCTGCCGGGAACGATTGCACAATCTGGTCCATCTGCGTGGTAATACGTTCCCGATCGGCTGGATGCACGGCTGCAAGTCTGTTTTCATGACTCTGCAGCCACCAGTCGGGCTGCCTGCCCCAGATGCGCTCGAGGCTAGGACTGATGTAGAAGATCTCAGTCAGATCGGGCGATGAGACAAAAAAGAAATCCTGGATGTTCTCCGCGAGTTCACGAAACAGTTCTTCGCTGGCACGCAGCTGCACCACCAACCGCTCCCGCTCCTCCACCTCTACCATGAGCTGGGTCGCTTGCTCCTGAACCTCCCGATACAGTGTGCCGTTTTCATAGACACGACCGACCTGCGCGCCGATGATGGTGAGCAGTTGCTCGTCTTCGGCGTTGAATGCACGAGCGCCCAGCTTTTCCCCCACGCAAAGCCAACCGTAGGTACGAGTGAGCGAACAGACGGGAACCGCGATTGCGGCCCGCACTGCCGGAAACCCTGGCGGCAGGCCCAGATCCACTGGCGCGTCATCGGCAATCAACCGCAGCACCTGGTTCTCCGCGTAGATCCGGCCCAGAAGTCCCGGATCCTCACGTGGATCCTTCACGGCCTGCGTAGGTAGCGCGGTGAGGCCACTTACGCACACTTCGATTTTCCCGGCGCTGACTTTGTCGACCACGGCCAGCACGGCGAAGCGTGCGCCGAGCAGTTCTCGCGCATTGGCGCATACATTATTCAGCAGCTGCTTGGGATCACGCTCTGAGGCAATCTGCAGGTTCAGCTCGGTCAGAACGGACAGGCGGCTGTTCGCAGCGCGCAGCGCATCCGCCTTCTGCGATAGCTTGTCGGTCAGGAGCCGCAGATGTTCGGAATCGAATCCGCCATCTGGCGCGGCGCCCGGCGACGCGGCCCCGGCACCGGAGAGGACCTCCGCAATAGCCTGCAGGAACTGCGGGGTGGCGCAGGGCTTGACGAGCACTCGGGCCACACCACACTGGCGCGCAAGAGAGGTCGCCTCGCGCTCGTGATAGTTGGCCGTATAAAAGATCACGGCAAGATCCGCGGTCGCGGGATCGGCCCGCAGCCGGCGAACAAACTCGTAGCCGTCCATCGACGGCATGAGGATGTCGGAAATCACGAGCCGCAGTCCGCCGGTCCGGGCAACCGCGAGTCCTTCCACGGCGTCTGCGGCTTCCGTCACGCGGTACCCTTCATAGGTGAGCAGGGCTGCGACCAGCTTGCGATTGGTGGCGCTGTCATCGACCACCAGAATGCGTGCATCGCCGGTCATGAAGAGGGCACAACCGGCGGCGGTCTAGCCAGCACGCGCAGGATCTGCGCGGTCAGGGTGCGCGTATTGATAGGTTTCGCGATATAGGCATCGCACCCGGCCTCCAGGATGCGAGCCTCGTCACCTTTCATTGCGGAGGCCGTCAAGGCGACCACAGGTAGGTGCCGGTACCGTGAATCGGCCTTGAGGCGACGGGTCAACTCCAGACCATCCATCCGCGGCAGCGCGATGTCCGTCAGCACCAGATCCGGCATTCGCAGCTGAAGGATGCTCAGCGCCTGCTCGGCGTCCTCGGCACGGATGACGGCGTGGCCGTCAGCCAATAGCACTTCCGAGGCCAGCTTGAGGTTTACCGGATTGTCGTCGATGACCAGAATGGTAATACCCATAGGACGTCTCACTCCGACGGCGCGTCAAGCGGCAGCTTCACAGTAAAGAGGCTGCCTTTTCCGACCTCGCTTTCGGCCCTTATGGATCCTCCATGCAGCTCCGCCAGCCGCTTGGTGAGCACTAGCCCCAGACCGGTACCGTCATGGCGTCGCCCGCTGCCGGACTCCAGTTGCTGGAATTCAAAGAACAGCTTCGGCAGATCCGCGGTGCAGATGCCAATGCCGGTATCGCGAACCTGCAGCCGCAGCGCGTCGTCTTCCCGGTCAAGACTCAAGCTCACCTGGCCCCCGGCGTTGGTGAACTTCAGCGCATTCGACAACAGGTTGTAGAGAATCTGCATGAACCGGTGCCGGTCCAACGTTACAGTTACGGCCTCCTCGCTCACCTGGCGCAGCAGGGATATCGCTTTGGCCTGGGCGATGGGCGAGACCACTGCACACACTTCATCGACGGCGGCGACGAGATTGAAACTCTCCGGGGCAAGCTCCATTTTGCCGGCTTCGATCTTGGAGAGATCCAGAACGTCATTGATGAGCCGCAGCAGATGCCTGCCGCTGGCAAGCACGTCGGTGAGAAACTCCTTCTGCTGCCCATTCAGCGCACCGGCCTTCTCGTCAATGAGAAATTCGGAGAAACCGATGATTCCATTCAGTGGCGTGCGCAGTTCGTGGGACATGGTCGCAAGAAACTCACTCTTGAGCCGACTGGCATCCTGCAACGTCTGCTCGAAGCGCCGTCGCTCCGTGGCGTCGCGAATGGCGGCCGAGACGAACAACCCTTCCTCGGTTTCCAAGGGACTCAAGCTGATTTCCAGTGGGAATTCGCTGCCATCGGCGCGTTGTCCGAACAGCTCAAGACCGGCGCCCATCGCACGGGGTCGCGGTTGACTGAAAAAACCCGCACGATGCTGCGCGTGGTGACCTCGTAAGCGCTGCGGCACCAGTACGTCCACTGATTGGCCCAGCAGCGCCTCGCGTGAATGGCCGAAGAGGCGTTCCAGCTGTGAGTTGACCAGGGCGATCCGGCCGTCGTACCCTACAATCACCATGGCGTCGGGGGCCGATTCAAGCAGCCCGCGGAATTTCTGTTCGGCCTTCTTGCGATCGGTGATATCGCGCACCGCGCTCATTACCATCACGCCCTCGTCGGTAGCAAGCGGTGACAGGCTGATCTCGACCGGAAACTCGTACCCGTCGCGACGCCGACCAAACAGCTCCAGACCGCGCCCCATGGTTCGCATGCGCGGCTCTTGCGAAAAGCCGGAGCGATGCCCTACATGCGTACCGCGGAAGCGCTCGGGCAGCAGCACCTCCACCGGCTCGCCGATGAGTTCACGCGGGTCATACGCGAACGCCCGTGCCGCCTGTGAATTGGCCAGCACGATGCGTCCCATGGCATTGACGATCAGTGTGGCGTCGGGAGTCGACTCCAGCAGCGCTCCGAAGCGGGTCTCGACCAGCTTCGCGTCGCGGGCTACCTTGAGGTGCGTGACGTCGCGTTTGGAGTACAGGATATGACTTGCACCGGCAGGATCAAGGCGTATGCCGCTCCGGGAGACATTGATGTAGAGCAGCCCGCCGTCCTTTCGACGCCTCAGCCCTTCGTACACACAAGCGACATCGCCAAAGGGCGGCTCGACATCAAGCTCGCCCGGCAGCAGCAGGTCCTTCAGCGAACGACCGATGGCTTCAGCCGCCGGATAACCGAAAAGAGTTTCCGCGTACGGGTTCCACGACAACACGGTGCCCTGCAAATCCGCTGTGATCGCGGCATCTGCGGCGCCTTCTTCCGAATGCCGCGCGTCCATCCTTAAAACTCCGGTCGAACTTCGTGCGGCATGCCCGGGCTTCTATGGATAATCACGTTGATTGTAGTCCTCGAAACTTGAGTGCCAGTCACACGGGCCTAAGATCAGATTCCACGGACTTCAATTCCAGCCGCTTGCCGCTGTAGGTGATGTCCGGAGCCTGGTCATGCAACAGCCGCGTAAATTCGTCGGCGGGCAGTGGCTTCTTGAAATAAAAGCCCTGAAGCTCATTGCACTCGTGTAAGCGCAGGTGCTCGGCTTGCTCCCGCGTCTCAACGCCTTGCGCAACCACCGTCAAGCTTAAGGACTTACCCATCGCAATGATGGCATCCGCCAGCCCAGTGTCTTGCGGGGTGCCGACGATGGCACGCATGAACGAACGGTCAATCTTGATCGTATCGAGAGGAAATTTCTGAAGCATGGCAAGCGAGGAATATCCGGTCCCAAAGTCGTCAACGGCGATCCGGATCCCCAACGCCTTGAGTCCCGTTAGAATTCGCAGTGTGTTTTCAACGTCGTGGATCAACAGGCTTTCAGTGATTTCGATCTCGAGATGGTGCGGGTCCATGCCTGTGGCGTCCAGGATGGACCTCACGTCTGCCAACAACGACTCATCGCAGAATTGGCGCGGCGTGAGATTGACCGCCATATTCAATTGTGGCAGACCCTGATTGCGCCACTCGACACTCTGCATGCACGCGGCTTTGAGCACCCACTTGCCGATTGGAATGATCAGTCCGGTCTCCTCGGCGACCGGAATGAATTCCATCGGCCCCACGGTTCCCAGGTCCGGATGTTCCCAGCGCAACAGCGCTTCCATGCCGGTGATGCGACCACTGGCGATATCCCGTTTGGCCTGGTAGTTAAGGACGAATTCCTTACGTTCGAGCGCATGCCGCAGGCTCGATTCAAGCGCGAGCCGCTCGAGCGAGTGGGCATTGAGCTTTTCCGAATAGAATTGGAAGGTGTTTTTGCCCTCCGCCTTCGCCTGATACATCGCGATGTCGGCATTCTTCGTGAGAGTCTGTTCATCGAGGCCATCCTGCGGGTAGGTGCTGATCCCGATACTCGCCGTCACGCGAAATTCCTGACCGATGAGCGTAAATTCCTTGGCGATTTGCAGCAGAATCTTCTGCGCGACCATCGCTGCGTATTTGGCGTCCGCCAGCTCCGGCAGCAGTACTACGAATTCATCGCCTCCGAGGCGTGCGACTGTGTCGCTGCCGCGCACACACCCTCTGAGGCGCAGGGCCACTTGCTGGAGCAATTGATCTCCTGCTTCATGCCCCAGCGTATCGTTGATCTGCTTGAAGCGATCGAGGTCGAGGAACGCAACCGCCAGTTGTCTGTTATGGCGATGTGCCTCGCTGAGGCTCGTCGTCAGCAGTTTGCTGAACATGCTGCGATTTGGCAGCCCCGTGAGTCCGTCATGATAGGCCAGATACTCCACGCGCTGCGCGTGTGCGAGTTTCGTTTCGCTCTCCCGCCGCCGACCTTCGACCAGCTGCCAGCTCATTTGGCCCAACAAACCCGTGAGTACCGCAACCGCGATGCTGCCTATGGCGGCCCACATCAAGTAAGCGCGTGTTTGAGCGTGCGCGCGGGCCATTTGCTCGTCCACCGAAAGGCCCACGAGAACGGCCAATGGAAAGCCGTATAGCTCACGCGCGCTGGTCCAGCGCTGCGCCCCATCCCAGCGGCTCATCGAGATGGTAGCAGCCGCATCATCGTCGCCCGCCACTACGGAGGTATAGTCGACGGTGTCCCCGGAGTACACCGCATCTCCCGTTCGGCGGACCCGAAAAACGCCATCGGCTCCGAGCAGACCGAGCACGCCGTGCTCGCCCATTCTTGCAGTGTCGTAACCGCTGACAAAGTAATTCGCGTCGACCGCGACGGTCACCAGGCCATCAAACGTCCCGTCAGGGGTGTTCAGCCGGCGACTGAAATCGAGTTTCCCCTCCCCGGTAGGACCGCGCGGCAGCCGGCTTATGATCAGATCGTCACTGCTCCGCAATCTTCGCAACGTGTCCCGATCGACAACCGGCTGTCGTTCCATCTGCCGCGTGCTTTCCACGATGGCGCCTTCACGATCGGCGACACTGACCACGAAGAGCAGGTCTGGCGGCAGCAACCCCTTGTTCTTAAGATCGGCGAGCGTATGGCGGCCGGCTGCGCGTTCGGGCCAATACTTGACCAGTGTCAGGGTCTGGTCGATTTCGCGCAATGCGCGGACGACTTGCGCCTCATAGGTACTCAACAGTTCGCGGCTCGATACCGCCGCGGCATGTTCGGCGGCGGAAGTATTGACTCTGATTACGTCGAAGGTTGTCCCCCAAATGGCCGCTAGCAGAAATACGGCGATGAGTGGGAACAGAAGCTGCGGTTCAGTGGCCCGTGCCACACCGCGACGCAAAGCGTCCTTGAAGGCCACTATGGCCTTTCCCCGCTGCCACCGGGCCGTCCTGTAGTCAAGTTGAAGCTGTATTTCATTGCGATTGGCGACTCTAACAACAAGTGGGCGGCCGAACTGTGCGCCATAGAACGGTTAGGCGCGGGGGTATGCGCTAATGTTCATGGTGCCCGCACTTGTTTGATCACATGCATCGTGACCTCGTGCGATCCGGTCGATGTCATGTCGTCAATTGGGTGCTCCGGGAAGTCAGATATGCCTATTCAGGTGACGCGGTGGAGCGTCGGTCGCATACCGCACGGGCTTGATGCGATCATCCTGGCGGCGATCCTGTGGTGTCCTGCTGGCATCCACGCGGCTGACGCAGACCCTACCCTGTCGATGTTCTCGGTGCACGGTTTCGGGACCCTGGGTGAGGTCTACTCCGATGCGCACGATGCCGATTTTGTCGGCAGTCCCTTCCAGCCCAATGGCGCCGGTTACAGCCACGCATGGGCACCCGGGGTGGACAGCAAGGTGGGCCTGCAACTGGGCGCGCAATTCACCGACAAGCTCTCGGCAATCGTGCAGATTGTCTCCCAGCATATTTACGACAACACCTGGAGGCCCCAGTTAGAGTGGGCGAACCTCAATTATCAGCTGACGCCGGATCTCAGTATCCGCGCGGGGCGCTCCGTGGCGGCTCCCTTCATGTTGTCCGATACCCACCTCGTCGGCTACACCTACCCTTGGATTCGTCCGCCGTTGGAGCTTTACGGTGAATTACCCGTTTCGAATCAGGACGGGATCAATGTCAACTATCATCTGCGCAATGGCGTCGTGGAACAGTCGCTCAACATTTCCTACGGACAGACGAAATTGTCTGTCCTCGACGGTGGTGACGTTTCCGCCAGAAAGTTCCTTCAGGCCAGCGATGCAATTGAGGTGGGCTCGATCACGTTACGACTCGGCTACACGTCGCTTCGAGCCACGTCTGATATTCCTACCTTGGACCCGCTGTTTGCCGGGTTTGCGCAGTTCGGCGCCGAAGCGTCGAGCGTCGGCTTTGCCACGATCGGCGCGCAGGCGAGTGGCTTGGGCGCTGCTTACTCCTTGCGGGAGTCATCTCCATATTCATTTTCCATGGCCACGCTCGGTGTGAGCTACGATCCGGGCGATTGGCTGCTGATGTCGGAATGGGCCAAGACCGCGAGCGACGGTCTTCTGGAAAGGTCAACTGCGTGGTACCTCATGGGAGGCCATCGATTTGGCAAGTTCACACCCTACGTCACTTTCGGGCAGGTGGAATCGGGCAGCAACGTCAATCCCGGCATCGGCACGGCAGGATTGCCGCCGCCTTTGGCGGCGGCGGCCGTGGCATTGAATGGTGGCCTTTCGGCAGCTCTTGGGGAATTCGCACCTTCGCAAAGCAGCGCGACAGTTGGCGTGCGCTGGGACGCGGTCAAGGATATTGATGTCAAACTGCAATATGATCGCGTGCGACTGGACGCGAATTCAATCGGCCGGCTGGGAAACGAGCAGCCGGGATTTCGCGCCGGCCCTGATGTGAACGCCGTTAGCGTAGCTATAGACTTCGTTTTCTAAAGCAGACAACGATGCGTCACGCCAACCACTTCGCTTCCGGCATTGTCGTCCTGATCTTCCTCGTGGCCAGTCAGCGGCTCCTTGCCGACGAGGTAGCGGTGGTGTCGGCGAAAAGCACGGTCACCACTTTGAGCAAGAGTCAACTGGTGGATATTTTCCTGGGAAAGGCCGCGCGTTTTCCTGATGGCAGTCAAGCAGTGCCGATCGATCAGTCGGAGGGTACGCCCGCGCGCGATGAGTTTTATACCAGGATCGCCGGCAAGTCCGCGGCGCAAATGAAGGCGTACTGGTCCAAGATTATCTTCACCGGGCGAGGGCAACCGCCGAAGGCCGTTTCGAGCAGCAGCGAAGCCAAGAAGCTACTGGGTGCGAACCCCAATACCATCGGTTACATCGATTCGAAACTCGTGGATGACACTCTTAGAGTGGTGACCGTAACGCAGCAGTGATCCCTCGTTGGAACATCGCAGCCTCCAACGCGAAATCCCACACCTGGCAGCTCATCC
>Ga0302316_10000552_pt1 | contig 32419 bp, 26 predicted proteins | sample III_Palsa_N3_2_FD_200456 | JGI IMG/M metagenome (GOLD analysis project Ga0302316, IMG submission 200456) | Peat permafrost microbial communities from Stordalen Mire near Abisko, Sweden - III_Palsa_N3_2 | ecosystem: Environmental > Terrestrial > Soil > Palsa > Peat permafrost | place: Sweden...
ACATCCATGCCGCTGGTGAGAGCCGTGCCCAGGGTGATGGTGTCGGCGCCGGAGCCGCCGATGATGCTTTCGACGTTGGAGACGGTGGCCGAGTTGACGCCGTCCTTGAAGGTCAAGCTGTCGGAGCCGCTCCCCAGGTTGATCGAGGCGCCGGAGGCCAGCGAGCCCAGGGTGACGGTGTCAGCGCCAGAACCCCCAATGACCGTCTCGACGTTGGTTACGGTGCCGGTGTTGGTGAAGCCTCCGAGCGTCAGCTTGTCGGCGCCCGAGCCCAGGTCCACCGTCATGGAGGTGGTCAGGGCTGAGCCGAGCGTGATGGTGTCGACGCCAGAGCCACCGACGATGCTCTCCACGTTGGAGACCGTTGCGGTGTTGGCGAAGTTGCCGAAGGTCAGCTTATCGACGCCGGAACCCAGGTCCACCGAGCCGTTGGACATGGCGGCGCCAAGGGTGATGGTGTCCGCGCCAGACCCGCCGATGATGGTCTCGACGTTGACGACCGTGGCCGAGTTGGTTCCGTCGGCCAGGGTCAGCTTGTCCGCGCCCGTTCCCAGATCCACCGAGCCGCCAGCCAGAGCCGCGCCCAAGGTGATGGTGTCGGCGCCCGTGCCGCCAATGATGGTCTCGACATTGGTGATGGTGCCGGTGTTGGCGAAGCCGCCCAGGGTCAGCTTGTCGGCGCCACTGCCCAGGTCGACATCCATCGAGGTCGTCAGGGCCGAGCCCAGGGTGATGGTGTCGGCGCCGGATCCGCCGATGATGCTCTCGACGTTGGAGACGGTGGCGGAGTTGACGCCATCCTTGAAGGTCAGGCTGTCGGAGCCCGAACCCAGGTCGATCGAAGCGTTGGAGGCGAGGTTGCCAAGGGTGACCGTGTCCGCGCCGCTGCCGCCGACCAAGGTCTCGACGTTGGTCACCGTGCCGGTGTTGGCGAAGCCGCCCAGGGTCAGCTTGTTGGAGCCGGCGCCCAGGTCCACCGTCATGGAGGTGGTCAGGGCCGAGCCGAGGGTGATGGTGTCGGCGCCAGAGCCGCCGACGACGCTCTCGACGTTAGAGACCGTGGCGCTGTTGACCAAATTGCTGAAGGTCAGTTTGTCGACGCCGGAGCCCAGGTCGACCGAACCGCCCGACATGGCGGTGGACAGGGTGACGGTGTCCGCGCCGGAGCCGCCGATGATGGTCTCGGTATTGGCGATGCTCAGGGTGTTGGCGCCATCGGCCAGGGTCAGCTTATCCGCGCCCGTTCCCAGGTCGACCGAGACATTGGACGCCACGGAACCCAAGGTGATGGTGTCGGCGCCGGAGCCGCCGATGAGGGTCTCGACGTTGGTGACGGTGCCGGTGTTGGCGAAGCCGCCCAGGGTCAGCTTGTCGGCGCCCGAACCCAGGTCGACCGACATGCTGGTGGTCAGGGCCGAGCCCAGCGTCAGGGTGTCGGCGCCCGTGCCGCCGACGATCGTCTCGACATTGGAGACCGTCGCGGTGTTCGTGAAGTTGCCGAAGGTCAGGCTGTCCGCGCCAGCGCCCAGATCGATGGAGGCGTTAGAAGCTGCGGCGCCCAGGGTGATGACATCAGCGCCAGCGCCACCGGTCAGGGTCTCGACATTGGAGACGCTGACGGTGTTGCCGCCAGCGGCAAGAGTCAGCTTGTCTTCGCCGGCCCCAAGGTCGATCGACGAATCCGATAGGGCCGTGGTTACGGTGACAAGATCGGCGCCTGCGCCCCCGATCAGCGTGTCCACCGTGGTGACGGTGACAGTGCCACCCGCGCTACCAAGCGTATCAACTACCGCAGTCATTCTGACCCCCAAGATTCCCTTGAGCAACGGATCGGGGCGCACGCCCAAGAACCGCCGCCGCCCCCGTCACCTCCCAAGACTTCTTCCCGGAATAGTGACGCAAGACGGCTATGCTCGAGGCTCAACCTAGGTGTCAGGTATTAACATTGGGTGACCTGTATGGCGGGAATTTCTCAATTTGGAACAATAGAGGCGTTGTCAATATTTATGTATTGAAGTTTAATTTATATGGTTAATAATTCTATACTTAACATGGTTAACGCGACCCGGCTTCAGGCGCGCCACTCTTCATGTCGCCGCATTTGATCGACCATGTCCGGAATGGCTTCAACGATCGACTGCCCCTCGATCACCCCAAGAGCGCGCAATCGGGTCACGTCAATGCTCGGAAACGTTACAGTCGGCGCGCCAGGCTCAAAGGCCGCCACGCATCCCGTCGCCGCCACCAGGGCCCGGACGACATCAGCGTTAGGGGTGTTGCGCCCCGAGGCGACATTATAGAGCCGCGCGCCGCCAACCGTCGCGATGACTTCCATCGCCCGGCAAACCTCGCCGACACCGATGTAGTCCTTCGCCGACTGGCGCGCGCTGCGGACCAGGACGCTTCCCGTGGTGACGGCGTCCCGCACGATGGCGCCGATGAAGTTGTCCGAGCCGGCATCGTGGCCGAACACGTTGGATAGCCGGGCGACCCGCACCGCCGGATTTGGCGATGTCAGACAGGCCGCCTCTCCCGTCAGCTTGGACAGGTTGTAGAGGTCGCTGGGATCGGAGGGGTCGGCGGAAAGGCGCGCCGTCTCGATGGCCTCGCCGCCGCCGGCATAGACCCGGGTCGAGGAGGTGTAGAGGAAGCTGTCGAACCGCGCCTGGGTCAGCACCTCGACTGCAAAGCTCACGTGGGCGGCGATGGCGTCGTAGGGGCGCTGGCGGAAGTCGGCGGTGAGGCCGGCGCAGTAGAAGACGTGGCCGAGGTCCTCGCCCCGCCAGCCTTGGTCGCCGCGCACGATGGGACGGACGGTCCAGCCCTGACCTTCGAGATGATTGCACAGGTGACGGCCGATGAAGCCGGCGGCGCCGAAGACGGTGGCCTTCACCGCCGCCATCCCACCGTCTTGGCCGGCGCGCCGGCGCTGATGGAATAGGCAGGGCGTTCGTCTCGCACGACGGAGCCGGCGGCGATGACCGAGCCCTGCCGGACGACGGCGCCATCGAGCAGCACCACGTTGGCGCCGATCCAGACATCGTCCTCGATGACGATGCCGCCACGGCTGGGCATGAAGCCTTGGTCGCGGATCAGGCGGGCCGGGTCGCGGTATTCGTGATTGGTGGCGGCCAGGGTGCAGTTGGCGGCGATCAGCACATTGGCGCCGATGTTCACCCCGTGGCCGGTATAGATGACGCAGCCGGAATTGATCACCGAGCCGGCGCCGATCACGACGTCCCCCGCGCCGCCGGCCGGCTTGACCTTGACGAAGGCGTCGATCACCGCCCCCTCCCCCACCTCGATCCGGCTGCCGCGCACCGAATCTTCGATGTCCGCCAGCGGCGAGATCTTGGCGGTGGGCGCGATGATCAGCATGCGATCGGCTCGAAGTCCTTGAGCAGGCTCAAAGCCTGGTCGCGATCCGACAGGATGGCGGCGCCGGGGTCGGGCCAGGCGATGGCCAGAGCCGGATCGTTCCATCGCAGGCCGTCCTGGGAGGCCGGCGCAAAGGGCGTGGAGATCAGATAGAGCACCTCGGCCGCGTCGGTCAGGGTCTGGAAGCCATGGGCGAAGCCTACGGGGATGTAGAGCTGGCGGCGTTCAGCGGCGTTCAGTTCGACGCCATACCACTGGCCGAAAGTAGGCGAGCCTTTGCGGACGTCGACGATGACGTCGAAGATGGCGCCGGTGGTGACGCGCACCAGCTTGGCCTCGCCATGCGGTGGCCGCTGCAGATGCAGGCCGCGCAGGGTCCCTTTGCGGCGGTTGAAGGAATAGCTGATCTGATCCAGGCGCCGATCGAGGCCCTGGGCGGCGAAGGTCTGGGCGCAGAACAGGCGGGCGAACTCGCCCCGCTCGTCCCGGGCCGGCTCCGGCGTCACCAGGACTGCGCCGGCGAGCGGGACCGGCTCGAAGATCATTTCAGCACCACCGGATGCGGCAGCGGCAGGATGAACTGGCCGCCCCAGTCTCGGATGGCGGCCATCTGGCCGACGATCTCGTCCTTCAGGTTCCAGGGCAGGATCAGCACATAGTCGGGCCGGGTCTTGAAGATATGCTCGGGCGCGAACACCGGCACGCCGGTTCCAGGCAGGAGCATGTTCTGCTTCACCGGGTTGGCGTCCACCGCATAGTCGATGAAATCGGTGCGGATGCCGCAGTAGTTCAGCAGGGTGTTGCCCTTGGCCGGCGCGCCATAGGCGGCGATGGATTTGCCATCATTCTTTATGCGGATCAAAAGTTCGAGCAGCGCCCGCTTGGTCGCCCGGACATTGTCGGCGAAGGTGGCGTAGGCGGCCAGGTCGTCCAGGCCGGCGGCGGCTTCCCGCGCTCGGAACGCCGCCAGGGTCGACGATGGCCCCGGATGGGCGCCCGTGTGGCCGGCGAAGATGCGCAGGCTGCCGCCATGAGTGGTCAGCTCCTCAAGATCGAACACCTCAAGCCCGTGGCGGGCGAAAAGACGCTCCACCGCCAGCAGCGACAGGTAGGAGTAGTGCTCGTGATAGATGGTGTCGAAGTAGTTGGCCTCGATCAGGCGAAGCAGGTGGGGAAATTCCACCGTGATCACGCCGCCGGGTTTCAGCAGGCCTTTGAAGCCGGAGACAAAGTCGTTGATGTCCGGCACATGAGCCAGGACATTGTTGGCGGCGATGACATCGGCCAGGCGGCCTTCGGCGCAAAGGTCGCCCGCCAGCTCGGCGCCGAAGAAGCGGGTCAGGGTCGGCACGCCGCGTTCCCGCGCCGCCTCGGCGCAATTGTCCGCCGGATCGATCCCCTGCACCGGAATGCCGGCCGCCTTGAAATACTGCAGCAGGTAGCCGTCGTTGGAGGCGACCTCGACCACCAGGCTTTCGGGACTGAGGGCGAAGCGCTTCGTCATCATCTCGGCATAGGCGCGGGCGTGAGCCAGCCAGGAGGCCGAATAGGAGGAGAAGTAGGTGTAGTCGCCGTGGAAATGCTCCTCGCGGCTGGCGACGTCTTCGATCTGCACCAGCTTGCAGACGCCGCAGACGAAGGTGCGCAGCGGGAAGAAGCGTTCCGCCTGTCCCGCCTGCTCCGGCGCGCGCATGGCGTTGGAGATCGGCGACATGCCGAGGTCGACGAACAGGACCGATAGCGGCGCGCCACAGGAGCGGCAGACCAGAGACACATCAGCCATCCAGATGATCCTCGATCTGGGTCAGGGTGACGGCGCGGGCGTCGGCGCCGGAGGCGACCTGACGATACCAGTCGACGGTCCGCGCCAGCCCCTCATCAAGCCGCCAAACCGGCGACCATCCGAGCACGGACCGTGCGCGGCTGGAGTCCACCTCCAGCAGGCGTGCTTCATAGGGATGGACGGCCGGATCGCGGTCCCAACGGGCGCCATCGCCCCAGCGGTCCACCAGGGCGTCGGCGACGACATTCACGGAGCGGGCGTCGTCGGACGCGGGACCGAAGTTGAAGCCGCCGTCGTCCGGGACCGCCAGTCCACCCAACAACCTGCTGGCCAGGCGGATGTAGCCCGCCACCGGCTCCAACACATGCTGCCAGGGGCGCACGGCCGAGGGGTTACGCACCACCAGCGGCGTCTTGGCGGCGAAGGCCCGCATGGCGTCCGGAACCAGCCGGTCAGCCGCCCAGTCGCCGCCGCCGATGACGTTGCCAGCTCGTGCCGTAGCGATGGCGACAGGCAGCCTGGGGTCGCTGAAATAGGAATGGCGATAGGCCTGGACGACCATCTCGCAGGCCGCCTTGCTGGCGCCATAGGGCTCCTTGCCGCCCAGGAAGTCGGTCTCGCGATAGGGCCAGGGCCATTCGCGGTTGTCGTAGACCTTGTCGCTGGTGACCACGACCACCGCCTTGACCGAGGGCGTGGCGCGGACCGCCTCGAGCACCCTGAGCGTGCCCATGACATTGGTCTCGAAGGTCTCGTCCGGCTCGGCGCGGGCGCGGCGCACAAGAGCCTGGGCGGCGAGGTGGAAGACCACCTCGGGCTGAACGGCCTGCATGGCTTGTTTAAGCCGGTCGCCGTCGCGGATGTCGGCGATGATGGATGTGGCCGTGAGCTCGCCGATCCGCGCCGCTTCAAACAGATTTGGGCCAGGCTCCGGCGCCAGGGCGTAGCCGGTGACCTTCGCGCCCAGCCGGTGCAGCAGGGCGGTCATCCAGCCGCCCTTGAAGCCGGTGTGGCCGGTCAGGAAGACGCCACGTCCGCTCCAGGCCGTGGTCAGTGCTGTGGCCGGCCCGCTCAAGCCCGCATCCTCAGGCCCAGGTCCGCCAGGGCGCGGCGCCCGAGGCCCACATGTCGTTCAACAGCTGCATCTCGCGGGCGGTGTCCATGCACTGCCAGAAACCGCGGTGTTCGTGCACGGCCAGCTCGCCCATGGCGGCGAGCTTTTCCAGCACGCCGCTTTCCAGGGGCTGGTTGGAGTTCTCGCCAAGCAGATCGAAGGCGCGCTTTTCGAAGACGAAATAGCCGCCGTTGATCCAGCCTTCGGCGACCTGGGGCTTTTCGGCGAAGCTCGTAATCATGCCGCCGTCGATGGCCAGTTCGCCGAAGCGAGAGGAGGGCCGCACCGCCGTCACCGTCGCCATCCGGCCCATCCGGCGGTGGGTGTCGAGCACCGCGTCGATATCCACGTCCGACACCGCATCGCCATAGGTGGCCAGGAAGGTGTCGCCGCGGATGTGCGGCAGCGCCTTGACGATGCGCCGGCCGGTCAGGCTGTCCTGGCCGGTCTCGGCCAGCACCACCTTGCCGACCAGATGATCTTCCCGCTCGGTGGGAATGACTTCGACCGCGCCGCCGTCGATGTCGACTTCAAGGTCGTGGGAGCGGTTGTGGTAGTGGATGAAGTAGTCGCGAATGAAGTCGCCCTTGTAGCCCAGGCACAGCACGAACCGCCCGACGCCATGGGCGCCGTAGTGCTTCAGGATATGCCAGAGGATCGGCCGGCCACCGATCTCCACCATGGGCTTGGGCCGGAACTCGGTCTCCTCGCGCAGACGGGTGCCGAAGCCGCCGCAGAGGACCAGGGCGTCCAACGCTCCCGCCTTAAGGGAGGCCTTATCAGGGCTCTTTGAGGCCATGGGCGAACGCCTCCATGAGCGGCTGGAACAGATAGTGCAGCGCCGTGCGTGACCCCGTCGGCACCACCACCTCGACCGGCGTGCCGACATCGAGCACGGCGCCGGCGCGGGCGATATCGTCGCGATTCACCGTGATCATCACATCATAGTAGGCTTGGCCCGTCTTTTCATCGCTGAGAAGGTCGACCGAGCGGCTTTTCACCACGCCGCTCATCACCGGCAGGGCGCGGCCCTGGCTGGCGGTCACCTTCAGATTGACGGCCATACCCTTCTTAACCCGCGCGCCATCGGCGGGCTTCAGGTGAGCCTCCACCATGGGAGCGGCGTCGCTGGGTACGATTTCGAGGATGTGTTCGCCCCGGCCGATCACCGCGCCGATGGTGTTGGCGGTGAGGCCAAAAACAAAGCCGGTCGCCGGGGCGCGAATCGAGGTGCGATCGACCACCGCCTGGGCGGCGGCCTTCTGCTGCTCGGCGTCCGCCAGCTTGGCGCGAGCGTCCTCCAGCTGGCCGGAGACGTCGGAGACGCGTTCGCGGCGCAGCTGCGCGGCCTGGCTCTCATACTGACCCATGGCGTGACCGGCGCGATCGATGTCGGCCATGTATTCCTTCTTCTGGCCGTCCAGCGCGGAGGCCGCGCGCTCCACCGCCAGCACTTGCGGCTTGGTGGCGAAGCCGGCGGCGTAGAGCTTTTGCAAACCGGCCAGTTCGTCCGCGATCATGGAAGACTGCTTGTCGATGGCGGCCATCTGCCCGCGATAGCCGTCGGCCATGCTGCGCGCCTGCATCACCTGCTCGCCCAGCTGCCCGCCGTCGCCGACCAGGGCCGAATGGCGCGCATGGAACAGCTCGTTCTGCGTGGCCATGATGGAAGCGACCTGCGGATCGGCAGCGCGGGCGGTCATATCCGGTGGAAACACGACCTTGTCGGCGCCCGCCTCCTCCGCCTGCAGCCGGGCGACCGAGGCCTCCAGCGTGTCGACGTCGGAGATCTGGATGTTCAGGGCGGCGTTGGCCTGGACCGGATCGAGGCGGATCAGAATCTGGCCCTGCTGAACCAAATCCCCCTCCTTGACCAGGATGGCGTTGATGATGCCGCCGTCGGGGTGCTGCACCACCTTGCGGCTGCCCTCGGCCTGGACCACGCCGAAGGTGGTGACGGCGCTGTCCAGATGCGCCGTCGAGCCCCAGCCGAAGATCAGGGCGAAGAAGCCGAAGATGATCAGGCCGCCGGTGCGGATCATCCGCTTGACCGCCGCATCTCCGGCGAGCGCGCTCAAGTCCGCCGCCTTGGCCTCGCTGGCGAACAGGGTGCGGGCGAGGTCGGTCACGCCCGCCGCTCCATGGGCTGCTGGGATTGGGGTTGAGGCTGGGAGGCGACCACCACCGGTCGCGGCGGCGCATAGCCGGGGGCGATGATCGGCATCATGTCCTGGACCGTGCCGATGCCGCCCATGCCGCCATTGTTGAGCACCAGCACCTTGTCGAGCCGCATCAGCAGCGACGGCTTATGCACCACCATCACCACCGTCACGCCCTGGACCTTGAGCCGGGCGATCAGCTGCATCAGCGCCTCTTCGCCCTCGCCATCGAGGCTGGAGTTGGGCTCGTCGAGCACCACCAGCCTGGGCGAGCCGAAGACGGCGCGGGCCAGGCCGATGCGCTGGCGCTGACCGCCGGACAGGGAGGCGCCGACCGCGCCGATGGTCGTGCCATAGCCCTCCGCCAAGCGAAGGATCAGCTCATGCGCGCCGGCCAGACGGGCGGCGGCGATGATCGGCTCCGGCGGCGAGTCGCGAAAACGGCAGATGTTGTCCTTGATGGTCCCATCGAACAGTTCGACGTCCTGCGGAAGGTAGCCCACCGACTGGCCGAAGGCCTCGCGGTCCCAGCTATAGACGTCCGCGCCGTCCATGCGCACTGCGCCATGACTGGGGCGGATGGCGCCGACGATCAGGCGCGCAAGGGTCGACTTGCCGGCCGCGCTGGCGCCGACAATGCCGATGGACTCGCCCGGCTCCAAGCTGAAGCTGACATTGACCACCACCGGCGCCTTAGCGCCTGGCGGAACATAGACCAGGTTCTCCACGCTGATCTTGCCGGCGGGATTGTCGATGACCATGGCGCTGGGACGGTCCGGCGCGGCGAAAGCCAACTCGACCCGCTTCAGGGCGGCGTGGCCAATGACCAGCTGGCGCCAAACCCCGACGATCTGGTCGATCGGCTGCAGGGCGCGGGTGGTGAGGAGCGACGAGGCGAACAGGGCGCCCGGCGACATCTGCCGCTGCACCACCAGCCAGGCGCCGGTTCCGAAGATGACGATCTGCAGCAGATAGCGGGCGAACTTGACCGTCGAGGCGACCCTGGAATTGACCGAACTGGCGATGGCCTGCTTGTGCATCAGGCCAAAGCGCAGGTGGCTCCAGCCGGACATCAGCGCCGGCAGCATGCCCATGGCCTGCACCACCTCGCCATTGCGCATGACCGCGTCGGTGAAGCTGTAGCTGGCCTCGCCATGGGTCGAGGATTCGGCAAGGGGGCCGGAGACGATCGCCTGATTGAGAATGGCCAGGCCGATCATGCCCACCGAGCCGGCGAAGGCCAGGCCGCCCAGGATCGGATTGAGCAGGGCGCAGCAGATGATGAAGAGCGGCGTCCACGGCAGGTCCATCAACGCCAGCACACCGCCGCCGGTAAAGGTCTGGCGGACGGTGTCCAGATCACGCAGAGCCTGGCCGCGGCTGGCGCCGCCGGACCGGACCGAGGTCTCGACCAGGCGCATGAACAGGGGCGCCGCGAGATAGGCGTCGAAACGGCAGCCCAGGGAGACAAACAGCCGGGCGCGGATATCTTCCAGCAGAGACGAGGCGCCGATGGCCGCTACGGCCGCGAGGCTGATCAAGGTCAGAGTCGCGCCGCTGCCGCTGATCAGCACGCGATCGTAAAGCTGGATGGTGTAGAGCGGCATCGCCAGCGTCAGCAGGTTGAGCGCCAGGCTGAACCCGCAAATGGCGAACAGCGCGTCCTTGGACTGGGCGAAGCCCTGTCTCAGCAACGGCGGAACGGAAAAGGCCATAAGGTCGGTTTCGCCACTACGAACGGGTTGGGAAACCGGCTGACCAAGGCGGCGCGCCCTCCCCATCGGACCGTCGCTGTTAATGGTTGAGGCATGGTTAACCGCGCTTAACGGATCGCCACGACTTGCGGGCGAGTGGGCCGGAGCGCCGCATTGTTAATGGTGCATTATCGCCATTGCGGCAGTGATGGTGAACAGCGGTGCGCCGCTTGGATTCCGGAGGGGTAATGCTGGCCGTGACTCGCTCGATCAGCCAACCGATCGCATCCTTGTTCGGCGTGCGCCGGCGCAGGCTGCCGCTCGCGGTTACACAGGTTCTCGCCGTCGCCGCGGTGGTCTTCGGCGCATCGCTGCTCAGTCTGGTCGCCACGCGCGTCAAGGGCGCGCCGCCGGCGATGTGGTCGGCGAACGCCCTGGCGGTGATGTGCCTGCTGCGGTCGAGCCGGCGACGCTGGGCGACCTTCGTTTTGGCCGCCCTGGGCGCCGAGATCGCCGCCATGGCCGTGACCGGCATGTCGCCGATCGTGACCGCCAGCGCCGGGGTTTCAGACGCCGTCGAGGTGCTGCTGTGCGCCGGCGTTGTGCGCCATGTCATCGGCCGCCGCCTGGACCTGTCGCGACCGCGGCAGTTGGCCGCGTTCGGCGTGATGGCCGTCATCGCGCCCCTCATCTCCGGTGTCATTCTGTGGGCCTTCGTTAACGGCCTTGGACGCCACAGCCCACTGCTGCCGAGGCTGATGACCTGGGTGTTCGCCCACACCCTGGGCTATCTGATCGTCACTCCGGTGCTGGCCGCGATCCAGCCCAATAATCTGAAACGGCTGGCGTCGAAGCCGAGCAATTTCGCCATTCTCGCCGGCTTCGCGGCGATCGTCTACGCCCTGTGCAGCGCCCCGCAGTTTCCGCCCCAGGCGGTGATCATTTCCATGGTGGTGCTGCTGGCCTTCCGCATGGAGATGGCCGGCGCGGCGTTCGGCGCCTTGCTGATGGCGATGATCACCATCGGCGTCCTGCTGTCGAACCATTCGGCCCTCGGACAGACTGACGCCGCCTTCGCCAGCACCCTGTTCGTCAAACAGTTCAATCTTGCGGTCACCACCAGCTGCGCGCTGGCGATCGGCGCCACCCTGGCGCATCGGCGGCGAATGAAGATGTCGCTGGATCGGTCGCTCGCATCGGCCGAGAAGGCCCGCGCGCGCGCCCTCGAAGCCGTCCGCCAGACCCAGCTGGCCGAAAAGATCGCCAACCTGGGCTATTGGCGGCTCGACATCGCCAGCAGCGAAATCACCTGGTCGCCGGAAATGTACCGGATTTGGGGCATCGAGGATGCGACCGTCCCGCCCCTGGAAGCGGCCATGAACGCGGTGCATCCGGACGATCGCGATGTCGCCAATGGCAACATCAGGCGGGCCATGGTGGAGACGGAGCCCTTCCAGTCGCGTCCGATCCGCCTGCAGTTTGCCGATGGGTCCGTCAAACACATCTCCGGCCGCATGGGCTCGGAGCGTAACGCCGCCGGGGAGGTCGTCGCCATCTATGGCGCCCTGATCGACATGACCCATCTGCGCCTGTCCGACGACGCCCTGCGCGCCAGCGAGACGCGCTATCGTCTGCTGGCGGATCATTCCACCGACATCATCGTCCAGGTCGATCTCACCGACACCATCCTCTACATTTCGCCGGCCTGCCGCCGCATGGGCTGGGAGCCGGAGGAGCTGATCGGCCGCAAGCGCTACGACCTGACCCACCCCGACGACATGCCGCGTCTGGCCCGGATCCGCGCGGACCTGGTGAAGGGGATCGGCTCGACCCGCGCCGACCGCGAATACCGGATGATGGCCAAGGACGGCTCATGGGTCTGGGTCGAGGGCAGCCCCTCGATCATTCGCGACGAGAACAACCTGCCGATCGAGATGGTCTCCCAGCTGCGCGACGTCACCGAGCGGCGGGCGTTCGAGGACGAGCTGCTGGCCGCCCGGGACGCGGCCGAGGGCGCGGCCAAGGCCAAGTCCGAATTTCTGGCCAATATGAGCCACGAACTGCGCACGCCGCTGACCAGCATCATCGGCTTCTCCAGCCTCCTGTCCGAGATGGGCGATCTGAGCGACGGCGCGCGCCACTTCGTCCAGCGCATCGCCACCGGCGGCCAGAGCCTGCTGTCGGTCGTGAACGACATCCTGGACTTCTCCAAGCTGGAGGCCGGCCAGGTCGAGCTCGACCCGCACGCCTTCGATCCGGCCGGGTTCATCGAGGACACGGTGGAGCTGCTCACCACCCAGGCGGAGAACAAGGGCCTGACCCTGGGCCTGATCATCGACGACACCGTGCCGGACTGTATCGAGGCGGATTCCTCGCGGCTGCGGCAGGTGCTGCTCAACCTGGTCGGCAACGCCATCAAGTTCACCAGCGAGGGTCGGGTCAGCGTCAGCGTCACCCACGCAGACGGTGATGCGCCCCACCTGAGGGTGCAGGTATCCGACACCGGCCCTGGCATCCCCGCCGTTCGCCGCGACCGACTGTTCCAGCGGTTTTCGCAAGTCGATGGTTCGGTGAGCCGCAATCACGGCGGCACCGGGCTGGGCCTGGCCATCTGCAAGAACCTGGTCAAGCTGATGGGCGGCCAGATCGGCGTGGAGTCCGAAGAGGGCAAGGGCTCGCTGTTCTGGTTCACCATCGCCGCGCCGGCCGCTCAGGGCGTGATCGAGGCCGAACAGGCCCTGGCGCAGAGCCGCGAGATGAAGCCCTCACGCATCCTCGTGGTCGACGATGTCAGCGTGAACCGCGAACTGGTCCGCGCCATGCTGGAGCCGCTCGGCCACACCTTCGTCGAGGCCTGCAACGGCGTCGAGGCGGTGGAAGCCTCCCTGCGCGAGCCGTTCGACCTGATCCTGATGGACCTGCAGATGCCGGGCATGGACGGCATCGCCGCCGCCAAGGCCATTCGCGCCAACAGCCCCGCCAATAAGCTGACGCCGATCCTGGCGCTGAGCGCCAATGTGTTGCCTGACCACCTGGTAGCCTGCGAAGCGGCCGGCATGGACGATCACATCGGCAAGCCGATCCAGCCGATGCGCCTGCTCACCAAGGTCTCCGAATGGGCCGGCCAGGAGCACGTGCCGTCGCGGCTGAAGCGGGACGTGGCTTAAGGGGCCGCCCCTAAAGCCTGCGTCCTTCGAGACGCCCTTCGGGCTCCTCAGGAAACTGGATTTTCTGGACTGCATAAAGACTCGGTTTGGTGAGGAGCGACGCCTTCGTCGCGTCTCGAACCACGTAATCTTTGGCCGCCCCTAAACGATCTTCGAGTCCGTCTTGCCCCAGTAGCTGTCGCGGATCAGGCGTTTGTAGAGTTTGCCGGTGGCGTGGCGGGGCAGCTCCTGCATGAAGTCGATTCGGCGCGGCGCCTTGATGTGGGAGATGCGTTCGCGGGTCCAGGCGGACAGCTCCTCGGCCAGGGCGGGTCCGGCGTCGGCCCAATCCACCGGCTGGACCACGGCGACCACCTGCTCGCCCATCTCCTCGTGCGGGGCGCCGACCACGGCGACATCGGCCACCTTGGGATGGGTGATCATCAGGTTCTCAAGTTCCTGCGGATAGATGTTCACCCCGCCGGAGATGATCATGAAGCTCTTGCGGTCGGTGAGGTAGAGGTAGCCCTCCTCGTCCAGCCAGCCCACGTCGCCCAGGGTGGTCCAGCCATGCTGGTTGCGCGACTCCGCCGTCTTGGCCGGGTCGCCATGGTATTCGAAGGCGCCGCCGCCAGCGAAATAGACCATGCCCTCGCTCCGCGCCGGCAGGGTCTCGCCCTCATCGCTGCAGATCATCACCTGGGCGGTCAGGCCCCGGCCCACCGAGCCCTTGTGCTCCAGCCATTCCGGCGAGGTGATGGCGCAGAAGCCGTTGCCCTCGGTGCCGGCGTAGTATTCGTGGATGATCTCGCCCCACCAGGCGATCATCTGTTCCTTGACCGGCACGGGACAGGGCGCGGCGGCGTGGAAGACCGCGGTCAGGGACGAGAGGTCATATTTCTCGCGCACCTCGGGCGGCAGCTTCAGCATGCGGACGAAGTGGGTCGGCACCCATTGCGCGCAGGTGACCTTGTACTGTTCGATGTATTTCAGCGCCGCTTCCGGCTCGAACTTCTCCATCATCACCACGGTGGCGCCGAGAGACAGGACGCCCATGGTCCAGCCCAGCGGCGCGGCGTGATAGAGGGGCGCGGGCGACAAATAGATGGTGTCGGCGTTCATGCCGTAGAGCATGGCGCCCAGATTGCCCAAGCCGTTGGGGGCATCGAAGCTGGCGTCCGCGGGCGGCGGCCGCTTGACGCCCTTGGGCCGGCCGGTGGTGCCGGAGGAATAGAGCATGGCCCCGCCGGCGCTCTGGTCCTCGATCGGGGCGACCGGCATGGACGCTCGCGCGCCCTCGAAGCTCTGGAACGGCGCGGCGGCCTTGCCGACCATGAAGAGCTCAATGTCGGCGACCTGTTCGGCCACCTGGCGGGCGATCTGCAGCAGGCTGGGCGCGGTGATGAAGACCTTGGCCCCGCAGTCCTGGACGATATAGGCGACCTCGCCGGCGGTGAGCTTGGACGAGATACAGGTGAACCGAATGCCGGACCGCTGCGCCGCCCAGATCACCTCGAAATAGCGCGGGTGGTTGTCGATGAAGCAGGCGATGGCGTCGCCCGCTTCCAAGCCAAGATTGCGGAACAGGTGCGCGCCCTGGTTCGAGCGTTCGTCGAGCTGGCGGTAGGTCACCGTCTCGCCGGTCTCGGCCATGATGTAGGCCGGCTTAGTCGGGTGGGTCTTGGCGTGATGGGCGGGGTGGGTCATTCAGCAGCCATGAGATGAGCGCGGTAGAGATCGCGAAGAACCTTCTTGTCGATCTTGCCGGTCGCGGTGAGAGGGACGGAGGCAAACACCACGTCGTCGGGCATCCACCATTTAACGATCCGTGTAGAGAGGAAGTCGAGCACGGCCTCGCGAGTGACGGCGTGGCCATCGTGGGCTTCGATCACCAGCAGCGGCCGCTCCTCCCATTTGGGATGAGGCACGCCCACCACCGCGGCGATCTTCACCCCCGGGCAGCCGACCGCGACATTCTCCAGGTCGATGGAGCTGATCCATTCGCCGCCGGACTTGATCACGTCCTTGGCGCGGTCGGTGATGCGCATGAAGCCGGCCTGGTCGATGTTGGCGATGTCGCCGGTGTCGAACCAGCCGTCTTCGTCGACCACGTCGGACGCGCCACGATAATAGCGTTGCAGGGTCCAGGGACCGCGCACCATCAGGGCGCCGGAGGTTTCGCCATCGCGGGGCGCCTCGGTCCCGTCCTCGGCCATGATCTTCAGCTCGATGCCGAACTGGACGCGGCCCTGCTTGCTCCACAGCACCGCGTCGCGCTCGGCCTCCGGCAGGGCCGCAAGTTCCGGGGTGGGCGTGGCGGTGACGCCCATGGGACTGGTTTCGGTCATGCCCCAGATCTGGATCACGTCGACGCCGTGCCGTTTGAACGCCTCAGCCATCACCACCGGCACGGCCGAGCCGCCGATCACCAGCCGCTTGAGCCTTGCCGGCTTAAGGCCGCGCTCGGCCAGATAGGAAAGATAGATCGTCCAGATGGTCGGCACGCCGCCCGTGAAGGTGACGCCCTCCTGCTCGATCAGCTCATGCAGGCTGGCCGCATCGAACTTGTCGCACGGCAGCACCAGGGCCGAGCCGTTGATCGGCGCCATATAGGGCAGGCCCCAGGCGGTGGCGTGGTACATGGACGAGCAGGGCATGACCACGTCGTCCACCGACAGGCCAAAGGCGCTGTTGAGGCTGCCGGCCATGGCGTGCAGGACGATGGAGCGGTGGCTGTAGAGCACGCCCTTGGGATCGCCGGTGGTGCCCGAGGTGTAGCAGAGGCAGGCGCCGCCGTTCTCGTCGACCAGGGGCCAGTCGAACCCCTCCGGCTCGGCGGCCAGCAGGGTCTCGTAACAGCCCGCGCCGACGCCGCCCGCGTTGTGATGCGCCTCGTCGGTCATCAGCACATAGGTCTTCAGCGCCGGCAGCTGCGGCGCGATGCGCTCGACCAGGGCCGCGAAACTGGTGTCATAGACCAGCACCGTCGAGCCGGCGTGGTCGAGAATGAAGCGGATCTGCTCCTCGAACAGGCGCGGATTGACTGTGTGGAGCACCGCGCCAATGCCGGGAACGGCGAAGAACAGCTCCAGGTGACGATGGGTGTTCCAGGCCAGGGTGGCCACCCGGTCGCCGGGTCGCACACCCAGCCGCGTCAGGGCCCGCGCCAGCTGTTCGCAGCGGCGACCCAGGCCGGCATAGTCATAGCGCCAGATCGCGCCGTCCGTGGTGCGCGAGACAATCTTTCGACCACCGTGATTGAGGGCCGCATACCTCAGGATCGACGTGGTCGACAGAGGCGTATGCTGCATCAGCCCTTCGATCATAGCGCTTCCTTGTCCCTTGATTTTATCGTTGGACCGGTTTTCCCATTCGCGCGGCCCGGCGTCGAGACTCCCGTGGCGGAAACTCTCGTCGAATGGCGACATTTACCCTGGACAGGCGCCGCGGCTTCGCGCCGGATAGGGACATGAAGTCCATCTTCGCGGTTCTCGGCCTCGGCGCGCCGATCCTGCTGGCGGGCTGCGCCACGTCGCCGGGGCGCGTGCTGACAGCGATCGCCTGCGAGGCGCCGCCTGGCTTCCACGAGGCGGTGCTCGCCAACAAGCAGAGTCTGACCGATCCGACCTGGGCGCCGTTCGGCCGGCCGGAGACCGGATGGTCGGTCTACGCCGTCCGCGCCGCCCATGAGGTCAAGACCCGCTGTGCGCCAAAGACGCCGGGCTTCGCCTACCGGCTCGCGCACTGGCAATCGCATCACGCGCTGGCCTCCACGGGCGCGATGGACAAGGCGACCTTCCAGGTGATGAAGACCGGCTGGCAGGCCGAGCGGCCGTTCGTGGCCCAGCGCGCCGCCGGCATCTGTCCCGATCCGCCGGCCGACGCCGATCTCGTCACCCTGCCCGCAGCCGAGACCTTGGACGGCAAGACCGTGCAGCTTCGCGCCGATGCGACGCGGGCGCTGGAGATCATGGTCGCGGACGCCCGGAGGCAGCTTTCAGCGCCGGATTTGGCCCCGGATCAGCTGACGGTGTTTTCCGGCTTTCGCAGCCCGGCCTATGACGCCGCGCGCTGCGTCAAGGACGGGAATTGCGACGGGGTGGGCCGCGCGACCTGCTCGGCGCATCGTACCGGTCTGGCGGTCGATCTGACGCTGGGCGCGGCGCCGGGACTTCAGGTCGACTCTAGCCAGGATATCAACCGTATTTGGCAGACCCACACACTCGCCTATCTCTGGTTGATCGACAACGCCGGCCGCTACGGCTTTGTGAACTACGCCTTCGAGCCCTGGCATTGGGAGTGGACCCAAACAAAAACGCTAACGGCCAGGTTGCGACCACCCTAGCTAGGCCTTAGGTTTACTGGGTTGCGCGACGCTTTCGGGGGCGAAATGTCGGCACGGGAGATGCCAAATCGTGGATGCACAGTTGATTCGAGCCGCGAACAGGATCGTGGCAAACTACCTGTTGCGCAACGTCGAGGTGATGTCCGAAGCGGCGGACGGAGACCTGATGGGCGCGCTGATTTTCGCCGCCATCCTGCAAGCCAATGTCCGGCCGATCAGCAACGATCCCAACCTGAGCAAGACCTATGGCCAGATTGACGCGGTGCCGCCGGACGAAATGCGCGTGCCGGTGAGCGTCAACGCCATCGCCGAGTCGCTGAAGATTCCCTACGAGACCACCCGGCGGCACGTGAACAAGATGATCAAGATCGGCTGGTGCGTGAAGGTGGGCACGCGCGGGGTGATCGTGCCGGCCGCCGTGGTCGCCTCCCCCGCCATGCTGAAGGCGGGGATGCAGCAATACGGCCACCTGATGCACTTCCTCGGCCAGCTACGCGAGATCGGGTTGCTGGACCAGGCGGGGTAGGGCGGCACGGATTTGGCGAGAACCGGTCCGTCGGCGCTGGCCCCCACCGTCTCGCCGCTTTCGCTACGCTTCAGCGCCGATCCACCTCCCCCTGTCTTCGCTTCGCTCGCGGGGGAGGATAAGGAGGGGGTCTCCTCCCCCCACGCGTAAGCGAGAGGGGGAGGTGGCTCGCGTAGCGAGACGGTGGGGGCCAGCGCCCGGCGGTTGGTTCGCTCCTGCGTTTGTGCTGATCCGCTCCGCCCGCTACGAATAGCGAACCAAGCAAACCGGGAGGCGACGATGGATCTGCAGCTGAAGGATCGGGTGATCTTCATCGCCGGCGCGAGCCGCGGCATCGGCCTGGGCATCGTCGAAACCTTGCTGGCCGAGGGCGCCAAGGTGGCGATGACGGCGCGCGGCGCCGAGGCGCTTGAAGCCGAACACAAACGTCTTGCCGCCATCCATGGCGCGGACAAGCTGTGGTCCATGGCCGGCGACATGTGTGATCCCACGACCATCGAGACGGCCATGGAGCGGGTGGAAACCGAGTTCGGGCCGATCTGGGGCGCGGTGGCCAATGTCGGCCTCTATCCCACCCCGCCGGGCTTCGAGATCGACGACGAGAACTGGGACGCGGCCTTCTCACAGAACCTGGATTCGGCCTTCCGCCTGGCGCGTTCGGCCCTGCGGCGGATGACGGCCCGGGGCGAGGGCTCGCTGCTGTTCATCAGCTCCATCGCCAGCCTGGGCGCCCTGGGCACCGCCCTCACCTATGGCACCGCCAAGGCGGCGATGAACCACATGTCCAAGGAGCTGGCCAAGGTGGCCGGATCCAAGGGGGTGCGGGTCAACACCATCGCGCCGGGCAACATCATCTTCCCGGGCGGGACCTGGGAGACCAACTCCACCGGCCCGCGCGCCGAAGGCTGGGCCCGCTGGATCAAGCGGGAAGTGCCGATGAACCGCTATGGCGTGCCGGAGGAGATCGGCGCGCCCGCAGCCTTCCTGCTGAGCCCCGTCGCCAGCTTCCTCACGGGCGCCATCGTCCCGGTGGACGGCGGCCAGACCAAGTAACCTTTAGACCTCCAGGAGCCCACCATGTCCCGATGGATCGCCCGCAGTATCGCGGCCGCCCTGCTGGCGCTCGCCAGCGGCGGCCTCGCCTTGGCTCAACCAGCTTCGGACCCGAAGCCGGTTGAGGGCGACTTCATCATCCATGACTTCCACTTCAAATCCGGTGAGACCCTGCCGGCGCTGCGCATCCACTACACCACCTTCGGCCATCCGGTTCGCGACGCCGCCGGCCATGTGACCAATGCGGTGATCGCCATGCATGGGACGGGCGGGTCCGGGACCAGCCTGATCCGGCCGATCTTTTCCGGCGTGCTGTTCTCGCCCGGCGGGCTGTTGGATGCGGGCCGCTACTACATCATCCTCCCGGACGACATCGGTCACGGCAAGTCGTCCAAGCCCAGCGACGGCCTGCGCGCCCACTTCCCCCACTATGACTACGCCGACATGGTCGAGGCCGAGCACCGGCTGGTGACCGAGGGGCTGCATGTGGATCACCTGCGGCTGGTGATGGGCACCTCGATGGGCTGCATGCACACCTTCCTGTGGGGCGAGACCTGGCCGGACGCCATGGACGCCCTGATGCCGCTGGCCTGCCTGGATGTGCCGATCGCCGGCCGCAACCGGCTGTGGCGCAAGATGGTGGTCGACGCCATCACCAGCGATCCGGCCTGGCATGGCGGCGACTATACCAGCCAACCCCGGGAGGGAATGCGCACGGCGTCGGACCTGATCACCATCGCCGGCAGCGCGCCGGCGCAGATGCAGAAGGCTCTGCCGACCCGCGAGGCGGCGGAGAAATACCTGGATCAGCGGCTGCAGGCCGAGTTCACCACCGAGGACGCCAATGACGTCCTCTATTCCACCGATAGCTCGCGCGACTATGACGCCTCCCACCTGGAGCTGATCAAGGCGCCGGTGATGTGGGTCAATTCAGCGGACGATTTTATCAATCCTCCGGAGCTGGGCATCGCCGAGCGCGAGGTGAAGCGCATCGCCCACGCCCGCTTCGTGCTGATCCCCATCAGCGACCAGACCCATGGTCACGGGACCCATACCTATGCCGCGGTGTGGAAGGATTATCTGGCGGAGCTACTGAAGGAATCGGGGCGGTAGGGGCTGCTGGCGAGAGTGATTAGCTGTTCCGCCGGCACTCGCTCCCTCCGTCGCTTCGCGCCACCTCCCCCGCTGCGCTTCGCTTGCAGGGGAGAAGAAGACTATCGCTGACCTGTCTTCTCCTGCCCCGTGAGCGCAGCGAAACGGGGGAGGTGGCGCGGCGCTGAAGCGTAGCGAAAGCGACGTGACGGAGGGGGCGAGCGCCGGCAAACAAATCTACGCCGCCGCCGCCACCTTGCAGCTGTGATCCAGCAGTTCCTCGGCCGCGGCCTGGTCGTTGGGGGTGCCGTCGCCGGGGTCGCTCAGCAGGATGAAACCGGGCGTCCCGTCGGGGTGCGAGGCGCCGACCAGAGCCAGGGTCTCCTTGCCCATATCGGCGTGGGCGACGGGGTCGGTCTCATTCAGGATCTTGAACGGGTCACGCGAGCCCAGCTCATTGCCGCCGATCCAGCGGGCGTTGAAATGGTGTTGGTAGGCGCCCAGGTCGATCGCCGTCCAGCCGGGGCCGATCCGGTCGCCCGCTTGCTGCAAGGCGTCGCGCACGTCCGGCCGGACACAGTCGATATGGATATGCAGCTGCTGCTGGGTGCGGCCAAAAACGGAGTTTACCGCCAGGCCAATGTCCTCGCGCGGCACGGGATGACCGATGCGGTCCTCGACCAGCTTGCGGGCCTTCCAGGCGGCGGCCCAGTAGTTGGGCGAGCCGGGCGCCAGCAGGTCCGGACTTTCGATCCCCGTCACCCTGGCGGTGGGGATGACGAGGTATTGGGTCTTGCCCTGGATATCCTTCAGCACCGCGTAGCCGCCAGCGAAGTCCACCGACACGCAGGGCGCCGGATTGCCGCTGGTCTTCATGTCGGGGGTGCAGAGCTCATGGACGATATGCCAGAGCGCGTTGCCGTGAGACGAGGCGGCGTCCTCCGCCCAGGCGAACATCGCATGCGGCCGCGCGATCCGCATGGAGACGGTGGCGACGCCGGCAAGCAGGGCAAGAGCGATGCCTATGGAGAGGAGGCGCTTCATGAGACGGATCGTCTAAAGGTTTCTGGTCACGGACGCACGACGCGGATGGACGCACAGCGCCCAAACCCGCCGTCAGGCGACATTCGCGCCTGTGCCACTAACGGACGCCTAAAATATGGCGAGAGGCGGGGGGGCGTGGCCCAAACGGGCCGGCTTTGGAGTAGGTCGATCCGCCGGCGCTGTCCCCCACCGTCTCGTCGCTTCCGCTGCGCTTCAGCGCCGATCCACCTCCCCCTCTCGCTGCGCGTGGGGTGAGGAGACCCCCTCCTTATCCTCCCCCGCGAGCGAAGCGAAGACAGGGGGAGGTGGCGCGCAGCGTAGCGGAGTGAAGGTGGGGGCTAGCGCCGGCCGGACCGCGCGCGCCTGATGCCAACCCCCCTATCCCCAGATCCCCGGCTTGCGATCCGCCCACGGACATTCCTTCTCCAGCTGGGCCGCCAGGCGGAACAGGGTGGCTTCGTCGGCATAGCGGCCGGAGAACATCATGCCGATGGGCAGGCCGGATTGCGACATGCACAGCGGCAGGGAGATGGACGGCTGGCCGGTCATGTTGAAGGGCGCCGGGAAGGGAAACACTTCGCCGTTGCGTTTGCCGAAGTCGCGCGGGGCGACGGTCATGGGATCGAGGTAGCCGATCGGCGGCGGCGGCGTGCCCATCACCGGGGTCAGATAGACGTCGAATTCCTCGAACAGGCCCATCACCCCGCGACCGAGCATGCGCAGCTCCTGCTGCTCCCACATCACTTCTTCGCCGGTGGCCTTTCGGCCGTTGCGCAGGCTGGCCCAGGTCAGCGGCTCCAGCTCGTCCGGCTCCGGCTCGCGGCCGATGGCGTCGATCAGCCGGCGCATCCCCGCGGCGAAGTTGGCGCCGGAGTATTTGTTCTGGATCGCATAGAGGGCCCGCTGGTCGATACCGAGGCCCCTCGGGACGACTTCGTGACCCAGCGCTTCAAGCATCGCCGCCGTGGCTTCCAGATGCGCTTGCACTTCCGGATCGATCGGCCGGCCGTTGGCCGTCTCCGACGACCAGGCGATCCGCAGGCGGCCGGGCGCGCGTTCGATCTCCTCCATATAGGGCCGGTCCTTGGCCGGCGGCGCATAGGGCGACGCGGGTTCGGGCACGCCGGTGACATCCAGCATGGCGGCCGAGTCGCGCACCGTGCGGCTCATGATGTTCTCGACCACATAGCCCTGGGCGAAGTCGTAGCCGTCCGGCAGGTGCGGGTTGCGATCACGGGTGACCTTCAGCCCCACCAGGCCGCACATGGAGGCGGGAATGCGGATCGAGCCGCGTCCATCGCCGCCGTGGGCCATGGGCACGATCCCCGCCGCCACCGCCGCCGCCGAGCCGCCCGACGAGCCGCCGGTGCTGTGGTCGGTGTTCCACGGGTTGCGGCAGGCGCCGAACAGGCCCGGCTCGGTGGTGCCGGTGATGCCGAACTCCGGCAGGTTGGTCTTGCCCAGGGTCACGACGCCGCTGGAGCGGTAGCGCTTCATCAGGCCGGAGTCCTCGGTGTCGACCACGCCGGCGTTGGCGCCGAAGCGGCTGCCGGAGGTGCGGGGCCAGCCCTTCACCTGGATCAGCAGGTCCTTGACCAGGAAGGGCACGCCTTTGAAGGGACCGTCGGGCAGGTCTCCCTTGGACGCCGCGCGGGCCTCGTCATAGGCCTTGTGGACGATGGCGTTGATGGCGGGGTTATGCCGTTCGGCGCAGCTGATCGCCGCCTCGGTGACCTCGGCCGGCGAGACATCGCCCGCCTTCATCAGGGCCGCCAGGCCAAGGCCGTCGTAGTCGGAATATTCCTTGAAGGTCATGGCCGCGTCCGCACTGCTGAAAGGAGGATTGGCCGCCACCTTCGGCGAGGCCGGCGAGACTGGCAAGGCGGGTGAACGGCAAGGCGCGAGGATGGCGACATTTTCCGACGGTTCGGCCATTCTGGCTGCAATGCCGAGTCCACCCGTCAACACCGCCGCCGAGCCAGCGCCGCCGCCCGACCGCCAGGGGCTGCGCGAGGTCGTGGGCGCCCTGGTCCGGCTGATTGTCGGAGAGGCGAACCCGCGCATCTTCTGGGTCCCCTTTATCGCCACCGCCGTGGTCGTGCTGATGGTGGTGACGCTGGATGCGATGATGCGTCTGCATCTGGCGTCCTACAGCAATCTGGATTTGCCGCCCTGGCGGGCCGTCACCGATGAATACTCCAGCGGCCTGGTGGTGATCCTGCTCTTTCCCGTCCTGGCCAGACTGGCCGTCTTGCAGACGCCCTGGAGGCGGCCGGGCCGGTTCCTGATCGTGCATGGCCTGGGCGCCCTCGGCTTCGCGGTGATCCACGTGACCCTGTTCGTGCTGGTGCGGACGATGGTCTATGGGCTGTTCGGCGAGGTCTATGATGGCGGCAGGCTTGGCGGCTTTCCCTATGAGGCGCCCAGGGACCTGATCACCTATGCGGTCTGCGTCGGCGGGGTATGGGGCGCCATGGTGTTGTTCCAGGCTCCCGCCGCCTCGTCGACATCGCCGCCAAGGGCCCTGTTCGACATCCGCGACAACGCCCGCATCCTGCGCGTGCCGATCGACGACATCCTCGCCGTGCGATCCGCCGGAAACTATGTGGAATTCCTGCTGGCCGACGGGCGCCGTCCGCTGATGCGCGCCACCCTGGCCGAGACGGCGGACCAGCTGACCCCGCACGGCCTTGCCCGCACCCACCGCTCCTGGCTGGTCAACAAGGGCCGCATCGCCCAGATCGAGCCGGCGGGATCGGGGGACTACAAACTGACCCTGGCCGAAGGGGTGGAGGCGCCGCTGTCGCGGCGGTTCAAGGGGGCGATCGAGGGGTAAGCATCAGGGATGTATCCCGCTCTCTAATCGCCGTCATCACCGGGCTTGTCCCGGTGACCCATTTCTCCGCGCCAATCAGGGAAAGGTTCGCTTCCAAGTTGGCCATGGGTGGCCGGCACAAGGCCGGCCATGACGGACAGATAGAGGGGCCTCCAGTTCGGATCGCTAAACCGGCCGGGCGATCTCCACCACCTTCAGCTCGGCGCCGGTGTAGTCGCGGTAGGCGACCTTGAGTTCCTTGCCGGTCAGCGAAAACGCCGTGAAGCCGGATTGCAGGGAGCAGAAGTCGCTGCCGGCCATCTTGCAGTCGTTGCGCACCTTGGAGCCGGCGCCCGTGCAGACATAGTGGGTGGCGCCCCGCGCCACGTGCTGCAGGTCGTGGTCGTGGCCGTTCAGGTAGAGGGGGATGCGATAGCGCTGCAGGATCGGGTCGAGCCTTTCCTGCAGGTCCGGCTCACCGCCGATCAGGTCGCCCTTACCGCCGGACCAGACCGGGTGGTGGCCGATGACGAGTTTCCAGTCGGCGGTGGATTTGGCCAGGGCCGCCTCGAACCAGGCCAACTGCGGCGCCGGGTCCTGATCGCCGATCTTGACCTTCTCGCCGCCATCGGTGCGGTAGGAGGAGATGAAGGGCGAGGTGTCGAGGACGAAGAACTCCACCGTGGCGCCGTCGGGGGCGGTCTCCTTGAAACTGTACCAGCGCGACGGCAGCCGCCAGCGATGGCTGGTCTTGGAATAGTCCAGCTGAGCCTGGGAATCCCCGTGATAGTCGTGGTTGCCCAGCGCGACCCACCAGGGGCTTTGCAGCGAAGGCGCGGTGTAGACGTCCTCGAACGAGGTCTTCCAGATCGGGTCGTCGACGCTTTTGACCCCGTCCTCATAGAAGTTGTCGCCCACCGAGATGGTGAAGCGCGACTTGATCAGGCTGGCCGTCTCGCCCATCCGCGCGGCGACATCGGCCTGATGAAAGGCGCCGTCCCGGCCCCAGTCCCCCACCGCCAGAAACGTCAGCGCCGGCGCCGATTGCGCCCAGGCGCGGCTGAAGGGCGAGACAGCGGCCAGACCCAGCGCGGCCAGGGCGGAACGGCGGGTGAGAGCGGTTTGCGACATATGTAGAGCTCCGGGATTCGGAGGGAGCAAAGCAGCGTTCTGTGACGGGTCGATGTCAGGCTGAAACCTTCCCCGCTTGTCGGGGAAGGAGGGGCCCAGCGAAGCTGGGAGGATGGGGTAAGTCTAGAGCCCCCATCCTCCCACCGCTTCGCGGCGGGCCCCTCCTTCCCCCATGAAGGGGGAAGGTTTTTCCCTATCGCAGGTCCGGCGCCAAGGCCTCCTGCACCAGCATCGCCTTGGCCTCGTCGAGGGTGAGGATCTGCTGCCCGTCCGAGCCAAACCGCCGCAAGGCGACCTTGCCTTCCTCGGCTTCGCGGCGGCCGACCACGGCGATCACCGGGACCTTGGCCACCGAGTGCTCGCGCACCTTGTAGCCGACCTTCTCGTTGCGCAGGTCGGTCTCGACCCGCAGGCCCGCCTTGCGCAGGGCCACGGCGACCTCATGGGCATAGTCGTCGGCGTCGGAGGTGATCGTGGCGACCACCACCTGCACAGGCGCCAGCCACAGGGGGAAGGCCCCCGCGTGGTGCTCTATCAGGATGCCGATGAACCGCTCCAGCGAGCCCAGGATGGCCCGGTGCAGCATGACCGGCCGGTGCTTCTGGCCATCCTCGGCGATGTAGGTGGCGTCCAGCCGCTCGGGCAGGACATAGTCGAGCTGCAGGGTGCCGCACTGCCAGGTGCGGCCGATGGCGTCGCGCAGGTGGAACTCCAGCTTGGGGCCGTAGAAGGCGCCCTCGCCAGGGACCAGCTCCACATCGACGCCGGCGGCGCGGGCGGCCCGCTCCAGCTTGGCCTCGGCCACGTCCCAGACCTCGTCGGAGCCGAACCGCATGTCGGGCCGCAGGGCCAGCTTCACCGAATGCAGCTCCACGCCGAGCTCGTCGTAGATCAGCTTCAGCAGCTCGATGAAGTCCTTCGACTCCGCCTCGATCTGATCCTCGGTGCAGAAGATGTGGCCGTCGTCCTGAGCCAGGCCCCGCACCCGCATGGTCCCGTGCAGGGAGCCGGAGCTTTCGTTGCGGTGCAGGCCGTCGAACTCAGCCAGCCGCATCGGCAGCTCGCGGTAGGACCGCTGGCCGTGGTTGAATATCTGGATGTGGCCGGGGCAGTTCATCGGCTTGACCGCCAGGATCTCACCCTCCTCGGTCTCGCAGACGAACATGCCGGCGCGGAACTTGTCCCAGTGCCCGGACCGCTGCCAGAAGGAGTGGTCGAGGATCTGCGGCGTCTTCACCTCTTGATAGCCCGCGCCTTCGACCCGGCGGCGGACATAGTTCTGCAGCAGCCGGTACAGGGTCCAGCCCTTGGGGTGCCAGAAGATCATCCCCTTGCCCTCTTCCTGGATGTGGAAGAGGTCCATGGCCGCGCCGAGCTTGCGGTGGTCGCGCTTCTCCGCCTCCTCGATCCGCTTAAGATAGGCGTCGAGGTCCTCCGGCTTGGTCCAGGAGGTGCCGTAGATACGTTGCAGCTGGGCGTTACGCTGGTCGCCACGCCAATAGGCGCCGGCCAGCTTGGTCAGTTTGAACGCCTTGCCGACGTGTTTGGTCGAGGGCAGGTGCGGGCCGCGGCAGAGGTCCTTCCAGGCCCCCTGGCGATAGACCGTGATCGGCTCGGACCCCGGGATGTCGCGGATGATCTGCGCCTTGTACGTCTCGCCGACGGATTCGAAATGGGCGATGGCCTCGTCGCGGTCCCAGACCTCGCGCGTGATCTTCTCGTCGCGATCGACGATCTGGCGCATGCGGTCTTCGATCTTGGCGAGGTCGTCCAGCGAGAAGGGTTCCTCGCGGGCGAAGTCGTAATAGAAACCGTCCTCGACGTTGGGGCCGATGGTCACCTGGGTCTCGGGATAAAGCTCCTGCACCGCCTCGGCCAGGACGTGGGCCGTGTCGTGGCGGACGACGTCGAGGGCGTCGGGGCTGTCGCGGGTGACGATCTCGAACTTGCCGCCCTTTTCAAGGGGCCGGTTCACGTCGAGCAGCTGGCCGTCCAGCTTGATCAGCAAAGCTCTCTTGGCAAGAGACGGCGAAATGGCGTGAGCGACGTCGTAGCCGGAACTGCCGTCCGGGTACTCGCGGTGCGCGCCGTCGGGAAAAACAAGATCGATCATGGTTTCATTCTCTCATTCCGCTTCGCGGGCCCTATGGGCTCCACGAGCGGTGGGACGGGGTCATAGCCTGACCCGCCCCACGGATTGCAGCGACACAGACGCCGGACGGCGAGCGATCCGCCGCGCCAGGGTCCGTGGACGATCAGGGCCTCGGCCGCATACTCCGAACAGGTCGGCATGTAGCGGCATTGGCGCCCGATCAGGGGCGATAGCGTCAGCTTGTAGGCGCGAAGGGCGCCTCTGACGCTGCGTTCGTAAGGAGTCATGCCAAGATGACGAGGGCCGGAGCGGTTGCGAACGGGAATCGAGGCCGCTTATCGCACTCGCGAAAAGCTTCGATCAAGCCGCGCCGGCGCGGCTAGTTCGAGTGGTGGTCCCGCCGGTGGCCAAACGGACAGCCGCCACCGTCGCCTCGAACGCCAGCAGCGTTGAGGCGTGTCGGGCGGGGTAATCCTTGACAACCTCGAGCACGGCGAGCTCCGCAAATCGGCCCGAAGGGGCCGGTCCATTGGCCTTGAGCATAGCAGAAAGCGCGTCGCGGGCCAATTCGATCTCATCGATGCGCGCGCCGACCACATGGGCCCCCAACACCGCGGCCGAGGCCTGGCCGAGGGCGCAGGCGCGAACGTCCTGGGCGAAGTCGACCACCACGCCATCCTCGACCTTCACATCGACGGTGACTTTCGATCCGCAAAGCTTGGCGATCTTCTCCGAGCTGGCGTCCGGCGCACTCAAGCGCCCGGCGCGCGGCATGTCCGCGGCCAGCTTGAGGATCTTCGCCGAATAGAGGTCGTCGATCATGAACCCTATGTGGCCCCGCCGGTGCGTTCCCGCCATAGGGCCAGGGCGCGTTGTTCCAGCGCCTCGCCCAGGGCGGTGAAGCCGGCCTTCATCGAACGACGCATGGCGGGCTGAATCCAGCGCACCGCGAAGCCGTCGAGGATTTCGCCGTTGGAGAAGACGCAGCCCGTCTGCGACAGGGCCTCGATCTCCAGATAGCGGGTGGACTTGCCGAAGCCGCCGTAGAGCGGCAGCCGCCAGTGGATCGCCTCGTTGGGCGCCCAGTCGAAGATGCGCGGCTCGATGGTGATGGGCTTTTGATTGGGGAGGGCCAGCGTCAGCTTCAGCTTCTCGCCATAGCCGATCACGCCCTTGGCCTGGGCGTAGATGCCGGTCCATTCCGGCCAGCGCGGGACGTCGGCGAGGATCTCCCAGACGATGTCGGGAGGGACGGGCAGGCCGACGCGGTGTTCGATTTTTATGGGCATCTAGATCAACAAAATCCGCTCATCCCCGCGAAAGCGGGGATCCATGGCGCTACTGATTCAAGGTCTGATACAGGTCGTTCCACCACTGATTATTTTCCTCAATCAGAGCGATTTTCCAGGCCCGCCTCCACTTCTTGATCTGCCGTTCGCGACGAAACGCGCCTTCGCGCGAGTCGTGAGGTTCGTACCAGACCAGGGTGTGGACGCCGTATTTGGCCGTGAAGCCTTTGAATATTTTCTCTTTGTGCTTGTAGACCCGTTCGGCGATGTCGTCGGTGTGGCCGCAATAGAGGGTTCCGTAGCGCTTGCTGGCGAGCAGGTATGTGTAGAACACTTGCGCGACCCCTCCGACCCTTTGCCACCTTGGATTTTACTACCCCGCTCATCCCCGCGAAAGCGGGGATCCATGGAGCCGAAGCTGAATGGTTCGCGCGCGTTCTGAAACATCGCGCAATGGATCCCCGCTTTCGCGGGGATGAGCGGGTTTTAGTTATTTTAGTTCACTTAAGCCGCCAAGTCGCCCCGTCGGGATTGTCCATCACCACCACGTTCAGCGCGTCCAACTCCGCGCGAATGCGATCGGCCGTGGGCCAGTCCTTGGCGGCGCGCGCGGCGACCCGTTCGGCCAGCAAACCTTCAACCTTGCCCACCAGCGCCTCGTCGGCGCCGCCCTGGAACCAGGTTTCCGGATCGGATTGCAGGAAGCCCATCAGGCCGCCCGCGGCCAGCAGCTCCGCCTTGGCCTTGGCGCGTTCGCTGTCGTCCGTCGCCGTCTCGATGGTCTTGGCCAGGGCGAACAGTTCGGCGAAGGCGCGGGGGCTGTTGAGATCGTCGCCCAGGGCTTCGAGAAAGGCGGCCGGCGGCTCTGTGGGCGCGACATCCAGATCCGCAGTCCGGCGCAGGGCGCCGTAGAGGCGGTCCAGCGACTTGCGCGCCTGCTCCAGCAGATCGCCGGTCCACTCCAGCGGCTGGCGATAGTGGCCCGAGAGCAGAGCCCAACGCACCGCCTCGCCCGGAATCTTCGCCACCAGGTCGTGGGCCAGCACCACATTGCCCAGGCTCTTGGACATCTTCTCGTCGCCGAAGGTGAGAAAGCCGTTGTGCAGCCAGTAGTTGGAATAGCCGCCGCCCTGGCCATGGTCATGGCTGGGATCGGCGCACAGGCCCTGCGCCCGCTCGTTCTCATGGTGCGGAAACACCAGGTCGATGCCGCCGCCGTGGATGTCGATGGGCAGGCCCAGGGTCTGCTCGATCATCGCCGAGCATTCGATATGCCAGCCCGGACGCCCGGCGCCCCAGGGCGATGGCCATTCCGGCTCGCCCGGCTTGGACGGCTTCCACAGCACGAAGTCGGCGGGATGCTGTTTGTAGGGGGCGACGTCCACCCGGGCGCCGGCGATCATGTCGTCCAGGGTCCGGCCCGACAGCTCGCCATAGCCGGCGTAGGTTTGGGTGTTGAACAGCACATGGCCTTCGGCGGCGTAGGCGGCCTTGTTCTCGACCAGCCGGCCGATCATGGCGATGATGGCGTCGATGGTCTCGGTGGCTCTAGGCTGGAAGGACGGCGGCAGGGCGCCGAGGGAGGCTGTGTCGTCGCGATAGGCGGCCAGGTAGCGGTCGGTGATGGTTCCGATCGGCACGCCCTCGGCCAAAGCCTTGGCGTTGATCTTGTCGTCCACGTCCGTGATGTTGGCGGCATAGATGACCGCCTCGGCGCCGTAGATATGGCGCAGCACCCGGAACAGCAGGTCGAAGGCGACCACGGGCCGGAAGTTGCCGATGTGCGAGTAGTTGTAGACCGTCGGTCCGCAGACATACATCGACACCCGCTTGGGATCGCGAGGGACGAACAGGCGCTTTTCGCCCGTCATGGTGTCGTGCAGGGTGAGATTCATGGGTCCTGGGTTTGCGGAAACGGTTGCCGGGAATGGATTTTCACCCATATAGCTTTACGTCCACTGAGAGGCCATGGGCGTATGAAGCCCTGTGAAGCCCTTGCGGATGTGAAGGGTGGCACGCGTCATTCCGGAGCCCTCGCTCCGGCGCAACTCAGCCCTGGGAATACCAATCCAAATGGACGCCTTTGCGAAGGACCGAAACCTGATCGGGTCGGGCGAGCTTGACCTTGCGCCTTTGACTCGTCCCACGCGGGAAGCGGCGATGGAAGCCGTGCGCACCCTGATCGCCTGGGCGGGGGACGATCCCCGCCGCGAGGGTCTGGCCGAAACGCCGGACCGGGTGGTGGACGCCTATGGCGAATGGTTCGACGGCTATGGCGCCGATCCGGCCAAGGAGCTGAGCCGCGTCTTCTCCGACGTCCAGGGCTATGACGACATGGTGCTGGTGCGCGACATCGAGGTGGAGAGCCACTGCGAGCACCATATGGCGCCCTTCATCGGCAAGGCCTTCGTCGCCTATATGCCGACCAACCAGGTTGTGGGCCTGTCCAAGCTGGCGCGGGTGGTGGAGATTTTCTCGCACCGGCTGCAGACCCAGGAAACCATGACCCAGCAGATCGTCGACGCCATCGGCGACCACCTGGAGCCGGCCGGGGTGGCCGTGCTGATCGACGCGGAACACCAGTGCATGACCACCCGAGGGGTCAAGCACCGTCACGCGTCCACCATCACCACCCGGTTCACCGGCGTGTTCAAGGACGATCCGGCGCTGCAGGACCGTTTCCTGCGGCTGTGCGGGAAATAGATAAGGCCCGGCGGCTCCCATTCCTCCTCCGTAGGGGGAGGGGGACCATGCGTAGCATGGTGGAGGAGGCCTAGCCGCTACGCGGACTTCCGTGAGATACCCATGAACCGTCTCAGTAGCGGTGAGGCCTCCTCCACCGCTTCGCGGTCCCCCTCCTCCTGGGGAGGAGGAATTAAGAGAGCTCGCATGTCCGCCCCCTTCCCCACCGCAACCTCCACCGCCGAGCTCGAGCGCGGCGCTGTCCTGGCGCCGCGGTTCGACGCTCATGGCCTGATCGCCGCCATCGCCACGGATGTGCATTCCGGCGACGTGCTGATGTTCGCCTGGATGAATGCCGAGGCCTTAAGGCTGACGCTGGAGACTGGGGTCGTCCACTACTTCAGCCGCTCGCGGAACGAACTCTGGAAAAAGGGCGAGACCAGTGGGCAGCTTCAAAGGCTGGTGGAGATGCGCGTCGACTGCGACCAGGACGCGGTGCTGCTGAAGGTCGACGTCCAGGGCGACGGCGGCGCCTGCCACGTGGGGTTCCGGTCGTGCTTTTACCGCCTGGTCGAGGACGGCAAGCTGGTCGAGCGGCCTTGAAGCATTCCCCTCCCCCGCTCATCCCCGCGAAAGCGGGGATCCATTGCGCAGGTATCGGCCGGCTTCGCGCCCAATCCGGACACATCGAGTCATGGATCCCCGCTTTCGCGGGGATGAGCGGATTTTGATGGCTCTCGAAGACGAAGATACCGTGGGTGCCACCGACGAGCGGATCATCCACCTTGAGCCCGATCAAGCCGGCGGGCGCATCGACAAGACCCTGGCCGACCTCATGCCGGACGTCTCGCGCGCGCGGCTGCAGGCGCTGATCGCAACCGGTGCACTGACCTTCGGCGGAGCCACCATCTCGGACGGTTCCCAGCGCGCCCAGGCCGGCGACTACCGGCTGCTGATCCCGCCGCCGGCGCCGGCGGAGCCCTTGCCGGAAGCCATTCCCCTCACCGTCCTTTACGAGGACGCGCACCTGATCGTCATCGACAAGCCGGCGGGGATGGCGGCCCATCCGGCGCCCG